>Ga0182747_1003272_pt1 | contig 10956 bp, 11 predicted proteins | sample eDN3rd30CBELigBY_FD_128526 | JGI IMG/M metagenome (GOLD analysis project Ga0182747, IMG submission 128526) | Enriched backyard soil microbial communities from Emeryville, California, USA - eDNA 3rd pass 30_C BE-Lig BY (version 2) (version 2) | ecosystem: Environmental > Terrestrial > Soil >...
CTATTGGGAGAGTTGAACAAGCTTGAACTGAAAAGACCGAAAATTCCGATATCAAGCAATATTACTTCACGGCTACTAATGCAAGCTGATGCAGTAAAGGAAGATTTGGCCAAAAGTATATGTCATCCGGTACGGTGGCATGATGCAGTTAATTTGCTTTTTGAATCGGGCACGCAAATTTTTATAGAAATGCCGCCGGGGGACGTACTAACTAAGTTAGCTCAACAGGCGTTCCCTGAAGCTCAAACGATGTCTATATCTAAAAGTAGTATTGAGGATTGTTTCTATGTAATGACAAATTAATCAATAGGGGTGTATAAAATGGTTTTGAAAAATACGGGGGAAACAACGAAATCGTGGACAACTAGAGTTGAAGCAAAAAATGAAAGACTGGAAAGTGTCAAAGGATTGGTGGATGGAGTCGTTATTCCAACCAATCGAATCGTAGAGGTATTGGAGAAGTTAATTAAAACAGGAGATCGTGTTGTGCTGGAAGGGAATAACCAAAAGCAGGCTTCCTTCTTATCGCACTCATTAGTACAGATTGATCCTGAAAAGGTGCACGATTTGCATATGATTATGTCCAGTATTTCAAGACCGGAGCATCTAGATGTCTTTGAATACGGAATCGCAAGAAAAATCGATTTCTCTTATGCGGGTCCGCAAAGTCTTCGAATCGCGCAAATGATTGAAGATGGCAAAATCGAGCTTGGTGATCTGCATACTTATATCGAGCTTTATGGGCGTTTATTTATAGATTTAATTCCGAATGTGGCATTGGTGGCAGCAGATAAGGCGGATATACATGGAAACCTCTACACTGGTCCGAATACGGAAGAAACACCGACATTAGTAGAAGCGGCTGCTTTCCGTGATGGCATCGTCATTGCTCAAGTAAATGAAATCGTGGATGAATTGCCTCGCGTAGACATCCCAAGTTCATGGGTAGATTTTATTGTTGTGGCAGATAAGCCTTATGAGCTTGAACCATTATTTACAAGAGATCCACGACATATTACAGATATTCAAATTTTACAAGCGATGATGATCATTCGCGGGATATATGAGAAACATGGCGTGAAATCATTAAACCATGGAATCGGCTTTAACACAGCTGCCGTGGAATTATTGCTTCCTACTTATGCAGAGTCATTGGGGCTAAAAGGGAAGATATGCACGAACTGGGTTTTAAATCCGCATCCTACACTTATTCCTGCCATCGAATCCGGATGGGTAGACAGCGTCTATTGTTTCGGTGGAGAACTTGGAATGGAAAAATATGTGGAAGCAAGAAGAGATATTTTCTTTACAGGCAAGGATGGCAGTCTGCGTTCAAATCGTACCTTGGCGCAATTAGCAGGTCAGTATGCGGTTGATTTATTTATCGGCTCTACTTTACAAATGGATGGATTAGGGAACTCTTCAACAGTAACAAGAGGCCGTGTTGCTGGATATGGCGGAGCGCCGAATATGGGTCATAATCCAGGTGGACGCCGACATTCAACAGATGCATGGTTTGACTTAAAGACTTCTGACGATCCGCTAGCACGTGGTCAAAAGTTAGTCGTACAAGTGGCTGAAACATTCCAGGAAGCAAATAAGCCTGTATTTGTTGAATCACTCGATGCCATAAGTGTAAAAGACCAGGCAAAATTAGCGGTCGCTCCGGTAATGATTTACGGGGAAGACGTTACACATATCGTTACAGAAGAAGGCATTGCTTATCTCTATAAATCAGATAGCATCTCTGAAAGAAGAGAAATGATTGCCTCTATAGCAGGTATTACACCAATCGGTATGGAGCATAATCCAAAAGCGACAGAACGTTTACGTGAAAAAGGAATGATTGCTCTACCGGAGGATTTGGGCATACGTCGTTCAGATGCGAAACGCTCGTTGCTGGCTGCCAAAAATATAGACGAACTTGTTCAATGGTCAGGTGGTTTATATAACCCGCCTGCAAAATTCCGCAGCTGGTAATTTGAAGGAGGAGAGGACTTTGCAAAATGCGCATATTTTTTCATCTGCTTTGGCAGATTTAGCAGTAGCCTCACTAATCGAAGAAGTTTCTCTTACGCCTAAACCTGGATTAGTCGATCAAAAAGACCAAGGTTCACATGATGATTTGACTTTATCAATGATGGTGAAATCAGCGAATAGCCTTCATGAAACCTTTTACGAAATGGCGATGATTGCCTTTGGCGAAAAGCCATCGCAATACTTGAGAGAAAAAATTGGCGAGATTGGACGGAGTGGGGAAGGAAGGATGTACCAGGTGACAAATGGCGTGAATACTCATAAAGGTGCGATTTGGTCGCTTGGATTATTGACAGCCGCAGCAGCTATTCATGGAGGGCAATGTAACGAAAATGAGCTTTGCCATACCGCTGGAGAAATTGCTAGATTTGAAGATCGTTATATTCCATCTCAGCTAACAAATGGGATAAAGGCTATTAAAAAATATGGAGTAACCGGGGCCAAGGCAGAAGCCCAACTGGCATTTCCGCATATTCGCAGCATTAGCATGCCAATTTTTAAGTCCTCACTTCATCAATTCAACTATGAAATGGCAAAGTTTCATTCATTGTTGGCACTAATGGCTAATTTAGATGACACTTGTTTACTGCATCGAGGCGGGATAGAAGGTTTGAATTATGCGCAGCAGTATGCAAAGAGAATTTTGGAAAGTGGTCATTTAGATGAACTTTCATCCATGAATGAGGAATTTAAAATACGGCGCTTATCGCCTGGAGGAAGTGCAGATCTACTGGCTGCAACCATCTACTTATATAAAGTTTGCCAAATGAATCCATCAATTAATCGGGAGTTTGCAACCATTCATTAATCAAAGGGGAGAGATATTTGTGGAAAAATTAATTTATTCATTTCCAGCATCAAAAACGATTGAACAACCAGCACATGTTGGCGTTGTGGGATCTGGAGATTTAGAAATATTAGTTGAACCGTCAGATGACAACAAAACAGTATTTGAAATTCGAACAGGGATTACAGGGTTTCAAGACACTTGGGAAAAAGTAATTGAACGGTTTGTAAGTCAAAATGATATTTCGGCACTGATTAGAATTAATGATTTTGGAGCAACACCTGGTGTTGTATCCATCCGATTAGCACAAGCAGTGGAGGTGAGCACAAATGGCGCAAATCATAACTGAGAGTTTAGTAGAAAGCCTAGCGCGTGAACGAGCATTTCAATTATTGGACAAGGGAAGTGCCTATGAGATTCTCGGACCCTTTGACGGTCTGGAGTCTCCACATTTAGCAGCTCAAAACATTGTACCGCAATTCGATGATGGCATGATTATTGTGAGAGGTACCTTAAATGGACAACAAACGGTTATCGTCTCCATTGAAGGGAACTTTCAAGGCGGCGGTATTGGGGAAGTTTCGGGTGCGAAATTTGCAGGTACTTTAGAAAAGGTCCTGAAAGAATGCGAAAATGGCAATAAAATCTATCCAATTATTATCTATGATACAGGTGGCGTACGTTTACAGGAAGCGAATTATGGTTTATTGTCCATTGCAGAAATTAGTGCAGCCATCGTTGCGTTACGCGAGTATGTACCGGTAATCGGGATTATTCCTGGAAAGGTTGGCTCGTTTGGAGGAATGTCTTTAACAGCTGGATTATGCAGTGCGTTAATCATGACACGTGAAGGGCGTCTGGGAATGAATGGACCAGAAGTTGTTCAACAAGAAGCCGGCATACGGGAGCTGGATTCGAGAAATAAACAATTGATCTGGAAAATGATTGGCGGAGCGGTTCGAACTGAATCGGGGCTTGCTGATATTCTGGTTGAAGACGATATTCCGAATTATCAAGATGCCATCCAGAGCATTTGGAATGGCGAGATTAAATTAAAGCACCGTACTAAAAATGTAGAACAGTATTTATCGTTATTTAAGTCTTTGGATATCGAAGAAAAGATAACACCGGAACAAGCGAAAGAGCATTTCAATACAAAACCGGCAAATGTGAACACCGATTTGCCTGCTTCACTTGAAGGCGGTAACAGTACAGGTCGAAAATGGTTCGATTTGATAACTAACGGTGAACCTTCTCTTAGTGAAGTTCCATCGGTATTGGTTGCAGATACGTCCATCTCGGGAGTGAAGGCTCGGGTAATCGCAGTAGTTCCAAACACGGAGAGCAACTATTATCGTGCACGTAAAGGAGAAATCGGTTTACTGGAAGGATGGACAATTGCAAAATATGTGCGTCAAGCAATTGAAGAAGACAAAAACTTAACTGAAAAGCGTTTAATACTACCTATTGTTGATGTCCCTAGCCAAGCGTTTGGCTATCATGAAGAATTATTCGGCATTTATCTTTCTTGTTCAGCGGCGGTTGACGCTTATGCGACAGCAAGATTATCAGGGCACCCAATTGTAGCTGCAATAGTAGGAAATGCAATTTCTGGTGCATTCTTATCTCACGGCATGCAGGCAAATCGTTTAATAGCACTGAATGATGACGGGGTAAATGTCCATGTAATGTCCAAGAAATCAGCGGCCATTATTACGCAGCGATCAATTGAAGAGCTGGATGAGGCGGCAAAAGAAGTACCTTCCATGGCCTATGATATTCAATCATTTAAGAAGCTTGGCGCACTTTACAATTTGCTGGATGGGGTAAATGCGAAAGAACCGAATTCTGAAGATAAGGCAGTTTTGGTTGAGGCGATTCTTGATGCATATAAAGATATCCAATCTAGTAGTATCCGAGATTTATCGTGCCGTTTAAAATCGGAAATTGCCATATCCTCCGGCAGAAAAGCATCGATTCAAGTGCGTGAAATGATTGATGCTCAATGGAAATAAAGGTACATGATATTGTTCGATTTGCATCGATCAGCAATATTGAAACATCAATGGAAATTCCCGAATGGGTAGAAAATTCACCTGCATCTCAGCACTTTGGCGTTGTTAGAAGAATGCCCATTACGAACAATATCGTTCCAATTGGTCTGCGAGGGGATACGAGAGAGAAGCGATATGGGGCATTTATCCACGAAAGCAATATCATGCAGGTAATATCTCCCGTTTCGTTAGTGAATCGGATTGAACAGTTCAAGGAGCAAATGTATTATCACTCATTAAATAACATTAAAAATGAGTTTGAAAAGCATAATTTGGTATGGGGGCCAACGGGGAGTGCGGGCTTTGAGATTGCTACTTCGATTCCGGTTACCACGCCTAATAGCGACATTGATATTTGTCTGTATCTAGAAGAAATCGATACAGAGTTATTGGTGGGAATTGGCCAATTTTTAGAAGGCTTCGATCGACGGATTGATGTGCAAGTGGAGGTTCCTTCAATAGGTGCGTTTATACTGAATGATTATTTAAAAAATATGAAAGCTGGCTTTATAGTAAAAACCAAGTTTGGGCCGCATTTATGTACAATCGAAAATAATCGAATTAAGCTCGGGGTTAATAGTTAAGTAGTGTAAATACAGTTGTGAAGGGAGGTGCTCCAGGCGGGGTACCTCTTTTCTGTTTGAATTTACATGCAGATATTTTGCAAGAATAAGATGGTTGTTCTAGGTTACAATGAATTGAAAGTAAACTAATTGGGAGCTGTCAATTATGAATAACAAAATAACAGAAAATGAATTTCAAGAGATTATACGAAAAAGAAGTAACGGAGAAATTGGCTTCCCGCAATTTTTGGATCAATTATCCCAAAGAGGCATCAATGAATATGTAATAGATGTTGCTACAGGGCAAGCAACATATAAAGGCGTGTATTTGGAGTTTAAAACAGATTCTCAAATTACATTAAATATCTCAGATAAATTTAATAAAAATAAAGTTCTTGAGGCAATAGCTAATATCTCTCTACCTTTCTTGGAGTTTTTAAAAGAGATTGCAGAAGCAGGTGTTGTTGCCTATCGTGTGTGGATACCAGAGAAAAAGGTTATTTATATTGGTGTGGGAGAAGAAGAAATTGAAGAACAACTTAAAGTTTAACAACAAACAATATGTGGAGGAACTGATAAAACTATATTCGCAGTATATTGATCAGGAGTACGCCGAGTGGTCAGAGAATTATATGAGGAATCAGTTTGAGTTTTTGGGAATCCGCACACCACTACGCCGAAAACTGACAAAGCAGTTTTTTAAGGATTATGGAGTACCGCCAAAAGAAAATCTGTCAGATGTGATTTTCTTATTATGGGAGCATCCACAAAGAGAGTATCAAAAAGCAGCGCTCGATTTACTTGAAAAAGTAAAAAAGACGCTTACTCCCGAGGATATGCCCTGGCTAAGTTCTTTGATTCTAAATAAGTCGTGGTGGGATACCGTAGATGTGCTTTCTCCGCATATCATGGGCCACATGTTTAAAACTTATCCGGAGCTGCTTTCTCAATATGCAGACCAATGGATTAAAGATGGGAATTTTTGGATGCAACGAGCGGCAATCCTCTACCAACTCCAATACAAGAAGACAACCGATGAAGAACGTCTGTTTCGATACATTCTCCATAGGGCGGATAGTGAAGAATTCTTTGTACAAAAAGCGATAGGGTGGGTGCTGCGAGAATATGCAAAAACGAATCCTCTGAAGGTAAAGGAGTTTGTCGCTTCCAACCAGCTAAAGCCCCTAAGCAAACGTGAAGCGTTGAAAAATTTATAGATGGCATTGCTTTTCAGGGAAAACTGATTTTTAGTGGGTGAAAGTGGAATAGCGCGGGATTCTTTATGGATGCATTGGAATTTGCCAAAGGAAAATCAGGGGAGATGCAAAGGATTTTAAGTAAGTATCAGAAGTGAAATAAACAGAGATTTTCCGGTTATTTGCCGAATGGAGCTCGCTTCGGGGTAAATAAGGGGAGGTATTCCGACTAATCATAGAAATATCCCCCATTGTCCGATTTTTCGGATCGATAGGGGGAATTTCTACGTCTATCTAAGGTGATTTTTTGATTAATTTCTAATTAAGAGGAAATTCTCCGTTTTTTTATGGACCTTCCTTAATATCCTACAATCAGGCGTTTTTCTTCGGTAGAGAAGATACAAAAATTGAAGATAAGAGTTCCTTTAGTGGAGAAGGTTTATGGTTTATTTTTATAGAATGTAACAATCTATAAACTTTTTAGGAGGTTTGAGGTTAGAAAGCACTAATAATAATGATTGTATCGATAGCTTTTATTAAACTAGCATTTTCGGTTCCAATAATTGCCTGAATGTTTACTAACGTATAAAAAAGAGGGGGGAATGAAACGGATATGAATAAAAATAAGGTAAAGTGGCTTGTTTTAACAATAGCGGTTACGACGATTATTACTGTCACATTTATTAGACTAGACCAAATAAATATAAATCACCAAGCAAACTTAACCAAATCGGAAGAATGCATTGAAAACTTTGGTACAGTTGTGGCAGAAGAGAACGTCTTTTTATCCCTTACTTCGGTATATTGTATAGAATAATTAGCTTTTGAGAACGAGGGGAAGGGCAGATGTATGGATTGTAATGAAGATAATGAATAGCATTTCTATAAAAAATTCGAACACAAATCCTTCAATTGTGTCCGAATTTTTTCATTCCACTTCTTTTAGCATTTTTTCAATAATAACGATACGTTCATTCAGCTCATCAAAACGTTTATTTAGTAGTATAGAATTTTCACGCTCTAGTGCAAGTCTTTCATCAGCCTGTTGTACGAGACGTTTTATCAACCGTGAAAGAATAAACCAAACGATTAATGCCAGGATGATCAGTGGAATTAATTCAATAATTAAATTTGTAAATAGGCTCTGTATTAAAAAACTTGTAGAATAACTCATCTACTAACCCCTTTAATTAGTTTTTCTTTTTCATTGTTAAAGATGAAGATAATGTATGAATTAATTCTTCATCGATGTTAAATTGAAAAGGAGTCAACATATAGTATTTAACTGCTTTCCCACTATCTGAAATCTCCAAATCACTTGAAACAAGGTTAGCCTCCTCTAATTTTTGCAAATGCAGATAAAGCAGTGGTCTGCTAATGCCTAATTCTCTTGCAAGTTGACTTACATATTGCTTACCTTCTGATAATACGCTAATAATCTTTAAGCGATGTGGATTGGATAAAGCCTCAAGGGCAAGAAGTAATTCATCACCAGAATTAAAATGTTTCATATGTAAGTATTTTATTACACATAGATTATTTTGTCAATTACTACCAAAAGTAGGTTGAGATTTTCGGAAATTATTACTCTCAAAAAATATATATGGAAATTATCTGCAAGTAACTAAGCTAGGGGTGAAATAACTTTGGTACATTTAAGAGTAGGGGTTTTCGAAAAAAGGGTTTTAACTAACTTAGCAAAAAAGAGATGATCAATAGATGCGGTTTTCTTTTTCTTTAAATAAGCCGATTCAAAATCTATTATTGAACCGGCTTTTCTTGAGTAATTCTATTTAAATCAAATACAAACCTTTGTATTCTAAATTTAACCATTTAGCAAAATTTATCTAGCTTATTCAAGCTCTACTTGGATACGTCCAACGCCCGTTAGATATTCTTCATAGCGGGATACTGCAAGTTTTACTGGGTTAACGGGAAGCTTTTCGGCATTTTTTAAATCAAAAAACTCCCCGATTAGCATATAGTCCTCATATTCTGAAATCGAGGTACTATATGAATTGAATATATTTCCTTTTGCATCGATAAAATGATCAAACACCGCTTTATGTTCGTTCTTTTTGTAGGGTTCAATTTTATATTGAATTTCATAATTATCTTTTATTTCGAGTTCTATATTAATTTTCTCAGGCTGGTTAATAATTAGCTTCTTATCAAAGTCTACTACTATAAATTGATCGGTCTTATCGATTGCTTCGATTTCTCGCAGTTCAATTGTAATGCTTTCTGGTATGCGGAAATAATTGCTTTCTAACAGAATGCTAAATATATCATCTTCATAATTACCGAATCCTGCATAGCCGTTTTTAATTTTTCCCCATTCTTCTTGATGTTCATCTAATATTCGAATATCCCCAAAGTTTAATATTTTCTTTGAATTTGATGCATCAATGGACATTTTCAACTCGGATCTAATAGGAGAAATAACGAGTTCATGAATCGTCAAACGTTGACCATCTACCATCAAATCCTTGTTAATTGCGTATCGTTTAGATTCCTTCACTTCATTTTTTAATGTGAATGGTATGTCAAATACTGTTTCTGGATGATCATGAAATGATAATAGAAGCTCGAAATCCTTTGAAGAATAATCCATGCCCTGACTCGCGACTACGTCGATTGTATCTTCCGCTTCATATGTTCCTTCGGGTTTTGCTGTCCAGCTGCTGCCAACCGATGCATTCACGAGCTGACCGTTCTGCTTTACTGTCGTTTCCATACCACTGAAATTCGCTAAATCTTCGTTTGAATTCAGTTTATAAGAAATAATCATTCCTGATTCATCCGCTACAACACCCGTAATTGTAACTGTTTTTCCGTCAATCGTTTGACTCGCATTTATTTCCTCGTAATATTCGTTATTTAAAATATCCTCAATTCCTTTATCTAAAGCAATCATATTCACAAGCGGCTTTAATCCTGGTAATTGTGCGACTGCATTAGCAAAAGCAGGGGATACCCGAATGGAGCCAATAAAGAGTATCATAAGAATGCTCGCAGCAATTGTGAATCGAATAAGTCGCTTATGGCGAGTTCTTTGTTTCGTGAATCGTTTGTAGGCATTTAGCTGAGCTTCTGGCTGTAACGTTTCCATTGGCACTGAATCTATTAGTTCTGCATATCTTTGCTGTTGTTCTTTATCCAATTGACTCATGAAGTGCCCCCCTCTCCTAAAAACTGACGAAGCTTCTTTAAAGTTTTATGTAATCTCGATTTAACAGTACCCTCAGGAATATTTTGCAGAATTGCAATATCACTATTCTTTAGATCTTTAAAGTACTTCAAATGAATCAGCTCCTGCTGCTCGATGGGAAGCAGTGAAATGACATCGTTAAGTTCAAATAGCTCTGACATATTCTGAGGCTGCTCCTGTAAATCATCCGTCACGACAATCCGTTTTTGCTGTCGTTTCATCATTAAACAGGTATTAATCACAATGCGCACTAGCCAGGTTTTAAAATACTGGGGCAGTTGAACTTTGTGAATGTTTTTTAAGCATTGGTAGGTCATTTCCTGCAGGGCGTCATTCGCATCATGTTCATTTTGCATGTAGCTATAAGCAATCCGATACATGGGCTCTTTATATAGATGTAAAAGCTGAAGCAGTGCAGCTTCATTTCCGTTAATCGCTTGATTGGCAAGCTCGAGTTCATCCATTTCCATGCCTCCTTTACTGATTAGATGCAGCGATCGAACATTTCGTTCACTTTATTTTGCCTCCTAATGAGGATTTCTTTGATTTATTTAAGATGAAGTAGCTAGCGAAAAGTTAAATAAGAGGAGATTTTTCGGTTATTTGCCGAAGGAAGCTCGTTTTGGGGCTTAATAAGGGGAGATTTTCCGACTATGGGGAGAAAATGCTTCCATTATTACGTATTTCAAGTCGATAGGCGGAATTTCTCCGTTTATATAAGTTATTTTCCACTTGATTTTCAAAGTAAGCGGAATTTTTCCGTCTATTTCTCAAGCTTGGTACGTAATCGTGATTAGCGGAAGAGGGAAATTCCAAATTCTAGTTTCTTCTAAAACTGTATCACATTTTATTCTTGATAGGGCTAGTCAAAACGATGATTTAGCGAAGGATTATTTCTTCAATTAACAGGCGCTTTCTTTGAATAAAGAGATTTTTTTTATTGGTTCACCCATCACCAATAATTTTGCTTCTTCATTACGTATCTAGCGAAAGTAATAAGCGGAAGTTTTCCGGTTATTTTCCTAACGGGACTTGTTTCGAGCTAATTAAGGGGAGATTTTCCGACTATACCAAAGAAAAGACTCCATTTTATAGTTTTTCAAGTCGA
>Ga0182747_1003275_pt1 | contig 10951 bp, 12 predicted proteins | sample eDN3rd30CBELigBY_FD_128526 | JGI IMG/M metagenome (GOLD analysis project Ga0182747, IMG submission 128526) | Enriched backyard soil microbial communities from Emeryville, California, USA - eDNA 3rd pass 30_C BE-Lig BY (version 2) (version 2) | ecosystem: Environmental > Terrestrial > Soil >...
AACAAAACTAGATGTAATAGGTAATAATATTTCAAATGTTAATACTTATGGATTTAAGAAAAGCCGTGTTGTGTTTAAGGATTTAGTATCACAAACAACTGCTGGTGCATCGGCTGCTAGTAATTCTCGTGGGGGTATCAATCCGAAACAAGTTGGTCTTGGTTCACAATTAGCAGCAATAGACACTATTCACGGAACAGGGTCGTTACAAACTACTTCTAGAACACTAGATCTTGCAATATCAGGGGATGGATACTTTGTAGTTGCAGATAATGATGCAGCAGGTGATGCAGCAACTACTCCATTTACAAATCCAAAGTATACTAGAGCTGGAAACTTCTATATGGATGCGGATGGATTTTTGGTTAACTCGGATGGGAAATATTTGCTGGGTGTTTCAGACACAGCTATAGATCCCACAACTTATGAAAGTACAGGTGCAAAAACGTATATTAAGGCTGATGATCCGACTGTTCCCGCAATTTCGGGGGCGCAAGATCTTGCCACATTAAGTACTGGCGATCAGTTAAGTATGATTCAAATACCAACGGATGCACAAAGTATGTCTATTGGTATAGATGGTAAAGTAACTTTTGTCGCTAGTAATGGTGATTTAATGTATGCTGGTCAATTACTTTTGGCTAAATTCCCGAATACTGGCGGTTTAGTAAAAGAAGGCAGTAACTACTATGCTGAATCTCCTAACTCTGGGGTTCCATTATATTCAGTAGGAACTGAGAGTGGTATCGGTTCGGTAGAATCAGGCTTCCTAGAAATGTCCAACGTTGACCTATCTGAAGAGTTCACTGAAATGATCGTTGCGCAACGTGGTTTCCAAGCAAACTCACGTATTATTACGACATCTGACCAAATTTTAGAAGAACTTGTTAACTTAAAACGTTAATCTATGAATCTATTGTTAAATTACTAACATATTTCATTGTAAAGGAGGGTCGGGCCGGCTCTCGGTAATCCGGCCCTATTTCAATGATTGAACTTACACGTTTAAATGGAAAACCGTTATCATTAAATGCATTATACATAGAAACTGTCGAGGCATTCCCGGATACGACGATAACGCTAACGACAGGGCGAAAATTTATTGTCAAAGAAAGTCCAAAAGAGGTCCGAAAAAAGGTTTCAGAATTCTATCGTGAAATTCAAGTTTTATCTAACCCGCATCTACGAGGTGATGAAGATGAAGAATAAAGGCAGTAACAAACTGTTGACGGTCATGTTAATTATTTTAGTAACGATTACATTAATAGGTGTTGTCATTTTTGTTTTATTAACTCTATTTAATAAACCCGCTGCATCTGGGGAACCTACAATAGACGATATACTCGCTTATAGCGTAGATGTTCCTGAAATTACAACAAATTTAGCTGATAATAATTTTGTTCGTTTTTCACTAAAAATAACAACTGATAGTAAAGAAGCGGCAGCAGAACTGACAAAACGTGATTTTCAAACGAAAAATCTTTTAATCGAAGAATTATCTGAATTAACGGAAGAAGATTTACAAGGAAAACAAGGGAAAATCATTTTACAATCTACAGTGAAATCCAAGTTAAATGAACTGATGCAAGATGGGGAAATAGTCGATGTTTATATCACCTCCTACATCATTCAATAAAAGATATTTTTCACATCAGTAAAATGAATGACTACATTTTATATGGTTAAGTAATCCAATTACAAATTAAAGTAGACATTTAGAAAATAGGTTCAGTTATGAACTATGAAAATCTTTTTAGAAATGGAGGTGGTCAAATGGCAGGCGATGTATTATCCCAATCAGAGATTGATGCACTTCTCTCTGCAATATCGACCGGGGAAATGTCAGCAGATGAAATGAAAAAGGAAGAAGAGACGAAAAAAGTTAAAGTATATGATTTTAAACGAGCGCTCCGATTTTCAAAGGATCAAATACGAAGTTTAACTCGAATACATGAAAACTTTGCTCGTCTACTGACAACATTTTTCTCTGCACAGCTAAGAACCTATGTCCAAATTAATGTTGCTTCCGTTGACCAAATTCCTTTTGAAGAGTTTGTACGATCAATTCCAAATATGACATTAATAAATATATTTGAAGTACCGCCTTTAGATGGTAATATACTAATGGAAATTAATCCGAACATCGCATATTCGATGATGGATCGGCTACTTGGTGGAACAGGTTCAAGCTACAACAATGTTGATAACCTAACTGAAATTGAACAAAAAATCATGATGAATCTGTTTGAACGTTCATTTGATAATTTAAGAGAAGCTTGGGACAACATTGCAGAAATTGATCCAATGTTAGTTGAATTAGAGGTAAATCCTCAATTTTTACAAATGATTTCACCCAATGAAACGGTTATTGTCATTTCGTTGAATACAATCATTGGTGAAACGACAGGAATGATTAACATTTGTATTCCGCATGTCGTTTTAGAACCAATCATACAAAACTTATCCGTTCAATATTGGATGCAATCAAATGTTAAAGCAACCTCACCTGAACAAACAAAACTGTTGGAAAATAGAGTGAAACAAGCTGAAATTGATATCATTGCGGAACTTGGTTCTGCTTCAATTACAATAGAAGATTTCCTTTATATGAATATAGGTGATGTAATCCAACTAGATAAAAAAATAGAAGATCCGCTCCTATTAAAAGTAGGAAATTTACCAAAGTTCACAGTACAGCCTGGTAAACTTAATAAAAAAATGGCGGTTCAAATAATGGATACATTGAAAGGAGGAGACGACGATGAATGATGGCATGCTCTCCCAGGAAGAAATCGAAGCTCTTCTAAGAGGTGAAACTTTAGAAGATCGAATAAGTGAAATCAGTTCGGAAAATGAAGAATTGAATGTTGAAGATTATTTAAGCTTAATGGAACAAGATGCTTTAGGAGAAATAGGAAATATCTCATTTGGTAGTTCTGCTACAGCATTATCTACACTATTAGGACAAAAGGTTGATATAACGACACCAGTTGTATCGATGGTACAAAGAAGTCGAATAGAGGAAGGATTCCCACATCCTTATGTAGCAATACAAGTACAATATACAACTGGATTAGTTGGTATGAATTTACTTGTGATCAAACAAACAGATGCTGCAATTATTGCAGATTTAATGTTAGGTGGGGACGGATTAAATCCGAGCCCAGATTTAGGTGAAATTCAATTGAGTGCAGTTCAAGAAGCCATGAATCAAATGATGGGCTCCGCTGCAACTTCAATGTCTACGATTTTCAATAAAAAAGTGGATATATCTCCACCATCTATCGATTTATTAAACTTTTCTACAGATGTAGGTAGAGATTCGATCCCTGATGAAGATTTGATGGTGAAAGTATCATTCAGATTAAAAATAGGAAATTTAATTGATTCGAATATTATGCAATTATTACCATTAAAATTCAGTCAAGAAATTGTTAAATCATTATTAGGTGAACAAAATCTTGCTCCAATGCCAGAACAAGCTAGCCAGCCTAATACTCAGCCTGTAGCACAATCTATGCCAGAACAGCAGTATGTTCAACAACCAACACCAGTGCAACCAGCGTATGAACAACCAAAATATCAAGAGCCAATTCATCAACAACAAGTTGCTGCAACGATTTATGAGGAGCCACCAATTTTCTCACAGCCTCGTTACCAACAACAGCAACATGTAAATGTTCAACAAGCACAATTTGCATCGTTCCAAGAGCCAAGTATGACTCAATCAGAATCTCGTAATTTAAATATGTTATTAGATATTCCGTTACAAGTAACGGTTGAACTTGGACGGACGAAACATTCAGTAAAAGATATTTTGCAATTGTCAACAGGTTCAATTATTGAGCTAGACAAGCTTGCGGGTGAACCAGTAGATATACTAGTAAATAGTCGTTTAATTGCTAAAGGGGAAGTAGTTGTAATTGATGAAAACTTTGGTGTCCGTATCACAGATATCGTAAGTCAAGCGGCTCGTTTAGATAATCTTAAATAAATATTGGAGGAATTAGGTTTATGTCAAAAAGAATACTAATTGTGGATGATGCAGCATTCATGCGAATGATGATTAAAGATATTTTAACAAAAAATGGATTTGAAGTGGTTGGAGAAGCAGCGGATGGTGCTCAAGCGGTTGAAAAATATTCAGAATTACGCCCAGACTTAGTAACAATGGATATTACAATGCCTGAAATGGACGGTATTGCAGCGTTAAAAGCAATTAAAAGCAATGACCCTGGTGCAGTTGTGATTATGTGTTCAGCGATGGGTCAACAAGCGATGGTAATTGATGCAATTCAAGCTGGAGCAAAAGACTTTATCGTTAAACCTTTCCAAGCTGACCGTGTAATTGAAGCAATCCAAAAAGCATTGGGTTAAACAAATGTATGGTTCTTTTAGATTGAGTAAACGATTTCTATTGATTGTATTAATCATTATTTCAGTTTTTGGTCCAGCTCAAACAATCACATTTGCCGCATCAGAAGATCAGATGATTACAGATGAATGGTTACAAAACCAAGATAATGATCATAGTGAACCAGCACAATCAGATACAGATACTCAAGAAAAAACAGCGGTAACAGGTGGTAAAGGGTTAAGTCTTTGGGATTATGTAAAGATGCTCTTTGCACTATTGTTTGTTTTAGCATTATTGTTATTTGTCTTAAAATTTATCAATAAAAAAAGTCATAACTATAATCAAAATAGTCTGGTTCGGAATATTGGTGGGGTTAATTTAGGAGCCCAAAAATCAGTACAGCTAGTACAGATTGGCAATTCTATTTTTATTGTTGGCGTAGGAGAAAATGTTCAATTACTAAAGGAAATTGAAAACCCTGATGAAATTGAACAAATCGTTAACAATTTTAATGAAAAACAATCGTTAGTAGTAGTGTCACCATATATTACGGAGCTTGTAAAAAAGTTAAATTTAAAAATGAAAAAAAATGAAGAAGTAGAACAGGACCAAAAATCCTTTGGTGAAATTTTTAATCATAAACTATCTGATATAAAAAAAGAGCGCCACAATGAACTGGAGAAGTGGAAAGAAAAGGAGCGCGATAAATAATGCAAGATTTTATTTCGTTCTTTTCTGAAAGTGATCCAACCAATGTCTCTACTTCAGTTAAAATGTTACTTTTACTTACGGTGTTATCACTTGCACCAAGTATCCTAATTTTGATGACGTCATTTGCACGCATCATGATTGTTTTATCTTTTACTAGGACGGCACTTGCAACAAATACAATGCCGCCAAACCAAGTTTTAATAGGACTTGCGTTATTTTTAACATTTTTCGTAATGGCACCAACCTTTCAGCAGGTGAATGACAATGCATTACAACCATTATTTAATGAAGAAATTGGAATAGAAGAAGCTTATGACCGGGCATCGACTCCCTTTAAAGAGTTTATGGCCAAGCAAACAAGGCAGGAAGACCTAGAGTTATTTCTAAATTACAATCAAGCAGAACGTCCAGAAACGGTTCAAGATATTCCGTTAACAATGCTCGTACCTGCCTTTGCCTTAAGTGAAATCAAAACTGCTTTCCAAATCGGATTTATGATTTTTATTCCTTTTTTAGTTATTGACATGGTTGTTGCAAGTGTCCTTATGTCAATGGGGATGATGATGTTACCTCCAGTAATGATTTCACTACCTTTCAAAATATTATTATTTGTACTAGTGGATGGATGGTATTTAGTCGTCAAATCCTTACTTCAAAGTTTTTAGGGGTTGATACTTATGACTGAAGAAATGGTCATTTCAATTGCAGAGCAAGCGATATGGATTGTACTAATCGTTTCAGGACCATTACTTTTAATCGCTTTAGTTGTTGGTTTAATCGTAAGTATTTTCCAAGCAACGACATCGATTCAAGAACAAACATTAGCATTTGTTCCAAAAATCATCGCAGTTTTAGTAGCGATTATCTTTTTTGGACCATGGATGATTTCACAACTGACATCTTATGTATACGATATTTTAAACAATTTAGATCGGTACATTGGGTGACCTGAATGACTGAAATAATCCCAAATCTATCTGTATTGCTTTTAATTTTTGTTAGGATTTCAGCATTTTTCGTATCAATCCCTTTATTTTCATATCGAACGATACCACCACAATTGAAAATTGCATTAGCACTCATTCTCTCTTGGATGATGTACTACACCTTTCCGATTGGGGCAATTCCAATTGATGGAAATTACATATTATTGATCTTAAAAGAAGCAATCATTGGGTTAATGATTGGGGTTTGTGCTTATATTATTTTTTGAGCTGTACAAATTGCAGGTGGGTTTATCGATTTTGAAATGGGATTTGCTATGGCAAACATCATTGATCCACAAACAGGGGCACAAAGTCCATTGATGGGGCAATTTCTAAATGTTCTTTTAACCTTTGTCCTATTAGCGACGAACGGACATCATCTTATTTTAGATGGAATCTTTTATAGTTATCAATTTTTACCCAAGGATCAGGTTTTTCCAAACTTCGGTGATGAAGGTACTGTCGAATTGATCATTAAATTGTTTGCGGCAGTATTTACAATTGCATTTCAAATGTCTGCCCCCATTGTTGCCACATTGTTTTTAGTGACGATTGCATTGGGAATCACAGGGAAAACCGTTCCCCAGTTAAATATTTTTGTTGTTGGATTTCCTATAAAAATTGCAATTGGTTTTATCGTGTTGTTTATAGTAATGGGAGTCATGATTGGAGTAATGAAGTATTTAGTCGAGTTTATGGTTTATGCGATGAGAGATTTAATGATTGTTTTAGGTGGTGCTTAAGGTGAATTTGCTTCTTCCGTTAGACTTACAATACTTTGCTGGAGATAAAACTGAAAAAGCAACACCTAAAAAACGTCAGGATGCTCGTAAAAAAGGACAAGTTGTAAAGAGTCAGGATGTTTCGGCAGCCTTTTTATTATTAGCATTATTTCTTTTACTTTATTTTTGGGCACCTTCCATGCTTGAAAGTATGTTTTCTTTTTTCCATCAGTCTATTGAAAAGAATATGCTGATTGAATCGCTTAACCAAGATACGGTAATGGAGATATACTCGCAATCGTTAATGGAGATGGCAAAGATTGCGTTACCTATACTTTTAGTAGCAATGGTAATTGGTATCGCCGCTAACTTTTTTCAATTTGGTTTCTTGTTTACAACAGAACAATTGAAATTTGATTTAAAGAAGTTAGACCCAATAAAAGGCATAAAAAAAATCATTTCACTTAGAGCGATTGTCAATTTAATTAAATCATTATTAAAAGTAGCCTTTATTGGGACTGTTACAGCCTTCATTATATGGATGAATTTAGAAGACGTACTTTCACTTTCTTTACATAATCCTTGGGAAATATTATCGACGGTTGCAAGGTTAACTGGCTTAATGGGAATCGCTGCTGCCATAGTACTTATCCTGATTGGGGTATTGGACTATACATATGAAAAGTTTGACTATGAAAAGAATTTAAAAATGTCTAAACAAGATATTAAAGATGAGTATAAGAATGCAGAAGGTGACCCTAAAATTAAATCAAAAATCAAGCAACGTCAACGTGAGATGGCCATGCGTCGAATGATGCAAGAAATTCCAAATGCTGATGTAGTTATTACAAACCCAACCCATTATGCCATTGCATTAAAATACGATGAAAATAGTATGGAAGCGCCAAAAGTAGTTGCAAAAGGAACAGATTTTGTTGCCCAAAAAATAAAACTAATTGCCAAAGAAAACAATGTGGTAATGGTTGAGAACAGACCACTAGCAAGGGCAATGTATGACAAAGTAGAAATAGGAGATTTTGTACCAGAAGAGTTTTTTAAAGCTGTTGCAGAAGTACTTGCTTATGTATATAGAATTAAACGTAAAATCTAAAAGACTTAGTAGATCAAAGGAGGGAATAAAATGAAATTTCGCGATCTTGGCGTATTAGCAGTAGTAATTTTAATTGTTGCGATGCTTGTTATTCCACTTCCTACTTGGCTGCTAAGTTTTTTAATTATCACTAATATAACACTTTCACTACTCGTTTTACTTACAGCCATGAATATGAAGGAAGCATTGGATTTCGCAATATTCCCATCCATTATTTTATTATTAACGTTATTCCGATTAGGGTTAAGTATTTCAACTACCCGTGCCATTTTAGCAAATGGTGATGCTGGGGATGTTGTTGAAACATTTGGTGACTTCGTTACAGGCGGTAATATTTTAGTCGGTTTAGTTATCTTTATGTTGTTAGTTATTGTGAACTTTATCGTTATTACGAAAGGTTCTGAACGTGTAGCTGAGGTAGCAGCACGCTTCACATTAGATGCGATGCCTGGGAAACAAATGAGTATTGATGCCGATTTAAATGCTGGAATGATTTCAGAAAAAGAAGCTCGAGAACGTCGTGAAAAAGTTTCACGAGAATCAGATTTCTATGGTGCCATGGACGGGGCTACAAAATTCGTAAAAGGGGATGCCATTGCCTCTATTATCATGGTGTTCATCAATCTATTATTCGGTATCATTATTGGGATGACGCAATTAGGTTATGAAATGGCTGACGCAGCATCTCATTTCTCGAAGCTAACAGTAGGGGATGGCTTAGTTGCTCAAATACCAGCATTATTAATTTCAACTGCAACTGGTTTAGTGGTTACTCGTGCAGCATCAGAAGGTAACTTAGGACAAGATATTACGAATCAATTGTTTGCTCAATCTAAGTTATTATATATCGCTGGAGGAACAATCTTTTTACTAGGATTATTTACTCCAATTCCATTTTGGATTACGATTCCGATTGCTGCAGTATTAGGAATTGGTGGCTATCTAATGGATCGTAAGAAAACAGAAAATCCTGAAGAGATTCTTGAAATTGAAGAAGAAGTGGCGACCGATACTATGAAAAGCCCAGAAAATGTTATCAACTTACTCAACGTTGACCCAATTGAATTTGAATTTGGCTATGGCTTGATTCCATTAGTTGATGCAGCACAAGGTGGGGATTTACTTGATCGAGTTGTCATGATTCGTAGACAACTGGCATTGGAACTCGGTCTTGTTATTCCAGTAGTGCGAATACGGGATAATATACAACTTCAACCTAACGAGTATCGTATAAAAATCAAAGGTAATGAGATGGCTAGAGGAGAATTGTTGCTAGATCACTACTTAGCAATGAGTCCTGGGGATGATAATTCAATTGATGGAATTGATACAATTGAACCTTCCTTTGGACTTCCGGCAAAATGGATAACAGAAAAAACAAAAGAAGATGCAGAAATGCTTGGTTATACAGTAGTGGATCCACCTAGCGTGGTATCAACTCACTTAACTGAAATTATTCGTGCAAATGCTCATGAGTTACTTGGTCGACAAGAAACAAAACAATTAATCGACCATTTACGAGAATCTTATCCAATTTTAGTAGACGAATTAACGCCAAATCCACTATCAATTGGAGAAATTCAAAAAGTTTTGGCCAAACTATTAAAAGAAAATGTTTCAGTTCGAAATCTACCTATAATATTTGAGACACTTGCAGACTATTCAAAATTAACGAGTGATCCTGATATTTTGACGGAATATGCAAGACAAGCATTAGCACGTCAAATCACATCACAATATGGTGCGGGTGAACCTGTATTAAAAGTTATTACAGTCCCTGCAAAACTTGAAAAATTAATCGCTGATAGTATTCAACAGACAGATCACGGGAATTACTTAGCCATGAATCCTCAAGATTCACAAAATGTCTTAGAATCAATTGCACAAGAAGTAGAGCGTGTTTCTTATATGGAGCAATCACCAATTATACTTTGCTCGCCTGCAATTCGAATGTACTTAAGACAATTAACGCAAAACTATTTCCCGCAAATACCGATTCTTTCCTATAATGAATTAGATGCAAACATTGAAATCCAAAGTGTTGGAGTGGTGAATGTAGAATGAAAATGAAAAAATATATAGCTCCTTCCATAGCTGAAGCAATGAAAAGTATTCGTGCAGAATTAGGTGAAGATGCAGTTATCATCAATTCAAAAGTAGTTGAGACGAAAAAACTTTTTGGATTAATTAAACAAAAGCATTTTGAAGTGTTGGCTGGAGTTGACCAAATAGAAACACAGCCTAGAAACGAACATTTACCTGATTTAAATCAAGAACCAATAAAAATTCATTCCACTCCAAAACAACAGGAAACAATCGTAGGTACGAGTGATGAATTAAAGAAAGAATTAGCTGATTTAAAATCAATGGTGAAGTCGATCCAAAGACAATCACATGAATCAAATTATCCTGATCAATTAGTAGGAATGATTGAGTTTTTAAAACAACAAGAGCTTAATGAAGAGCTCATCACCGAAATTAGTGATGAGCTTTTTGCACATTATCAAAAACAAAATGCTGAAGTTACACAAAAAGAGTTGTGGCAGTTGGTAGAGCACCATCTAAGATTGAAATTAGAAATGCTCCCCTTGGGTGGACTTTCTTATACTAAAAAATTTATCAATGTACTAGGTCCCACAGGAGTTGGTAAAACAACAACAATTGCCAAAATTGCTGCACGATCTGTATTAGAAAAAAAGAAGAAAATAGGGTTTATTACGACAGATACATACAGAATTGCTGCAATTGAACAGCTGAAAACATATGCAAATCTGTTACAAGCTCCAATCGAAATTGTTTACAATTCCAATGACTATAAAAACGCCATTGAGAAAATGTCTAACCTTGATTTAGTGTTTATTGATACAGCAGGAAGAAACTATAAAGAAGAAAAATATGTTAATGATCTAAAAGAACTTATTAATTTTGATGAAGAAGTTGAATCCTTCTTGGTTTTATCTCTTACGTCAAAAGAAAAAGATATGGAAATCATTATTAAACAATTTAGTGACATCCCTATAAATAAGTTCATATTTACAAAGATTGACGAAACAAATTCTATTGG
>Ga0182747_1003276_pt1 | contig 10951 bp, 7 predicted proteins | sample eDN3rd30CBELigBY_FD_128526 | JGI IMG/M metagenome (GOLD analysis project Ga0182747, IMG submission 128526) | Enriched backyard soil microbial communities from Emeryville, California, USA - eDNA 3rd pass 30_C BE-Lig BY (version 2) (version 2) | ecosystem: Environmental > Terrestrial > Soil >...
CTTCAAGATTGGCCAGACTCCATCTCCGCAGGATCAATCTGGAATGGAGAGGATGAGTGGTGTTTTCGGATTCCCTGATCTGCTCAGAGATTGCGAGAACATGTCGCACGGCATCAATGGCTGCATCGAACTTTTCGTTACGCTTCTCGACATCGCATTCGACACCTTTCCAGCGCATGATGTGATACAGGAGGTTCGTTGCGCGGCCATCGATGTGTCGGCTCTCTGCCGCTTCCAGGGAATCGGCTCGCGGGATCTTTGTTTCATTCAGAAATTTTAATGTTGCGGCATAACCATTCGTTTCAAACTTTAAGTCTGCTTTTTCAAGCCCGGCGGCCAGATGAGCATTTCCTTCCTCGTATCTGTTCTTGTTATGAATATTCAGAACATAGCCATTTTCCTCATAGGAATAATCCGCCGAGGATGTCCATAAACAGAGGGCGGCCAGATAATCATAAAGAGCATTGTCCGGATCGACTTGAGAGCACTCATACAGGGTCATACGACAACCGTCTTGCCGTGGCTTGAAGTCGAGACTCAGGATTCTGTTCTGGAATAACATGAAAGCATGAGCGCGTCGCAGTTCTCGATTGGAACTGTCAAGCTGAATCGCCCGTTCAATTTTGGCGAGACATTTGTCTCGACAGATCGACTCGAACTCCTCAGCCAGAGTCGCAATGGTTTCGGTATCCAGCTCTCGTCGCCAGCCCATCGGCAGACCGGGGATGTTGAGGTCATCCTTCAGGCGGAAATGTCGCCGGATGAAGCCAGTCTGAGGTGAATCCAGCATCCAGGCGGCTCCCATCGCCATCTCTGGATCATCATTGGCTTTCCCACATCTCTCCACTTCACGTAACCAGAACCTGGCCTGTTCTACTGGATCGCGATCACCAAGCCTTTGTTGTTGAATTCCAACAAAACCGGGAACAACGCTGGTCCACTGATCGAGAAACGGCGACCAGCCCGTTTCCGATACACAGAGCTTCCATGACAGTCGAGCGCTCAACAGAGCGACAACAATGAGAAGCAGAGACAGGAACCAATGTTTGACAATCTTCATGAAACGCCCATGGATTCAGCTTACGGATGTAGCGTAAACGGACATCGTCATGCGCCGGATCACAAGAACTCTCAATTTTCCGCTCACTGACACGGCCTGAGTCATTTGTGACTTTGCAGTATTCGGAAGCAATCCCGGAAATTGGCAGGCTGACGAAAGCTGGGAACAATGGAAGATAAATCATTTCTTCCGGAAACAGTCCAAAAATCAAGGCGAAATCAACTTCGGTCCATTCGATTGATATGACCAACGCCACTCTCGTTCGCTGCGTTCCGTCAATATCGAGAAGCTGAAGAGAGCAATTCACCGCTTTCGTGGTATGCGCCAACCCAGCGTTTTCCACTGCGAATGAAAATCAGCTCCTGGTACTTTTCTGTGCGCCAGATGAAGGCCGGTTCCACCTCGGTGCCGATTCCTTGCAGTCGGTTCGGAGTGGCGATGGAGAGAGAATCGCTGCCACTCGACATCGAACCGCCCCAGCGGGAAATGGTCCCTCGCCGAAACAGAATCATGTTGTCGTTAATCTCATAGGGAAAGCTCGTGACTTCCTGGAAATTATGGGAGTCCAACAGAGAGATGAGTTCGTCATCGTCGACAAGGTATCGCTTCATCGACCAGGCAGGAATTCCATGCTCGCAGATCAGCGATGACCCAGTCCCGGCTGTCGCCGCCGCATCCCGTCTCCCAGGCCAGATGGACGACACAGAGTGCCTGTTCTCCCCAACCGACGCGCCAGAAGACCTGCTGGTAACCGGTAAAGAGGCGGTCGTTGTCTTCACCACCCCAGTACCGATAAAGCTCTGGTCGTGGGGAGTTCTCTGGAGCCAACTGGCAATGTCCGAGCCGGTGGAATTCCTCCACGTCCAGATTGCGGCAAGGAACCACGGCCTCACCGTCCGCTACGGACACGATCACGGAACAGAAGGGGCCGAAGCGTATTTCTGGAAGAACAACAACCGAACGGCCAGACCGGAATCCCTTCCAGAATCGATCGGGTGCTGATTGCCGGCTTTCCCAAATTGGGCGAACTCCCCTACAATCATGTCCCCACAGTTCCCGGCCAGGCCCCGGGCCCGACTTCTCCTCCAATCGTGTTCGGCACGAAATTTGACCGAACAATTGAAATTGAGAGGGGAAAATGACTTTGATTACGGCAGGGATAATACAGCCCCGTTGGAAGGCACCGTTTGCATAAGCGCTCTCAACACGTTCCTCACGTGGCAATTCTCATTGAAACTTCGCGGACCTATGGACGTGGTTTACTCCGGGGGATCCGTCGTTATCTGTCCACTCAGGGGCCGTGGTCTGTCTTTGTTGAGCTTCGGGCACTGGAATCGAAGGCTCCTCCCTGGCTGAGAAGCTGGCGGGGCGACGGTATTCTCACTCGTACCGGCAGTCAGGCCATGCTCGACTCCATCAGTGCAGTCAATGTTCCCACTGTCGAACTCCGGGCGGCCCGATTACAACATTCTTTCCCGTTTGTCGGCATCGACAATCAGGTGTTGGGAAAGATGGTGGCGGAGCATTTTCTGGAACGTGGCTTCCGGCACTTCGCGATTTATGATCTGGATACGGAACCCTATTTTATCGAGCGGCGCGAGAGCTTTCTCAACACGATTAAGCAGGCTGGCTATGTGGTGAGTGTGCATAGTGTTCCCGGTCACCGTGAAAGTCCTGCCGATTGGGAACGTCATCAGGAACTGCTCATCCGCTGGCTCAAGACACTCCCCAAGCCGGTCGGCCTCATGGCCAGCACGGATCAACTGGGCTTCTGGTTGCTCGACGCCTGCGATCGGGCGGGGATTGCCGTGCCGGAAGAGGTGGCCGTCGTCGGAGGTGAGAATGATGAAACTCTGTGTGAGGTCTCCCGGCCTCCCATGTCCAGCGTCCACCCCAATGCAGAAAGTATTGGCTTTCAGGCGGCAACCCTGCTGGAATCGATGATGGCGGGAGCCAAACCGCCGACGGCACCGATTCTCGTGCCTCCATTGAGAATTGCGGTCAGGCAATCATCAGACATCATGGCTATCGATGATTCCGAACTGGTGATCGCGTTGCGGTTCATTCGCGAACACGCCTGCAAGGAGATTTCTGTGACGGACATCCTGCAGGCTGTCCCAGTCTCCCGCAGTACGCTAGAGAGAAAAATGCGCCAGACGCTCGGGCGGTCTCCCCGCGCGGAAATTTTGCGTTTGAAACTCGAACACGTAAAAAAACTGCTTCAGGAGACGGATTTCACTCTGGATGCAATTGCTCAGCGTACCGGTTTTCGCCACGCCCAGTCATTGTGCGAACGCTTCCGCCTGGAACTGGGCCTCACGCCAGGGGACTACCGTTCCCGGTCTCGCGGTGACAAAATTTCCGAATAGATTTACGCATATTCGTAACGCCCACTGCTGTTTTTCTTATAAAATCGAGGCAGGGGACAGATAGACATGTGTCGTATGCAATCTATCCTTCTTGGACAGTCATGAAAGGAATTTGCCACTTGTCGTTCTACCGGCGTTCAAGCTGGTCGGCAGGTGCAGATGTTTCTAAGTATCCCATCAACTGATTCTGACAGGAGTTTCCCTTGGCGATTCAAATGGGGACAATGTCTGTAGCGGCATTGGGACGTTCTTTGGTTGTTGCTTGTGCATTGATCACTCTTGGTTGTGGGAAAGGAGGCCCCGTTGCGGTGCCCATTCGCGGCACGATCACTTATGAAGGTCAGATTCTCGAACAGGGACTCGTTGTTTTCTATCCGGTTGGCGTCAATCTCCGACCAGTCCGCGCCGTCATTCAACCCAACGGCACTTATGAACTGTCTGTCCCGCTTGGGGACTACAAGGTGACAGTCGATTCTTTCAAACAATTCACTCCGGATCTTCCGCCGGACGACCCGGCATATCGCACTCCGGAATCACTTGTTCCAGGCAAATATTCCAGCCTGACCCATACTCAGCTCAAATTCACGGTGAATAACCAGACTTCTGTTATTGATCTGGATCTCAAATCCAGTTGATCCCCGGTTGCACACTCGTGCCGCTGCTCAACCATTTCTGTATTACTTTTCTGTTATCGCTCGGAGATTCAAATGAAGCGTTCTCACAGGTACTCCTCCAAAGGGCTCCAGCACTGGAGAAGAAATGCCGGCTTTACATTGATCGAGTTACTGGTGGTGATTGCCATTATCGCGATCCTCGTGGCCTTACTTCTACCAGCAGTTCAACAGGCCCGGGAAGCTGCTCGGCGTTCACAGTGCAAAAATAATCTGAAGCAGATTGGCTTAGCGATTCATAATTTCCATGATCAATATGGAGTGATCCCTTCCAATGCGTTTCCAAATTTCATTACAAATTCACCTGACGCGACTACGAATTGGCACTGGAAAACATTCAGCGGTTGGGTCATCCTTCTTCCTTATCTTGAACAAACGGCTCTGTTTAACGCCTTCGATTCAACGGTAGTTAATGGTACGGGTGTCAATAATACCATCGAATCGAATCACTCACCGATTCCTGTTTATTTTTGTCCATCTCGACGGGCTCCAGCGAAGGAATCGAATGGACGCCATCTAGGAGACTATGCTTTTTGTGGTGGGGGAATCATGGAAGACGGTCGTGGAAGTCACGTCCATTCCGATCTCACTAAACTCAATACAAGTAACGGCAATGCTGATGCAAATAATTACGCAAATGGAATGTTTGTCATGCCACGGGTGAATTCAAATCGTGTCTGGCAGAAACCAGGACAGTTGACATTTGCCAGCGTTAAAGATGGATTGAGCAATACATTCGCAATTGGAGAAAAGCGAACTCAGGAATATCGAAATAGCAGCGGATCATTAATTGACGTAGCAGCGACGAGTTTAGACAGGCAGCATTACCGATGGGGTTACTGGAGTTCGCGAAATACACGATCTCCCATGAACGGTCCGGTGCTGACAAGCTGGGGAAACAATGATGCCAACTTTGCCAGTGAGCACACCGGCGGCGGCCATTTCCTGATGGGTGACGGCGCTGTGCGATTTGTGTCAGAAAATATTAACCACGAGACTTACAACGCCCTGGCTTCTCGCGAAGGTGGCGAAGTCGTTGGCGAGTTTTAGTGCAACCTGGGCGATGACATAGACGCGCAGGTGCCACTGGTGGATCAGCTCACCTGTGGCACCTGTCACTGTTCCAGATCTCAAGATATCTCCACCTTCACGGTAAAGATTACTTCAACATTGCATCTCATTTATAGATAAGTCATTTTGTGAGTGCTAATTGAATTTTTTAATGACGCAGAGTGGTATGGGATTTATGCGATGTTAATTCGCTCCAGTCCGAATGCAAAACGATTCCTGTCAACCGATAAGTCTGTCGTTATAATGAGAACATGCTCGACGTTATTGTGGCTGTGGGTTGCTCCGCTGTTTTTTCCACTCCATCTGCTGGCGCAAGAGACGATCTTGCCCCAGTCAGAAAGATCGCCGAGTGCTCCAGAATATTCGGAAGCATTCGTGCAGGCCATCGCCACTGACGCCCGCGAGGGAGACTCGCAACGTGGTGCGCTGGTGTTCGCGTCTCCGAAATTCGCGTGCATCTCTTGCCATCAGGTGGGGGAGCACGGTGGAAAAATTGGTCCAGAACTCTCTGAAATTGCGAAAAAGCGTGTGCCCGCACAGATTGTGGAATCTCTCTTCTGGCCCAAACGGCACGTCGAGAAAGAGTTCATCGCACACCGTGTCGCCACCGCCGATGGACAGATTGTGCAAGGGTATCTACAAGAGGAAACCGATGAACGCTTGTCTCTACGCGATCCCGCGACGGGAGAAGTGACCACGATTCTGGTCGATGACATTGATCAGCGAGCCATTGTGGAAACACTGATGCCGGACGGTCTCACGTCGGCCATGAGTCGCACCGAACAGTTGGACCTGATCTGCTTTCTAACGGATTTAGGAAGAGATGGCGGGATCACCGCGGCTTCTGTCAGCGAACTCTTACGCCATGCGTCGGCCCATGCTCATGGACCGGCCAGGTTTGATTACAAACTGGGACCGATGAATCCGGAAGATTGGCCACACCAGGTTCAAGAAATCAACCGTCTCCGTTTGTACGACTTCTACGAAAAGCAGGCCGATCATTTTCGAGCCCTGTCTCCTGTTCCGCCATTGTTAGAGGAATTGCCGGGACTGGAGGGAGCGGGAGCACAAGCGGAATTTCGTAAGGTCGCGAAAGAAATCGATCCACGCTGGAACGATACTCAGATTTTTCCTGTACTCGCCGGAACTTTTCGTACGGCAGGACTCGAAGTCCCCCGCGGGATTTGCGTGCGTCTCGGAGATCAAGGGGAAATGGGAGTCTGTTTCAACCCGGAGACCCTGTGTTATGAATCTCTGTGGCAGGGAGACTTCTTGAAGTTCCCAGGGGAACGGCGCGGATTCATGGACGGCTTAAAACCAGCCGGAACATTACTGCCTCCCCCACAAAGGACACCGCCAGACAGTGAGTTCACATTTCTCGGCTACTATCGCTACGGGAAACGGATTCTCTTCTCGTATCGGATTGGAGACGAAGAGTATCTGGATTCTCCCTGGGTGGAAGATGGTAAGTTTCAGCGGATCGCAGGACCGGCCAAAACTCATCCGCTACGCGACATGACTCGAGGGGGGCCGGCACTCTGGTCAGAGGAACTGATCCGTCCGATCGAATTCGGAAACAATCGACCTTATGCTGTCGATACAATTCATTTGCCGTTTGAGAATTCGCGAAACGATCTGCTGTTTGGGAGTGGAGTGGCCTTCCTTCCGGATGGAGACGCGTTGATCTGCACGATACAGGGAGATGTGTGGCGCGCCACCGGATTCAAGTTCCCTTCAAAAGAAGTCCGCTGGAGAAAGGTCGCCTCAGGGATTCATCAGGCACTCGGAATTGTGGCGGATGGAGACGGTGTTTTTGTTTTGGGACGTGATCAGATCACACGCCTGCACGACTTGAACCACGACGGCGAATACGACTTTCACGAGTGTTTTTGCAATGGCTATGTGACCTCGACATTCGGTCACGATTACATCTGCGGACTGGAACGGGACGTCGCAGGAAACTTTTACACTGCCTCGAGTAAACAGGGGCTGCTGCAGATTTCTCCAGATGGCAGGACGGTCACTGTGATTGCCACCGGCTTTCGTAACTCCGGCGGTGTCGGGGTCATGGCCGATGGCACCGCACTGGTCCCCTGCTCGCAAGGGACATGGACGCCTGCTTCAATGGTCTGTGCGGTGCGGCCTCCTTTCGTGGACACAAAACATCAGTCTGACGCCCCCTATTACGGATTTGGAGGGCCGAAGACAGGGAAACCGCCGGAGCTTCCGTTTGTTTATCTTCCCCGGGGTCTGGACAACTCCAGTGGGGGACAGGCCACCGTGACCAGTGATCGCTGGGGACCGCTTCAGGGACAATCGTTGCACTTCTCGTTTGGTGCCTGCCGTTACTTCCTGATGCTGCGAGACGAAGTCGACGGACAACTTCAGGGAGCGGTTGTTCCCATGGTGGGAGATTTCCGGTCGGGAGTTCAGCGTGGTGTATTCAGCCCCGATGACGGCCAGTTGTATGTCACCGGGCAGGCTGGCTGGGGAACGTTCAGCGTTGATGACGGCTGTTTCGAACGTGTGCGCTACACCGGCGATCCCGTCCAACTGCCAGTCGGGTTTCATGTTCACGAGAATGGTGTGCGTCTTGATTTTTCAGAACCGCTCGACCCACAGATCGCGGCGACCGCAGGACGTCACTTCGCGCAGCAGTGGAATTATCGTTACAGCGGTGCGTACGGATCACCAGAGTATGCCCCTTCACACCCCGGAACCCCAGGGCATGAACCGCTCGCGATCCAGTCCGCACATGTGCTGGAGGGAGGCCATTCTTTGTTTCTGGAAATTCCAAAAATTCAACCAGTCAATCAACTGCATCTCCGCTTGCAGGTGGATGCAGGAAGGCCGCAGAGCCTGTTTCTGACCGTCCATAAACTGGATCGTCCGTTTACTGATTTCCCCGGCTATCAAGCCGTAACGAAAACGATTCAGCCGCACCCGATTCTCGCCGATCTGGCCTTCGAGGCGACGCGGGTGCCAAATCCATGGCGCAAGGCCATAGATAATGCCCGTAAAGTCACCCTGCGGACTTCCGGAAATTTGCAGTTCGACCATCAACGTCTGACCGTGAAAGCGGGGGAAGTCATCCAATTGACGTTCATCAACGCTGACGTCGTTCCGCATAACTGGGCACTGGTGAAGCCGGGAACATTGCAGACCGTGGGAGAGTTATCCAACCAGTTTGCAGCACATCCCGATGCGTATCCCCGACAGTATATTCCGGAAACGGGGGATGTTCTGGCGTATGTCGACATCGTCGATCCCGGCAAAAGATCGTCGATCTACTTCACTGCTCCGAAAACTGCGGGCCAGTATCCGTATGTCTGCACCTTCCCCGGCCATTGGACCGTCATGCACGGAGTCTTGACGGTCACGGAGAAATAATCTGGAAAGACGCAGATGTGCCTCTCTTCGCATGGACAAAAAAAGAGCCGGTTTGCTGCCGGCTCTGATATTCATGCGGAGGTGAAAATCGGAACTCACTTGCCCGATGATTCCATTTCTTTCTTCTCGAAGCCTTTCTTGAATGGGCCTTTACCGTAGACCAGTTTCAGCTTGTCTCCGTCGCTGGCTGCGTTGTACTTACCGAGGCAGTTCTTGCAGCAGAATCCGATCTCTTCTTTCTCGCCAGCTTTCACTGCAATCGGTCGCCCGGTGAATGGACAGGCTTTGGCGACGTATTGCCCGGTCAGCGCGAGTTGCTGATTTGCTTTCTCCGTGAACTTTTCAGTGTTGGCAGAGAACGCCTTCGGACAGTTCGGACAGCAGAAATACACCTGGCCATCAAGGTATTTGACAGAGTGGTCCTTCACGACGGCTTTGCCGGAAACAGGGCACTTAATATCGTCAAGCTTGGGGGCATTCTCAGCAACGGCCACTGTCGCCAGCAGCCCCAGCAGAGCGGTTACAGAAAGGAGGTATCTCATAAAAACGTTCCTCATTCAGGCGGTGTCAAAGATGAAGCATCGATTCTCTCTTGTGGATAATATCATAAGTGAGCCCAGATATGGAATACTGATCAAAATTATATGATTCAGCAGGGGGCGCCTCCCAGACAGGGACGCGCGGATGATGCGGCTCGCATGCACTTCATTCCGTGTCACGAACGAACCGTTTCCGATAGGCTGCCGGAGTCATGCCGGTGACTTCACGAAACCGTTTTGTCAGGTGGCTTTGATCGGTATAGCCGACATCCACCGCGATCTCGGCCAAGGGTGAAGAAGTCGTCGTCAACAGTCGTTCCGCCGCCTGAATGCGGACCGTCCGCAGGTACTGCATCGGTGTCATGCGAAGCAACTGTTGAAAACGACGATTGAAATGGGTCGACGACAGCCCCGCCAGTTGCGCTCCCTTCTCCATCGAGATCGTTTCCGCGTAGTGCTCGTCAATGTATCGCACGAACGGCAACAATTCCTGGACGTACTGCTGAAGTTCCTGCTGGTCCTGAATCCGGTACATCGCCCCCGCCAGACCAATGACTTCTCCTTGCGGGCTGAATAGCGGCGTCTTTGTGGACACATACCAGCGGGGAACGCGACGACGATGCAATACCAGCCAGATCTGTCCCGGCAATGGCCGACAAGCCGCCATCGTCCGACGATCGTCATTGATATAGGCCTCGGCCATCAGCGGGGCATGAAAATCCCGGTCCGTCTTCCCGATCGCCTGAGACTCATGTTCCAGACCATGGTTTTCCAGGAAGAGATGATTGACTCTGACAAACCGGCTCTCATGGTCTTTCGCAAAAAAATAAACCTGCGGCAGCGTATCGAAGAGGGCCATCACCGATTCCGCAATGGGAGACCGATTGAAAAAAGATTGCTGGAATTCAGCCGCTTCGAAAGGAGTCATGGTCAAAATGTACCAAAATCAGGAGAGATGGTCCAAGACTCCCGCTCGTGGAAGGACTACAGTGGCTAGTGCTTTGTCACAGCGAGAAATTCGAGTTGGGTGGCCGGGGCTGGACTGAGCGAAGCGAGGGAAGCCCCGGGGTTTCGCGAGTACGCTCCAACCCCGGCCACCCGACGCGTGGCAGAACGGTGAACACCTCAGGTTAATGCGCTATATTGGATGGAACTCCGGCGAAACGATGAATCGGGAAAGCGACGTTTCATGAAATGGTCTCTGCTGATTGTTTTAATTCTGTTTAATGCGATGGTCTCTCATGCAGCCGGACCGGTCAGTTTCAGTCATGAAGTGTTGCCGTTGCTTTCGGATCGCTGTTTTCATTGTCACGGACCGGATGAGTCCCATCGGGAAGCCGATTTGAGACTCGACCGGCTGGAAGATGCACTTGCGGACCGGGGAGGTTATGCAGCCCTTGTCCCGGGAGATCCTCAGCAGAGCGAATTCCTGAAACGGATCCTCAGTGAGGACCCTGATCTCCGGATGCCTCCTCCTGATTCCCACCGCAAGCCTTTCACCCGTCAGGAAATTGAAATCCTGAAACGCTGGGTCTCTGAGGGAGCGACATGGGGAAAACACTGGTCATTTGAAAAGCCAGTCCGGCCGGACGTTCCGGATGCCGACGTTCATCCGGTCGACATCTTCGTCCAGCGGCGTCTGAAAGAAAAGCAGCTCACACTGTCGGAAGAAGCGTCGAAGGAGACGCTCATTCGTCGTGTCTCCTTCGATCTCACCGGACTTCCTCCCACTTCTCAGGAGGTCGAAGCGTTTCTGACGGATTCCTCACCAGACGCCTATGACAAGGTGGTCGACCGTCTACTGCAATCCCCGCATTATGGAGAACGGATGGCGATGTGGTGGCTCGATGC
>Ga0182747_1003278_pt1 | contig 10950 bp, 7 predicted proteins | sample eDN3rd30CBELigBY_FD_128526 | JGI IMG/M metagenome (GOLD analysis project Ga0182747, IMG submission 128526) | Enriched backyard soil microbial communities from Emeryville, California, USA - eDNA 3rd pass 30_C BE-Lig BY (version 2) (version 2) | ecosystem: Environmental > Terrestrial > Soil >...
GACGAGGGCGGCACCTACACCTCACCCATCGACAACGTGAACCGTCGGTTCTTCACGATGCTGGGCACCTTGATCCGCGGCCGCGTCAGTGTCGGCGGGTCGGCCAGCGCCGCCACCGAGGTCGCCCTCAGCATCGCCGGACGGTACGCATTGCAGCGTCGCCAGTTCGACGGCGCCGATCCGGCCGAAGAGACGCTGCTGATGGACTACCGGATGCATCAGCGCCGCCTACTGCCCCTGATCGCCCGGTCCTACGCCTACCGATTCGCCCAGAACCAACTGGTCGCCCGCATGCACCGCATGCAGATCACCGACGAACCCGACCCGGTCAAGCAGCGCGAGCTCGAAGGTCGTGCCGCCGGCCTCAAGGCGGTCCAGACCTGGCACGCCACCCGGGCGATCCAGGAGGCCCGCGAAGCCTGCGGCGGTGCCGGCTACATGGCCGAGAACCGGCTGACGATCCTCAAGGGCGACACCGACGTGTTCACCACGTTCGAGGGCGACAACCACGTGCTGATGCAGCTGGTCGCCAAGGAGTTGCTCACGTCGTATGCGACCGAGGTCGGCGGGTTGGACCCGGTCGGCATGGTCAAATTCGTCGCCTCGACCGTGACCGACACGGTGCGCGAACGCACCGCTGCCGCACAACTGATTCAGCGGCTGATCGACGCCCGCCCGGGCAAGGACGACGACGAACACGACCTGCTCGACCGTGGCACCCAACTGAACCTGTTCGAGGACCGCGAGGAACACGTCATCGAGACCGCCGCCCGACGGCTGCGCAGGGCCGACAAGGACGATCCGGCTCAGGCGTTCGAGGTGTTCAACGCCGCTCAGGACCATGTGATCCGGTGCGGCCACGCCCACATTCAGCGCGTCGTGCTGGAGGCGTTCACGGCCGGCATCGCCCGGTGCGAGGACGAGGAGACCCAGGACCTGCTGCGCGACGTCTGCTCGCTGTACGCCCTGAGTGAGATCGAGTCCGATCTGGCCTGGTTCATGGGCCACAACCGCATCTCGGATCAGCGGGCCAAGACCGTCACCTCGCTGGTCAACGACCTGCTCGAGAAGTTGCGGCCCCACACGCTGACGCTGATCGAAGGCTTCGGCGTCCCCGAGTCCAGCCTCGGCGCCGTGATGCTGAACGGCTAGCCTCTCGTTCGTGACCTCTCTTCCCACCGGCGAGCAGCTGGCGACGCTGCCTCTCGCCGCAAGCCATGTCGTCGGCCCGGAGCATCTGGACGAGAACGGCCACATGAACATCAGCCACTACTTCATCTTCGCCGGCGAGGCGATGTGGGCGCGCCAGCGTCGCGAGTGGGTCATCGACGAGGACTACATCCCGACCCGCAACATGTCGGCGTTCACCGCCGAACAGCACGTCCGCTACTTCGCCGAATGCGTCGAGGGTGATGCGGTCGACGTGCACGTGGTGATCGTCGGCCGCGCCGACAAGGCGTTCCACGCGGCCGCCCTGCTGGTCAACCGCACCCAGGGCCGGTTGGCATGCGTCGTGGAGTCGATAGCGGTGCACGTGGACTTCGCGACCCGGCGCCCGGTGTCGTTCCCCGACGACGTCGCGGCAGCGATGGACGTCTCCATCGAGTCGGACCGCCGCGACTGGCCCCTCCCCCTGTCCGGCGCCCTCGGCGTACGACCCTGAGGGTCATCAACCCCGGTTGCGGCGCTCGAGGATCCGGCGCTCTCGGGACTTCTTCTCCGCGGGCGTGATCTGCATCTGGTGCTTGGCCACGATGTAGGGGGTCTCACCGACGATCGCGTTGTGGCTGCCGCTGAACAGGTACTTGCTGCTCAGATTGATCATCGTGGCGAACCGGTTGCGGTTGCCCAGCAGCGTCGCGATGTGCAGGGCCACCCAGATGATCCAGGCGGTGAAGCCCTTCAACTTGGGCATATGGGTGATCTCGGCGACGGCTGACGACTTGCCGATCGTCGCCATGGTGCCTTTGTCCTTGTATTTGAACGGCTTGACCTTGGCCCGCTTGCCCTTGAGATCGGCCTTGATGATCTTCGCGACGTGCTTGCCGCCCTGGATCGCCGGCTGCGCCAACTGCGGCAGCGGATCGGGGCCGACCGAGATGTCGCCGATCGCGAACTCGTTCGTCAGCCCGTTGATCTGCTGGTGTGCGTCCACCTCGATCCGGCCACCGCGGCCCTGTGGCACGTTCCAGTCCAGCACCGTCGGGTGTGCTGTGACACCGGTGGCCCACACGATGATGCCGGCCGACAGGAACTCCTGCTCGCCGTCCTTCTCGACCAGCACGCCGTCCTGGCGGACCTCCTTGACCGCGGTGTTCAACCGCAGGTCGACGTCACGCTTCTCCAACGACTTGCGTGCGTAGTCGCGCAACTTCTCGTGGAACGGACCCAGCACATGCGGTGCCATCTCGACCAGCGTCACGTGGATGCGATTGCGGTCCAGCTCCGGATACGTCGTCGGCATGTCGTTGTTGCGGAACTCCGCGAACGCACCGGCGGTCTCGACACCGGTGGCGCCACCGCCCACGACGATGATGCGCAGATCCTCGCCCTGGCCGTTGATCGCGAACTCCTCGAGGTTCTCGAAGAGCCGGTCGCGCACCTGCAGCGCCTGCGAGCGCTTGTACAGCGGAATCGCGAACTCCTCGGCGCCGGGCGTGCCGAAGAAGTTGGTCGTGACGCCGTTGGCGAGGATCAGATAGTCGAACGGCACCGACACGTCGCCGTGCAGCGCCAGTTCCTTCTTGTCGTGGTCGATGCCGGTGACGATGCCCTTGAGGAAACGCACGTTGTTCTGCTTGGAACGGATCGCGCGCAGGAACCAGGTGATGTCGCCGGGGTTCAGGCTGGCGGTGGCGACCTGATACAGCAGCGGGTTGAACGTGTTGTACGTGTGCCGGTCGATCAGCGTGATGTCGACGTCGACCCGCGCCAACTTGCGGACCGCTGCGATGCCACCGAATCCGCCGCCGACCACGACGACGTGCGGACGTGAACCCTGGGAGTCAGCCATGTCTCAAGCGTAGTGCTCCTCAAGCCCCGAGCAATGTCAGGAGAATCTCATCCGCGCAGCCAGGTCAGCGTCTCGCGGCGCCGCAACAGCACCACGACCCACACCGCTGCGGCGGCCCACGGTATGCCGACGATCGAGATCGCCCCGACGATGATCGTGACGACCGCACACACGAACAAAGCGGTGTGACCGGCCGTGCTGCGCCGCATCAACGACCAGACCGCGAGCATCGCGGCAACGGCCAGCACCGCGGTGATGGAGCAGAACACCGCCGACGTCGTGAGCGCCGCACGCAGATCGGCCTCGGTGACGTCGACCATGTTCATGAATGGTGAATCCAGCTGCATCTCGATCAGGTCGTCGTGCGGCATCACGGTGTACACGAGCAGGTAGAGCAGGCTGCCGCCCAGCGCGGTGCCGCTGGCGATCAGGGTCACCAGTGCCGTGGTGCCGACGCTGGACGGTCGCCGGTTCGAGTCTACGGGCGGCTGCCACACAGGCAGAGGTTGCCCTGACACCTGCTGGCCCGGTGCCGGCGGAGGCGGCGGGACGGGTGTGATGGGTCGAACCGGCGCGGACTGTGCGGGGTGCTGGATCTGACGGCCGTTGACGACGGCGAACCAGTGTCGGGCGTCACGGCCCCAGATCTGCACGGTCGCGACGACGGCGAACACTGCCGGCAGGAGACCGAGGAGCCCTCCACTGGTCACGAACAGCAGCGCCGTCACCGCGGCGACGACCGTGATCAGGATGCGCGAGGCCCGGTCACCGCGCGCTGCGTACAGCGCACCGACCACACCGGCGACCAGCACGACGACCAGGACGTAGAGGGCGTACCGCAGCACGTCGGAGACCAGCGCGACGTCACTGGCCCCGATCGCCTTCGCGATGTCACGGTGGGCGTCCTGCAGTTCCAACGAATCCCACGACGTGAGCCAACCGATCACGTAGATCAACAGCAGCGCCGAACTGAAGCCCACGAAGAGGCACGCCGACGTCACCGCAGGCGGACGGGGCGTCCGCTTCTTGTCGCTCACGCCCCCATCCCATCATGGGGGCGAAAGCGCGCAGGCCGTCAGGCCGTCCGCAGGCGGGCGATGACTGCGGCCACCACTCACCGCTCAACCGGCCGTGACGGTCAGTTCATCGGCGTCGGGGGCCCGGTCGACCGTGACGGCGTCGCCGTCGCGGACGTCGCCGGCCAGCAGCGCCTTGGCGAGTCGGTCGCCGATGGCCTGCTGAACCAGCCGGCGCAGCGGGCGGGCACCGTAGAGCGGGTCCCAACCGGTCAGGGCCAGCCACTCCTTGGCTGCATCGGTCACGTCGAGCGTGATCCGGCGGGCGGCCAAGCGGTGGCCCAGCGACGCCAACTGCAGGTCGACGATGTGGGTCAGTTCCTCGGTGCCGAGGGCGTCGAACATCACGACCTCGTCGAGACGGTTCAAGAACTCGGGCTTGAAACTGGCCTTGACGACGTCCATCACGGCATCGCGTTTGGCCTGATCGTCCAGATCGGTCGAGACCAGGAACTGGCTGCCCAGATTCGACGTCAGGATCAGGATCGTGTTCCGGAAGTCGACCGTACGACCCTGACCGTCGGTCAGCCGACCGTCGTCGAGCACCTGCAACAGGATGTCGAACACCTCGGGGTGCGCCTTCTCGACCTCGTCGAGCAGCACGACCGAGTACGGACGGCGACGCACCGCCTCGGTCAACTGGCCGCCCTCGTCGTAGCCGACGTAACCGGGAGGAGCGCCGACCAGCCGCGCGACCGAATGCTTCTCGGAGTACTCGCTCATGTCGATGCGGATGATCGCCCGCTCGTCGTCGAACAGGAACTCCGCGAGAGTCTTGGCCAACTCGGTCTTGCCCACCCCCGTGGGCCCGAGGAACAGGAACGAACCGGTGGGCCGGTCCGGATCGGCGATACCGGCACGCGAGCGGCGCACCGCGTCGGAGACGGCCTTGACCGCCTCGGCCTGGCCGATCAGGCGCTCACCGAGCACCTCCTCCATCCGCAGCAGCTTGCCGGTCTCGCCCTCCAGGAGCCGTCCGGTCGGGATGCCGGTCCAGGCCGCCACGACCTCGGCGATGTCGTCGGCCGTGACCTCCTCGTGGACCATGCGTTCCTCGGTGGTCGCCGACTCCTCAGCGGCCTGTGCCGCGGCCAACTGTTCTTCCATGGCGGGGATCTCGCCGTAGAGCAGACGGCTGGACGTCTCGAGGTCACCCTCACGTTGGGCGCGCTCGGCGGCCACGCGGACCTCATCGATGCGCTTCTTGATGTCACCGACCGCGTTGAGCCCGGCCTTCTCGGCCTCCCAGCGTTGCTCCAGCGCCCGCAGGGTCTCGGACTTGTCGGCCAGTTCGGCACGCAGCTTCTCCAGCCGCTCGACGCTCGCCTCGTCCTCCTCCTTGGACAGATGGAGTTCCTCCATCTTGAGCCGGTCGACACCGCGGCGCAGTTCATCGATCTCGACGGGACTGGAGTCGATCTCCATCTTCAGCCGGCTGCTCGCCTCGTCAACCAGGTCGATGGCCTTGTCCGGCAACTGACGTCCCGGGATGTAACGGTCGGACAGGGTCGCGGCGGCCACGATCGCCGCATCGGCGATCTCGACACCGTGGTGCGCCTCGTACTTCTCCTTGATGCCGCGCAGGATCGCGATGGTGTCCTCGACCGACGGCTCGGCGACCAGCACCTGCTGGAAGCGCCGCTCCAGCGCCGGATCCTTCTCGATACGTTCGCGATACTCGTCCAGTGTCGTGGCACCGATCAGCCGCAACTCGCCGCGCGCCAGCATCGGCTTGAGCATGTTGCCGGCGTCCATCGAGGAGTCACCACCGGCGCCCGCACCGACGACCGTGTGCAGTTCGTCGATGAACGTGATGATCTGGCCGTCGGACTCCTTGATCTCGGCCAGGACCGCCTTGAGCCGCTCCTCGAACTCGCCGCGGTATTTCGCACCGGCCACCATCGCGGACAGATCCAGCGAGATGAGACGGCGACCCTTGAGCGAATCGGGCACATCGCCGTCGACGATGCGCTGCGCGAGTCCCTCGACGACGGCGGTCTTGCCCACTCCGGGCTCGCCGATCAGGACCGGGTTGTTCTTGGTGCGCCGGCTGAGCACCTGCACGACGCGGCGGATCTCCGAATCGCGGCCGATGACCGGATCGAGTTTGCCTTCGCGTGCGACCGCGGTCAGATCGACGCCGTATTTCTCCAGCGACTGGTACTGGTCCTCAGCGTCCGCGCTGGTGACGCGTGCGTTGCCTCGCACCGCGGTGAATGCGGCCTGCAGCGACTCGGGAGTGGCCCCCAGGCCGGTCAGCACCTGCGCCGCCGGGGACTCGACGGTCGCGATCGCCACGACGAGATGTTCGGACGAGACGAAGTCGTCGCCCAACTGTCCCGCCAGGTCCTGAGCACGTTGCAACACCTCGTGTGAAGCCCGCGACAGGCCGGGATTCTGCACCGAGGCCCCGGACGCCGACGGCAGTGCCTCGGCGATGCCGGTCAGATCCTGGGTGAGGCCGCCCGGATCGACTCCGGCCGCCTGCACCAGAGGAACGGCGGTACCGCCGTCCTGGGTCAGCAGGGCGAGCAGGATGTGCGCGGGCTCGACGGCGGGGTTACCGGCGGCCGCGGCGGCTGAGATGGCGCTGCCGAGTGCCTGCTGGCCGCGCGTCGTGAACTTCGCAAGATCCATAGGTGCTGTCTACTCCTGGTACGAGAACGTGTCACCAGATACAACACCAGAGAAGTTGAGTCCATTCCACTCAACTCTGTCGAACGCATCGGCCTCAGTAACCGCTGAAATAGTCGGTGCGCACCTTCCGGGCACGACGGCGCAGCCCGGGGCGCACTGCGTTGACCATCGCCGGCGGGCCCGAGACATAGGCATGGCGGACGGCCAGATCGGGCACGGCGCCGGCCACGACGTCCGCGGTCACCACGGTCGACTCGACCCAGCTCCAACCATCGGGCAGCGGATCGGGACATGTCGCCGACACCAGCACGACGCGCACACCGTCGAGGCGGTCACGGAACGGGACCGTCTCACCCGACCGGACCCCGTACACGAGGATCGCGTCGCGTTCGGGACCGTGGGCCAACTGCGCCAGGAACGGTGTGATGCCGATGCCGCCGGCGATGAGCGCAATCGGTACGGCCGGATCGCGTGGCAGGACGAAATCGCCCGAGACTCCCGTGGCATGGACGACGGCGCCCGGTTCGAGCGCAGTCAACGCGCGTTTGAAGCTCGATACGGATTCGGGGACGTGCAGCGCGAACGCCACCGTGCCTGAATCCGGTGGCGAGGCCACGCTGAACATCCGGCGCGAGCCGCGCAGATCGGTACCCGCGTGGGGAACGTGAAGTTCGGCGTACTGGCCCGGCTCGAATCGCAGCGAACGGTGCGGACGGAACACCAGTTCGTGCGTCTGCATGCCGTGATCGCGTCGCTCGACCAGCTCCAGCCGAACACCTGAACGCCGTGCGAAACCGAAGGCCACCAGATTGCCGGCCAGCAGCGCCACCACCTGCCACTGATCGCCGACGAAGAACGTCGACGGGGCATCCACGACGAGCAGCATCGCCAATGGATAGGCGTAGACGAGAGCCATCACGGCCGCGACGATCCATTGCTGGTGGCGCCTCGGCGGCAACGTCAGCGGCTCGCTGAGCATGAATCCGGCGAAGAACAGCAACGGCGACGTCTGCAACGCCGTCCTGACCGCTTCGCCGTACGCGGTGCCGAAGTCGTGCAGCGCGAGCACGACCAACAGCCCCGCGACGGCGACGAACAGCAGACCGAGCCCGAGGCGACGTGTGCGCCACAGCACCACGAACGCTGCGCCCGCGACCCAGGGCAGCAGATCGGTCGACGCGACCCACCAGGACGCGGCGTGGCGATCGAGCGGATCGACGTCCGCGATCCGCTGCACCAGGAAACTGCCGAACGCACCGGCCGCCGCCGGGTTCAACAGGTGTCGCCCCCGCCAAGCGATCAGGTATTTCGACACCGCTGCCAAGGCACCGGCGAGTGCGATCCAGCCGAGTTCGACGCCGCTTTCCTGAGGGATGAACAGGAAGAACAGCAGCAACGCCGTGATGATCGACGACTCCAGGTGCGCGCGGGCACCGACGAGTCGGCCGATGGCCCACGAGGGCAGTGCGACCGTCACCAGCAGCACGGCCAGCGACGTGATCTGCCCGCGCACGGTCCACAGCCCGTCCCCGAGGTCGCCGAATGCTGTGAAGGCCACCGCGACGACCACCAGCGCTGACAGCGCCAGCGTCACGATTCGGTACATGCTCACCTGGCCCAGGCGGCGGTCGAGGAGATCGCGCACGACTGCGGGTCCGGTCATTTGAACACCTCTCCGGGCAGATCGGGCGACCATGTCACGGTGCCATCAGCATGCACCCGAACGAACCGATGGGGAACGGCCTCGAGCAACGTCTCAGGCGGTGCGACGAAGTGGGCCGTCGCCAGGCCGTCGGCGATCATGCAACTGTGCGGAACGATCACCCAGGTCGCCACGACGTCCGCGGTCGGCCTGCCGGTGCGTGCGTCGAGGACGTGATGCAGGCCGTCACCCCAGGCGCGGCGGTTCGTGGCCGAACCGCACAACGCATCCTCCGGCTCCAGGACCACCACGCCGATCGCACGGGTCGGGTCGTCGGGATGCTCCAGCGCGACGCGGATCGGTGTGGTTCCGCGGTGATAGAGGTCGCCGCTCGCGTCGATCGTGGCCTGGTCGATGCCGTGCTCGGATAGGATGGACGCGATCAGGTCCACGAGCAGTCCCTTGCCGGCGGCGCCGACGTCGATCAGGACCGGCTGCGTCGTCGTGATCGTGTCGCCGGAGCGCTGCACGTTCGTCCAGGCCGGCACATCTGCCGGGCGGGTGGCCGGGGTCAGCGAGTAGCCGGCGTCATAGCCCAGGTCGGACAGCGTCCTGCCGATCAGCGGGTTGACGGACCCTTCGGTGATGTGATGCAACTCGTCGTACAGACCCAAGAGGTGGGCGGCATGCTCGAGCGTCCAAGTACCGGCGCGCTCGGCCATCTGCGAGACCGCCGAATCGGAACGGAACCGCGACCAGGTGCGATCGAAGCCGTCGATGCACCCATCGATCTCGGCGCGGACATCAGACGACAACGGGAGCGTCGTGTCGATCTGCCACGAGGTTCCGATCGCATCGAACGCCCAGGTGTCGGTCACGTCAGGCTTGGGCGTCGGCCTTGATCTGGTCCAGTGCCTGGTTGAAGCCCTGGCTGGTCAACGACGATCCGGAGACCTTCGACACCGAGATCTCGTCCAGGCTCTTGCCCACGACCTCGTCGGCGATGCCGCTGATGAACTTCTGCTGGTACTGCAGCGAGGTTCCACTGGCGCCCGGTTCGACCTCGACGTCGCTGACCTTGCCGTCGGAGATCGTGATGGTCACGTCGACCTCGGAGACGCCGCCGGGATTGGCATAGGAACCGGAGCCCTCATACGTGCCGTCGGCGTAGTCGCCCGAGGACGCGGTCGAGCCGGAATCGGCGTCCGTGTCGGTCGTCGGCGCGGCGGTCGTCGTGGCATCGTCGGTGGGCGAGTCGCTGTCGCTGCCGCAGGCGGCGGTCATCAACAGCGCGGACGTGGCTGCGGTGACCGCGAACAGCTCGCGGGTCCTCGGCAGTCGCATGGGTGTGGCTCCTGGGAGTCGGATGGGTTGAAGGTTCAACCGGTTCTGATGGTCGAACGACCGGGCCTGGCGCATGGTTCCACCTGAGATGGGATGGCGATCACATTCTGCCGATCAGATCGTTCGCAGAGCCGCAGTGGCCGCGTGGAAGCCGGCCATCCCGTGGACGCCTCCGCCCGGTGGCGTCGATGCCGAACACAACCAGACGCCGGGCACACCCAACGAGTACGGATTCAGCGTGGTGCGTGGGCGGAACACGGTCTGCCACGGCGTCGCGGCACCCGCCGTGATGTCACCACCGACATAGTTCGCATTGCCCGCTTCGAGCTGGGCCGGACCGTGCACCGACATCGCCACGACCCGATCGCGAAAACCGGGCGCGAACCGCTCGACCTGATCCAACAGAGCCTGAGTCGCATCGCCGGTGTAGCCGTGCGGCACGTGTGCGTACGCCCAGATCGGATGGATGTCATCGACGGACCGTGACGGGTCGGCGACGTACTGCTGGCACACCAGCACGAACGGCCGCTCCGGCATCCGCCCCCGGCCGATCGAGATCTCGGCAGCGTTGACCTCGGCCAGGGTGCCACCGAGGTGGACCGTCCCCGCGCCGGCGATCTCGGGCCGCGTCCATGGGATGCCGCCCTGGACGGCCAGGTCGACCTTGAACGCCGCCGGTCCCCGCTTCCATCGGCGCAGTCCACGCGCGACGCGCGGGGGCAGGCGGTCACCCAGGAGCGTGAGCGCCTGATCCGGCGCAGTGTCGAGCATGACGACGTCGGCCCCGGGCAACTCGGTGACCCGATGCCCCGTCTCGATCCGGCCGCCGGCCTCGGTCAGCACCGAGATCAGCGCGTCGGCGATCGCCTGCGATCCACCGACCGCGACCGGCCAACCGTAGGAGTGACCGACGACGCCGAACATCATCGCCAGGGCGCTGCCCAGTGGACGATCGATGCGTTGGAGCGTGTGCGCCGCCATCCCCGCGAACAGTGCGGGGGCCTCGTCGCCAGACCATCGGCGCGCCGTCCAGGTGGCCGGTACCACCGAGCGCAGCCCGAACCGGCCGAACCGGATCGGGTGGTCCGGGACGCCCACGGCAGGGCCGAAGATGTCGCCGGCCAGATCGTCGACGTGAGGCACCAGCGGTCCGAACAGCTTCCGCCAGGCGGGTCCATCGGCACCGAGCGCCTCAACCGTCCGCTCCAGGTCGCGGTACAGCAGGCCGACCCGGCCAC
>Ga0182747_1003280_pt1 | contig 10948 bp, 9 predicted proteins | sample eDN3rd30CBELigBY_FD_128526 | JGI IMG/M metagenome (GOLD analysis project Ga0182747, IMG submission 128526) | Enriched backyard soil microbial communities from Emeryville, California, USA - eDNA 3rd pass 30_C BE-Lig BY (version 2) (version 2) | ecosystem: Environmental > Terrestrial > Soil >...
GCTGTTCCTCCGTTTCCCCTGGAAGATGGCCCACCTGCTCCCGACGCTCGTCTGCATCGCGGTCCTCTACGCCGTCGCCCTCCAGGAGCGCCCCCGCGTGCTGATGGCGGTGGTGGCCCTGCAGCTCGTCTTCGGCGTCGTGCGCGTGGACGTGCTCGCACCGAACGACGCCAACGAGGCCAGCGGCGGCCGGTTCCGCCCGGGCATCACCGCCGGGCCGGTGCTCACCGACTGGCGCTGCCGCCGCGACGACCCCGATGCCTACCGCGGTCGCCAGAAGGAGGAGATCGAGGTGGCCTGGGACTGCGCCGCCCCCTACCGAGACTGACCGGGGCGGCGCGGGATGCCTCGCTGGTGCAACCGGCATCGGCACAATGTCCGATTCGGGCCGCATTTCGGGTCATCTGTGCACCGATGCTGTGCACAGATGACCCGAAATCGGCGGATGACCGGTCCCCGGCGCCCTGGCGACGCAGACCTGCCCGACCTCGACCGGAGGCGCTACCCGTCGAAGGTGTGGTGGACGGCTTCGACGTTGTTGCCGTCGGGGTCCCGCACGAAGGCGCCGTAGTAGCCGGCGTGGTACTCGGGCCAGACGCGGGCTTCGTGGAGGACCTCGGCGCCCGCTCCGACCGCGGCGGCCAAGAAGGCGTCGACGGCCGCCCGGCTCGGTGCCTGGAAGGCCAGGTGGGACTGGCGGTTCGGGATCGGGTCGGTGCGGGCGCCGATCCAGAAGCTCGGGAAGCCGTCGCCGTAGCCGATGGTGTCGCCGAAGTCCATGATGCGGCGGTAGCCGATGGGCTCGAACACCGCGTCGTAGAACGCGGCCGCGGCGGCGAGGTCGTCGACCTGGATGGAGACGTGATCGAGCACGGTCGCTCCTCTCGGGAGATCAGCGGGCGTGGTAGGTGGCGCGGGTGCCGAGGTGGTCGGTGTCCTTGTTCAGGCGCTTCGACAGGTGCAGCCCCTCGAGCACGAACTCGACGGCGCTGGCGACGACCGCCGGGCGCTCGTCGTCGGCCACGAGCGCCGTGACGGCGTCGCGCAGGGCGGGGATCTCGGTGGCGAGCCGGGCCTCGTCGATGGCGGGGACGTCCTCGCCGGCGTGGATCACCCGGCCGTCGTCGAACGCGTCGATGACCCCGCGGAGCTCGGTGACGTCGAGCCGCTCGCGGAAGACGGTGAGCACGGCCTGGCGCAGGAGGCGGTCGATGACCTCGCCGCCGTCGTCGTCGAGCGTGTCGAGCTCGACCTTGCCCGAGGTGGAGGCGGCGAGCGCCTCCAGGTCCGAGATGCGGGGCACGACGCTGGTGTCGCCGGCCCGCAGCGAGCGCCGGGCCGCGTTGGCGACGAGGGTCTCCAGGTTGGTGACCGTGAGGCGGACCGACACGCCCGAGCGCTGGTTGATGTGGCTGCTCTGGCGGCCGAGCTGCGACAGCGTCGACACGATCTCGGCCATGAACTCGGGCACGGCCACGTCGAGGTCGGCGTCGTCGAGCGGCTGGGCCTCCTGGGTGGCGATGGCCATCTCGGTCTCGACGTCGAGCGGGTAGTGCGTGCGGATCTGGGCGCCGAAGCGGTCCTTCAGCGGCGTGATGAGCCGGCCCCGGTTCGTGTAGTCCTCGGGGTTGGCCGAGGCGAACAGCACGACGTCGAGCGGGAGGCGGACCTTGAAGCCGCGGATCTGGATGTCGCGCTCCTCGAGGACGTTGAGCAGTCCGACCTGGATCCGCTCGGCCAGGTCGGGCAGCTCGTTGATGGCGAAGATGCCGCGGTTGGTGCGCGGCACGAGGCCGTAGTGGAGGGTCAGCTCGTCGGACAGGTAGCGGCCCTCGGCCACCTTGATGGGATCGACCTCGCCGATCAGGTCGGCGATCGACGTGTCAGGCGTGGCCAGCTTCTCGCCGTAGCGGGCGTCGCGGTGGACCCACTCGAGCGGCGTGTCGTCGCCCTTCTCGGCCACCAGCTCCTTGGCGTGGCGGGAGACCGGCGCGTACGGGTCGTCGTTGATCTCGCTGCCGGCGACGATGGGCATCCACTCGTCGAGCAGGTCCGTGAGCGAGCGGATCATGCGGGTCTTGGCCTGGCCCCGCTCCCCCAGGAAGATCACGTCGTGGCCGGCGAGGATGGCGTTCTCGAGCTGCGGGAGGACGGTGTCCTCGTAGCCGAGCACGGCGTCGACGAGCGGCTCGCCAGCGCGGATCCGGGCCACGGCGTTGCGCCGGATCTCGGCCTTGACCGGCACCGACTCCCAGCCGCTGTCTCGCAGTTGCCCGATGGTTGCTGGCCGATTCGACATGGCCTGGAACCTACCGCCGTCTCCCGCCGATCTCACCCGGTCTCTGACGCGCGACCGCCGCGCTGGCCGCGCCATCGGGCTCACCGGTGTCCTGGGACACCTCACCTGGCCCTCCGGGACCGTAGGCCGTTCAAAACGGGACACCCGATCGCGGATGATCGACCAAGTCCACCCTCGGAGGTATCCCATGCCCGCTCGCCTGCACCCCTTCGGCCGTCGTGCCGTGCACCCCCGTGCCATCCGCACCCTTGTCGCCGCCGGAGCGTGCGCGGCGATGCTCCTGGGGGCCACCGGGTGCGGCTCCGATGGAAGCAGGGCCACGGCGCGCACCACCACCACCGGCGGCACCCCGGGCTCCACGCCGAGCGAGGTCTCGGATGCGCCGTCGACCCTCGAGGGCTCGGCGCCCGCCCCGGCCTCGAACGCCCTCGTCGTGACAGCGGCAGACATGTCGTTCCAGGTCTCCGGCCCCGTGCGACCAGGCACCGCCGCCATCACGTTCGACGTCGCGGCTCCTGAAGCGCACATGATGTCGATGTTCCGCCTGAAAGACGGTGTCACCCTCGACCAGGTGAAGGCGGCCTACGCGAAGGGCGAGGAGGCGGTGCAGTCGCTCATCGCCGACGGCCCAGACGCCATCGCCGGGACCCCCGCACTCGTCGGAGCCGGGTGGTCGACCACCGCGACGCTCACCGACCTGCAGGAGGGCACCTACGTCATCGCCTGCTTCTTGACGGACGCCGACGGCCACGACCATGCGTCGATGGGGATGCTCGGCACGGTCACGGTGACCGGAGCGGACGCCGACGAGCTGCCGGAGGCCGATGGAACGATCACCCTCGACGACGACCGCATCGAGCTCCCGGATGGCTTCGACGGCCACGGCACCTACGCGGTGGCCAACTCCGGGACGAAGACCCACGGCTTCCAGCTGGCGCACCTCGACGGCGCCACGACGCTCGAGGAGTACAACACCCACATCGGCCGGTCCATGCAGTCCTCGACCGCGGTCGACGGCGGAGGGGGCACGCTCGCCGGAGGGATCGACTCCCTGGCCCCGGGATCGACGGCCTACCTCACCGTCGATCTGCCCTCGGGCCGGTACGGCTACGTCTCGGCGCCCGACCAGACCGGCGCCGGCCTCCCTCCGCTGCACGGCGAGCTCACGGTCAGCTGACCCGGGCTGCGAGCCGGCCTGAGACCGGGGTCGGCCGCTCCCCGAGGACGAGAATCGTGGTGATGGCCCCTCAGCTCGACTCCGCATCGGAGCACCGCTGGTCCGCGTGGTCTGCTCGCTGGTCTGCGTGGATGGTCGCCGCCGTCGTCGTGACGTGCACGGGCGCCACCCTGGAGCTCCGGTGGGCCAACCGGCACACGCCGGTATCCACCTGGTGGCAGCCGATCATGGCCATCGGGCTCGGACTGTCGCTCCTCGGGGTCATCCTGCTCCGCAAGCGCCCGGCGAACCCGATCGGCTGGGTCGCAGCTGCCGGCGGCATCGGCCAGCTGCTCACCGCCGCGACCAGGGAGTGGGCGGTCTTCGCCCACGCCACCCGAGGCGGGCTCCTCCCTGGTGCCGCGCTCGCCGGCTGGGTCGGCACGTGGACCTACCTGAGCGGCGCGGCCAGCCTCCCCCTCGTGCTCGTCCTCTTCCCGGACGGCGATCTGCCGTCACCTCGGTGGCGGTGGCTGCTGCGGTCGATCCTCGTCATCATCGTCGCCAGCATCGTCGTCGGGGCCCTGACCCCCGGACCCTTCACCACCGAGATGCCCGATCTGGTGAACCCGGTCGGGGTCGACCTGCCGCTGCTCCTGGAGACCTCCGGCGCACTGAACGTCGCGATGGTCGTGGTGACGCTCGCCGCCGCGTGGTCGCTCCTCCAGCGCTACCGAAGGCGAGACGAGGTGACCCGCCAGCAGATCCGCTTGGTCACCTTCGCCGGCGTGGTGACCGCAGGGGCGCTCGCGCTCAGCTTCACGCCCATCGCCTACGAAGGCGTGCTCGGCATGGCCTACTGGCTCATGCCGAGCTGCGTCGCGCTGTTCGTCGGCAGCGTCGCCGTCGCCGTCTTGCGCTACCGGCTCTGGGACCTCGACGTGATCGTCCGGCTCTCACTCGTGTACGGAGCACTGTCGATCCTGCTGATCGGCATCTACGCCGGGCTGGTCGCTGCGCTCACCACCCTGGTCGGCGGATCGGTCGCCGTCGGTCCGTCGCTCGCTGCGGCCACCGTCGTCGCGGTCGCCTTCGCGCCGGTGCGCGAGGTCGTGCAGCGCGGCATCGACCGTGCCCTCTACGGCCACGCGCACGACGCGAGGCAGGCCCGGATCGCGTTCGAGGGGAGCATCGGCCGGCCCGAACCCGTCGACGACGCCCTCGATGACATCGTCTCGCTGATCGTCACGTCGCTGCGAGTCGACGGGGTGGTGCTGGGGATCACGGGCCAGGGGATCGTCGCCAGCGCGGGAGCGAACCGCTCAGATGCCCATCGGGTCGAGCTGTGCTTCCGGGAGGAGGACGTCGGCTGGCTCGAGATCACGGCCCGTGCTGGTGCACCGCTCGGGCGCGCCGGTCGCCGCACGCTGGCCGAGCTGGCTCCTTCGGTCGCTGCCACCGTCGGCCTCGTCGAGGTGAACGCCGCGCTCGAACAGTCCCGCAAGGAGCTCCTCTCCGCGCGCGCCGAGGAGCGCTGGCGGATCCGACGAGACCTCCACGACGGTCTCGGTCCCACACTGGCCGCCATCGCCATGCAGCTCGACGGCACCCGGGCCGTGCTGGACACGACGCCCGACGCGGCCAAGGCGCAGCTCGAACGGCTCGGCGACGAGCTGCGCCAGGCGATCGTGGAGATCCGCCGGGTCGTCCACGACCTCCAGCCGCCCGTGCTCGGCGAGCTCGGCCTGATCGCCGCGCTCGCCGATCAGGCGTCGTCGTTCTCATCCCCCGCGGCTGGGGCGGGCTTGGAGGTGGAGCTCCGCGCTCCCTCCGCCGTCTCGGACGTTCCCGCAGCGGTGGAGCTCGCGGTGTACCGCATCGTCGGCGAGGCCCTGACGAACGTCGCGCGCCACGCCGGCGCGCGACGATGCAGCGTGACCGTGGACCTCGTCGATGCCGGCCGGACCCTCGTCGTGCAGATCGATGACGACGGCAGGGGCGTCGCAGACGATGCCCCCGCGGGGATGGGCACCACCTCGATGGTCGACCGGGCCCGCGAGCTCGGCGGCTCGTGCTCGGTCGAACGGTCGCCCTGCGGCGGGACCAGGGTCCGGGCGAGTCTTCCTCTCGACCGGCCTGGCCACGAGGGGGATCGACGTGGACGCTGAGCCGATCCGCGTCCTGATCGTCGACGACCACCCGATGTTCCGAGACGGGCTGCGCCTGGTGCTCGAGGCGGAGCCGACGGTGGACCTGGTCGCCGAGGCGGACGACGGCCTCGCGGCCATCGCGCTCGCCGGCGACCACCAGCCCGACGTGGTCGTCATGGACCTCAACCTGCCTGGCTGCCACGGCATCGAGGCCACCCGCCAGATCGTGGCCGCCAGCCCCCACATCGGGGTGCTCGTCTTGACCATGTTCGACGACGACGGAAGCGTCTTCGCCGCGCTGCGGGCGGGTGCGCGCGGCTACCTGCTGAAGGGCGCCGGCCAGCGCGAGGTCGTCCGGGCGGTCCAAGCCGTGGCGTCCGGCCAGGTCATCTTCGGTCCCGCCATCGCCCGCCAGATGCAGCACTTCTTCGCGGCCCCGGCGCCGGTGGCGAGCGCGTTCCCCACGCTCACGCCCCGCGAGCACGAGGTGCTGGACCTGGTGGCTTCCGGACACTCGAACCCGGAGATCGCCCGCGTCCTGGGGGTGTCGGGCAAGACGATCCGCAACCACGTGTCCAACCTCTTCACCAAGCTCCAGGTGGCCGACCGGGCCCAGGCCATCATCCGGGCCCGGGCGGCGGGCCTGGGCGGCGACAGTGGCTCGCCGGGGCCGCCCTGACCCGATGCCGACCGGCCACCGGCGGACACCGCCGCCGCGGCCGGGTCATCACCCGGCCCCGGCCACGCGGGACGGCCCCGCCGGCGAGAGGGCGGCGGGCGGACCGGTAGCGTCGGAGGGCATGGACCTCGGGGGCGACTGGCGGGCGGCGATCGCCGACGAGGACCTGCGGCGCACCTGGCTCGAGACCGACGACGACCACGACTGGGATCCGGTCACCGTCCCGGGGCACTGGCGCAGCGACCGCGCCTTCGCCGACAACGACGCGCCGCTCCTCTACCGGACCCGGTTCGAGCACGACGGCCCCACGGACCCCGACGAGCGCTGGTGGCTGCGCTTCGACGGGATCTTCTACCAGGGCGACGTCTGGCTCGACGGCGGCTACGTGGGCGACACCGAGGGCTACTTCTTCCCCCACACGTTCGAGGTCACCGAGGAGCTCGCCGCCCGCACGGAGCACACGCTCGGCGTCGAGGTCACGTGCCACCGCCCCGGCGACCTGACGGCCAAGCGCAACATCACCGGCTCGTTCCAGCACGCCCCGTACCTCGACCCGGCCAGCAACCCGGCGGGCATCTGGCGGCCCGTGCGCCTCGAGCGCACCGGACCGGTGCGCATCCGCCACGTCCGCATCCTCTGCCGCGACGCCAACGACCGGCTGGCCACCGTCGCCTTCCGGACCGTGCTGGACGCCGCCACCGCCTGCGAGGTCGAGGTGCGCTCGACCGTCGGCGACCGGGAGCTGGTGGAGCACCGGCGGCTCGCCGCCGGCGAGAACCAGGTGGAGTGGACGATGGGCATCGACGAGCCCACGCTCTGGTGGCCGCACGCGCTCGGGAACCAGCCGCTCCACGACGCCGCCGTCGAGGTCACGCCGCTCGACGATGCGTCGAACCCGTCGGGCGATGGCCCGAGCCACCGGGTCACCCGGCGCATCGGCCTCCGCGAGGTCGCCCTCAAGGACTGGGTGCTCCACGTCAACGGCGAGCGCCTCTTCCTCAAGGGGGCGAGCCAGGGCCCGAGCAACGCCCGCCTGGCCGAGGCCACAGCCGAGGACCTAGCGCGCGACGTTGCGCTCGCCAAAGACGCCAACCTCGACCTGCTCCGCCTCCACGCCCACATCAGCCGGCCCGAGCTCTACGCCGCGGCCGACGAGGCGGGGATGTTGATCTGGCAGGACTTCCCGCTCTACCGCGGCTACGCCCGCAGCATCCGCAAGCAGGCCCAGCGCCAGGCCCGCGAGGCGGTCGACCTGCTGGCCCACCACCCCTCGGTCGCGATCTGGTGTGCGCACGACGAGCCGCTCACCATCGATCCCCAGGCCGGCGCCGGGCTCGACGACCTCACCGCGCCGGCCCGCTACGTGCTGGCCCAGGAGCTGCCGTCTTGGAACCGGTCGATCCTCGACCGGTCCGTGAAGCGGGCCATCGAGAAGAACGACGGCACCCGGCCCGTCATCGCCCACTCCGGCGTGCTCCCCCACCCGCCCCAGCTCGACGGCACCGACACCCACGTGTCGTTCGGCTGGAACCACGGCGACGAGCGCGACCTCGCCGGGTTCGCCCGGGCCCTCCCGCGCCTCGTGCGGTTCGTGTCCGGCTTCGGTGCCCACTCGGTGCCCGAGTCCGCCGGCTTCGCCCACCCGGAGTCCTGGCCGAACCTCGACTGGGAGGCCCTGGCCGACCACCACGGCCTGGCCACGGTGGTGTTCGAGCGCCGGCTGCCCGCCGTGGACCACCCCTCGTTCGCGGCGTGGCGCCAGGCGACGCAGGACTACCAGGCCGAGCTCCTCCGCCACCACGTCGAGACGCTCCGCCGGCTCAAGTACCGGCCCACCGGCGGGTTCGCCGCCGTCGGGTTCGCCGACAGCCAACCGGCGGTCTCCGGCGCCGTGCTCGACCACGAGCGGATCCCGAAGGCCGCCTACGCCGCCCTCGCCGAGGCGTGCCGGCCGGTGGTCGTGGTGGCCGACCGCCTGCCGGCCGAGGTGTCCGGCGGCGACACGCTCGCCCTCGACGTGCACGTGATCAGCGACCTGCGCACCCCCGTGGAGGAGCTCGAGGTGGCCGCCCGCCTGTCGTGGTCGGGCGGCGAGCAGCGCTGGCGCTTCGGCGGGGCCATCGCCGCCGACACCTGTGCCCGCGTCGGCACGCTCCAGGTGGAGGTCCCGGACCGTCCCGGTCCGCTGGTGCTCGACTTGTCGCTCACGGGCCGGGGCCTCGGCGACGACCCCATCGAGCGCACCGACCGCTCACGCATCGTCGTCGGCTGACGCACCCGTCACGGCGTAGAGCCGGGCGACGCGCGCCGCGGCATCGGCCGACAGGTCGAACTCCTCGGCCAGGTCCGCGACCGTCACGGGGCCGACCGTGCCGCGCCGGGCGAGGAAGCGGCGGATCTCCGCCGGCGGGGCGAGCCGGCGCAGGGCGGTCCGCCACACCCGCTCCTCCTCGGCCTCCATGGTGGCGGCGGTGGCGTGCGGCCAGCCGACGCCGCGCTCGACGTGCACCAGCTCGTGGGCCAGGACCTCCTGGCGCGCCCTGCGGTCCAGTGCCTGGTCCAAGAGGATCTCGTCCCCGCCGTCGTGGCGGATCCACCGGCCCCGCTCGCCCTCCAGGGGAGCGAACCACAGCTCGACCGACGACGCCCGCAGTGCGGCCCAGGGGTTCCATCGCTCCACCGGTCCAGTATCGATCGGGGCTCTGACAGCGGACGGTGCCGTCACGCTGGCCGCGGGCGCGCTCGCCGCCGCACCCCGGCTGACGGCGCGGCCGGCGGCGCGCCGTCGAGCGAGTCGGAGGCGAAGGTGATCGAGCGCGACCGCTGGCCCGGCTCGAGCACCGGGGCGAACGCCGAGACACCGTCGAACAGCAGGGCGAGCGGGTGCACGCTCAGCTGCTGGGCGAGGCGCTCGACCGTCCGCAAGGTGAGGTTCCGCTCGCCCCGCTCCACTGCTCCGACGAACGTCCGGTGCCATCCGACGTGCTCGCCGAAGGATTCCTGCGAGTGCCCCATCTGCCGCCTCAGTCGTCGGACGTTGGCCCCGACGATGTGTTGGAGGTCACCTTCCATGCGCACCACCTTCGATGACGGCGCCCTCGGAATCGACAGACTAATGAGTGGCAGCACCACCTGTGACCTGCGGTTTTGATGTCCGATTTTGCGCCGGGGGCCGCGACGGCGGGTCGGCCCGCGAACAGACCGGAGCGACCCGACCCAGCGTTTGTTCCGCGAGGTGCGACCAGGGGTAGCGTCGAGAGCGATGGCTCAAACAACCGTTGCCCGAGGCCCCGCCAGCGGCGGGGCCAAGCGGGCCAAGCGCAAGGCCCCCTTCCCCGTCGAGCTCTACCGCTCGGCGCTGGGCAAGAAGTACGTGATGGCGATCACCGGCATCATGTTGATGGGGTTCGTCTTCTTCCACATGGTCGGCAACCTCAAGATGTACATGGGGCCCGTCCACTACGACGAGTACGCCGAGTTCCTGCGGGAGATCCTGGTCCCGATCCTGCCCCGGACCGTGTTCTTGTGGATCCTGCGGATCGGGCTCATCGGGGCGTTCGCGCTGCACATCCACAGCGCCTACTCGCTCACCCGCATGAACCACGCGGCCCGCACGGTGAAGTACCAGTCGCCGCGCGACTACGTGGCGGCCAACTTCGCGAGCCGCACGATGCGGTGGACCGGCATCATCGTCGGCCTCTTCTTGGTCTGGCACCTGTTCGACCTGAGCTGGACGGGCACCCCCGGGATGACCTTCGTCCGGGGCCACGCCTACGCCAACGTCGTCAGCAGCCTGGGCCGCCCGGTGGTCGCCGCCTTCTACGTGGCCGCCAACATCGCCCTGGGCATCCACCTCTTCCACGGAGCGTGGAGCCTCTTCCAGTCGATGGGGTGGAACAACCCCCGCTTCAACGTGTGGCGCCGGAACTTCGCCATCGCCTTCGCCGCCATCATCGTGATCGGCAACGTCTCGTTCCCGCTGGCCGTCCAGTTCGGCATCGTGAGCAACTAGGAGCCACTGTGGAACTCAACTCGAAGATCCCCGAGGGCCCCATCGCCGAGAAGTGGACGAACTACAAGTTCGACCGCAAGCTCGTGAACCCGGCCAACCGCCGCAAGTACGACATCATCGTCGTCGGCACCGGGCTGGCCGGCGGTGCGGCCGCCGCCACGCTCGGCGAGCAGGGCTACAACGTGAAGGCCTTCACCTTCCACGACTCGCCCCGCCGGGCCCACTCGATCGCCGCCCAGGGCGGCATCAACGCCGCCAAGAACTACAAGGGCGACGGCGACTCGATCTACCGCCTCTTCTACGACACCGTGAAGGGCGGCGACTTCCGGGCCCGTGAGGCCAACGTGTACCGCCTGGCCGAGGAGTCGGTGAACATCATCGACCAGGCCACGGCCCAGGGCGTCCCGTTCGCCCGCGAGTACGGCGGGCTGCTCGACAACCGGTCGTTCGGCGGCGCCCAGGTCTCCCGCACCTTCTACGCCCGGGGCCAGACCGGCCAGCAGCTCCTCCTCGGCGTCTACTCGCAGCTCGCCCGCCAGATCGGCCTCGGCAACGTGGCCCTCTACAACCGCAGCGAGCTCATCGACGTGGTCGTCGTCGACGGCGAAGCGGCCGGCATCGTCGTCCGAGACCTGCTCACCGGCGAGGTCCA
>Ga0182747_1003288_pt1 | contig 10939 bp, 8 predicted proteins | sample eDN3rd30CBELigBY_FD_128526 | JGI IMG/M metagenome (GOLD analysis project Ga0182747, IMG submission 128526) | Enriched backyard soil microbial communities from Emeryville, California, USA - eDNA 3rd pass 30_C BE-Lig BY (version 2) (version 2) | ecosystem: Environmental > Terrestrial > Soil >...
CACCGGCGCGGTGATCTTGGCCAGGTCATCCCCGACCTTGGGGTTGGCGTCGAAGTAGCCCTTGAGGTTCGCCAGGGTCTGCGGGCCGGGTTGCTGCTGCAGCGCCCCGGTCAGCACCTGGTTGGTATCGGGGTGCGAGTCGAGGTAGTCGCCGGCCGAGGTGACGGCCTTGCCCACCGTCCGGGCGATCTCGCTGGCCACGCAGGGGTCTTTGGACGCGGTCGCCGACGGCGTGGACGGGACCGCCAGCAAGGTGGCGGTCAGCGCGCCACCCAGTGCGGTGGCGGCGATGACACCCGACAGGCTGCGCCGCACGGCGGCACGGGTGATGTTCACGAATTCTCCTAACAACTGGCGAGATCCGGCCGGTCCCGCCACGTTGCGGAGGAGCTCGGGTGTTTCGGTATGGAGGGGCATACTCCCGGCAGCACCGGCACGTTCCGAGAGGTCCGTGCGCCATCCTGTCAGCATCCCTCCGACGTCGCCACCCGGGCACACGTCGGCCTGATCACAGTGCGGTTCCCGGACGGCATCAGACCAGCTCAGAGGCGAGGAGAAACGGCCAGCGCAACAGTTCGCTGCGGTAGGCTCACAGCACGCCACGCACCAGTGCGGGCGAGAGCGGGGAGAACCGAAATCCAGCAGTTCATGATGCGCTTCAGCAGCAACCTGCGCAGATTCCGCTGGGTGGTCTTCACAGGTTGGCTACTGGCTGTCATCCCCGCGCTCTACCTGGCCGCCACCCAGTCCGGTCATCTCACCGGCGGGGGCTTCGAGGTCGAGGGATCACAGTCGCTGCACGTGCAGTATCAACTCGAGGACCACTTCCCCGACCAAGGCGCATCCCCGCTGGCACTGGTGGCCGCCCCGCGCGCCGACGCCACCTTCCAGGACATGCAGCACGCCGTGACGTTGCTGAAGCACGTCGCCGGGGAGACGGCGAGCGTGACGGTGATCCCCGACCACACCCAGCCGCCGCCGCGTCCCGACCGGCCCTATGTGGTGTCGCTGCGGGTGGACTTCAACAACACCGGCGCGGTCGACGTCGCCAAGAAGCTGCGGGCCAAGCTGGGGGTCGACGGCGAGCTGCCCGGCCGGATCGAGAACGGTTCGGTGAACCTGTATGTGATCGGGCAGGGTGCGCTGGGAGCGGCGGCATCGGCGAAGACCAAGCAGGACATCGCGGCGGCCGAGCAGTGGAACATGCCGATCGTGCTGATCGTGTTGCTGGCGGTGTTCGGCTCCCTGGCCGCCGCCGCCATCCCGCTGGCACTCGGTATCGGCACGGTGATCGTCACCATGGGGCTGGTCTACCTGCTGTCGATGTTCACCGCCATGTCGGTGTTCGTCACCTCGACGGTGTCGATGTTCGGGATCGCGCTGGCGATCGACTACTCGCTGTTCATCTTGATGCGCTACCGCGAAGAACTGCGGGCCGGCCGCCAACCGCAGGAGGCCGTCGACGCGGCGATGGCGACGTCCGGGCTGGCGGTGGTGCTGTCCGGCCTGACCGTGGTGGCCTCCTTGACCGGCATCTATCTGATCAACACCCCGGTGCTGGTGTCCATGGCCACCGGGGCGATCCTGGCGGTCTCGGTCGCGGTGCTGGCGGCGGTCAGCCTCACCCCGGTGGTGCTGGCGGTGTTCGGCCGCCCGGTCGCCAAACGTTCGGCGCTGCTGCACTGGGCCCGCAGCCCGCAGACCGCGCAGTCACGGTTCTGGACCCGCTGGACGGCGTCGGTGATGCGCCGCCCGTGGGTGTCGGCGCTGCTGGCCGCGGGGTTCCTGCTGACGCTTGCGGCGCCGGCACTCTCGCTGGAGCAGGGCAACAGCATGCTGCATCAGTTCGACTCATCCCATGAGATCCGGGGCGGGGTGGCCGCGGCGGCACAAGCGCTCGGTCCCGGTGCGCTGGGGCCGATCCGGGTGCTGGTCACCATCCCCGGCGCCCACGCCTCGGCACCCGAACACGCCCAGGCGTTCGCGGCGGTCCGGCAGGCGATGACCGAGGCGCCCAACATCGCCTCGGTATCCCCGCCGGTCTTCGGCAACGACGACAGCAGCGGCCTGCTGTCGGCGGTGTTGTCGGTCGATCCTGAGGACATGGCCGCGCGCGAGACGATCGACTGGATGCGCGAACACCTGCCCGCGGCGGCCGGTTCACCGTCGGTGCGCGTCGACGTCGGCGGGCCGACGGCGTTGATCAAGGACTTCGACGACCGGGTCGCGGCGGCCGAGCCGCTGGTGCTGGTGTTCGTGGCGCTGATCGCGTTCTTGATGCTGTTGATCTCGATCCAGTCGGTGTTCCTGGCGTTCAAGGGCGTCGTGATGACGGTGCTGTCGGTGGCGGCCGCCTACGGAAGCCTGGTCGTGGTGTTCCAGTGGGGGTGGCTCGAGCGACTCGGGTTCGCGGCCACCGGTTCCATCGACAGCTTCATTCCCCCGATCGTGCTGGCGATGACGTTCGGCCTGTCGATGGACTACGAGATCTTCTTGCTGACCCGGATCCGGGAACGTTTTCTGCAGTCCGGCAACACCCATGACGCGGTCGCGCACGGCGTCAGCACCAGTGCGCGCACCATCACCAGCGCCGCGCTGATCATGATCGCGGTGTTCATCGGGTTCGCGTTCGCCGGCATGCCGCTGGTCGCCGAACTCGGGGTGGCCTGCGCGGTGGCGATCGCGGTGGATGCCACGGTGGTGCGCTTGGTGCTGGTGCCGGCGCTGATGGCGATGTTCCACGAGTGGAACTGGTGGCTGCCGCGTTGGCTGGCCCGGATCCTGCCCTCGGTGGACTTCGAGAAGCCGCTTCCTACGGTGGATTTGGGCGATGTCGTGGTGATCCCCGACGACATCTCCGAGCTGATCACCCCCAGCGCCGACCTCCGGGTGGTGGTGAAGTCGGCGGCCCGGCTCAAGAACCTGGTTCCGGACGCCGTGTGCGTCGGCGACCCGCTGGCGTTGCGCGGCTGCGGCCACGCCGAGATGGCCACCAGCAAGATCGAAGCGGTGCCGGTGGGCGCGGCGGCGGTGTCCGGCGGCGGCAACGTGATGGGCCACGCGCTGGCGCGGCTGGCCGGCGGATGGCAGTCCCGTGCCGGCACCGGCCGGGCGATGCCCAAGGCGGTGCGGCCGGTGCACCCGGTCACGGTGTGGCGGCATCGGCTCGCGATTGCGCTCGACGCGCTGGAAACCGAGGCGTGGGTGGCGAACGAGATCGGGCTCGAGGGTCCGACATTGACGCGGCGTCGCCCGATGGAGACCGCTGCCGTCCAACTGCCCACCGGCGACCGGCTGCAGATTCCCACCTGCGCCGAGACACTGCGGCTCAAGGGCTACCTGCTGATGTCGCGCAACAGCCGACGGGACTACACCGAGCTCGCCGAACTCGCCGAGGTACTCGACCCGGAAACCGTTGCTGAGGCACTCGGCGGGATCGATAGGTACTACTCTGGTCAACCAGCCGAACGACAATGGATGGCCACGCAGCTGGTCTGTCGGCTCGCCGACCCGGAACCCGCCGAACGCGCGGACGACGGCTCCGGTGACGGTGCGCCCCGACCCGGCACGGACTGGGAACAGGTCCGGGGACGCTGCCTGGCAGTTGCGGTGGCGATGTTGGAGGAGGCGAGGTGACGTTGGCCGCGGACCGACGCCGTGGGTCGCTGCCGCCCCGCTCCGGTGCACGATCCGATTCCGGGTCCGGCGCGACCGACCGGCCGGTGGAGTTCTGGCCGACTTCCGCCATCCGCTCAGCGCTGCAGACCGGCGACATCGCCACCTGGCAGCTGATCGTGGTGGCGCTCAAGCGCGATCCGTACGGGCGCACCGCCCGCCAGGTCGAGGAGGTGCTGGAGGGCACCGAACCCTACGGCATCTCCAAGGCGCTGTCGGAGGTGCTGACCCGCGCTCGTGCCCACCTGGAGGCCAACGAACGCGCCGAGGTGGCCCGCCACGTGCGGGTGTTGATCGAGCGGTCCGGCCTGAGCCGGCAGGAGTTCTGCTCGCGGGTGGGGGTGCCCGCCGGCACCCTGAATGAGTACCTCGAGGGCAAGGTCAGTCCGCCGGCCTCGCTGATGATCCGGATGCGCCGACTCTCCGACCGGTTCGTCAAGATGCACACCCGAGGTACGCCCGACGTCATCTGACGCCGCGGGTCAGCGCGCGTGGATCGGTGACATCTCCAGCACCATCCACTGGCCGCCGCGCTTGGTCAGTGTCACCCGTACCGGCACTACCGCCTGCTTCACCTGCTGGTTCGCCACCGACTGGACACTGCGCAGCACGACCGCGACCCGCGCCGCGGACGGACCGAGCGCCTCGACGCCGGCGCTGAGTGTCTGCGCGTCCACGGCGATGTTGCGGTTGGCCATCTCGGTGGCCGTCCGCCCGATGCTCTCCTTGAACGCGTTGACCCGGTCCGGGACCATGAAGGTCGCGGCCTTCTCGATCGACGCTTCCGGGTTGGCCGGCGACACCGTCGCCGCGGCCTCGGCCATGGCGACGGCGGTCTTGACGACCTCACCGGAGTCGGCCTCCAGTTCCTGGTCGGGCTCCGTCCAGCGCAGGTATCCCAGCACCGCCGCGGCGGCCAGCGCCGCGGCCGCCAGGCTGACCACGCCCAGTCGCAGGCCCGGCCGGTCGTCGTCGGTGCCGACCGTGACGGCGTCGCGGCGCAGCAGCAGGAAGTTCACCACCATGCCCTCGACGATGAGCAGAATCAGCACCGAACAGACCGACACCCACCACAGCTGCCAGTCCAGCATCAGACCGACCAGCAGCAGACCGCCGATCGCCGCTAGCGGCGCGACGATATCGAAAGCCAGTACCCGCCACAGCGTCCGCGACGTCAGGTTTCCCAGCTTGCTCATCGGATCGACCTCAATCGGGAAATCATCAAATGGCCGTCGACGTCCGTGACGTCGAGGTGCAGCGCCCAGTGCACGGTCTGCGGGCGACCGCCGACGTTCTCGGCGATCGAGGTGGCGATCACCATCACCGGGTCGGTGCGGCCGGGGCTCGGCGCCTGTTCGGTGGTGGCGGCCGGGTCGTCGAGGTTGTGGCGCTCCGTCTCGATGGCGACCGCCTCGATGCGACCGCTGCTGCGTGACTGGATCTTCTGCACCACGTCCCGGTAGGGCGTTAAGGCGGCGTCGAATTCGGTGTTGAGTTCGCCGACGGTCTTGTCGCGCAGCCGCGCCATCCCCTTTTCGACGTTCTCGGCGTTCAAGTTGATCAGCACGCTGGTCCAGCTTGCCGCGGTCTGCAGGACGTGGCTGCGGTAGGCGCGCTCGGCGACGTCGTCGCGGTGCGTCTTCCAGGTGATCAAACTGAACACCAGCGCGGCGACCGCGACCAGCCCGAGGAACGCCGATACCACTCCATAGCCGGAGAAGATCCCGCCCTTGGACGACTTGGCCGCCGGCTTGTCGGGGGCCTTCTTTTTGACCGCAGGTTTCTGGTCGTCCTGCCGCTCTTCGACGGTGGCCTCGCCGGGATCGGCGACCCCGTCATCCGCTTCGGTGGAGATGTCTGGCTGCTCCTCGTCAGGCATGGCGGTGACGCTACAGGACGGCTGTACCGTTCGCCGTGAAAGGATGGGCACCGATGACCTCACCAGCGACGCGTTCCGGCCTCGACCTCAGCTATCTCGACAGGGCCATCCGCCCGCAGGACGACTTGTTCGGTCATGTCAACGGCCGCTGGCTCGATGACTACGAGATGCCGCCGGACCGCGCCACCGACGGGGCGTTCCGCGCCCTGTTCGACCGGGCCGAGATCCAGGTCCGCGAACTGCTCACCGAAGCCGCCGAATCGGGCGCACCGGCCGGGACCGATGAACGCCGGATCGGTGACCTGTACGCCAGCTTCCTCGACGAGCAGACCGTGCAGGCCCGCGGCGTGGCGCCGCTGCTGGCGGAGCTGGCCGCGATCGAGCACGCCGGTGACCGCGACGCCCTGGCGCGGGTGCTGGGTGCGTGCCAGCGCACCGGGGTCGGCGGCGGCGTCGGCCTGTATGTGGACACCGACTCGAAAGACTCCACCCGTTACCTGCTGCACCTGACCCAGTCGGGTCTCGGGCTGCCGGACGAGTCCTACTACCGCGACGAGCAGCACGCCGAGATCCTGGCCGCCTACCCCGACCACATCGCCAGGATGTTCGCCCTCGTCTATGGCGGGGACCCCAGCGGGTACGCCGCGGTCGCGGCCCGCATCGTCGCGCTGGAGACCGCGCTGGCAGGTGCGCACTGGGACGTGGTGAAGCGCCGCGACGCCGAGCTGAGCTACAACCTGCGCACCTTCGCCGGCCTTGGGGAGGAGGCGCCCGGCTTCGACTGGCCGGGCTGGGTCGGCGCCCTCGGTGTCCCCGCCGACGTCGCCACCGAACTGGTTGTGCGCCAACCCGACTACCTGACGGCGTTCGCTGCGTTGTGGGAATCCGCGGAGCTCTCCGATTGGCAGGACTGGGCGCGGTGGCGGCTCATTCACGGCCGCGCCGGGATCCTGACCGATGCGCTGGTCGCCGAGGACTTCGAGTTCTACGGGCGCCGGCTGTCGGGCACCGAGGAGATCCGGGACCGGTGGAAGCGCGGCGTCTCCCTGGTGGAGTCGATGATGGGCGATGCCGTCGGAAGGCTGTACGTCGCACGGCATTTCCCGCCGGACGCCAAGGCTCGCATCGACGCGTTGGTGAAGAACCTGCGGGAGGCCTACCGGGTGAGCATCACCGGCCTGGACTGGATGACCCCGGAGACCCGGCAGCGGGCGCTGGCCAAGCTGGACAAGTTCACCGCCAAGGTCGGCTACCCGGCTACCTGGCGTGACTACTCGGCGCTGGTCACCGACCGGACCGACCTGTACGGCAACTTCTTGCGGGGCTACGCGGTCAACTACGACCGGGAACTGGCCAAGCTGGGCCAGGAGGTGGACCGCGACGAATGGTTCATGACGCCGCAGACCGTCAACGCCTACTACAACCCGGGAATGAACGAGATCGTCTTCCCTGCCGCGATCCTGCAACCGCCGTTCTTCGACCCCGACGCCGACGACGCCGCCAACTACGGCGGGATCGGTGCGGTGATCGGCCATGAGATCGGCCACGGCTTCGACGACCAGGGCGCCAAGTACGACGGCGACGGCAACCTGATCGACTGGTGGACCGACGCCGACCGCCGCGAATTCGGTACCCGTACCGCCGCGTTGATCGCTCAGTACGAGGCCTACGTGCCCCGCGCGCTGGACGCCGGCCGGCACATCAACGGGGCGTTCACCGTCGGGGAGAACATCGGTGACCTCGGCGGGCTGTCGATCGCCCTGCTCGCCTACCAGTTGTCGCTGGACGGCGCCGAGGCGCCGGTGATCGACGGCCTGACCGGCGTGCAGCGCGTCTTCTACGGCTGGGCGCAGGTATGGCGCACCAAATCCCGTGACGCCGAGGCGATCCGGCGCCTGGCGGTGGATCCGCATTCGCCGCCGGAGTTCCGCTGCAACGGCGTGATCCGCAACATCGACGCGTTCTACGAGGCGTTCGGTGTCACTCCGGACGACGCGCTATACCTGGAGCCCGCGCAGCGGGTCCGCATCTGGAACTAGGCGGCGCGAGCGTCAGGCGCGGCCCGCTACATCTGCCAGTCTTGGGCGCCGTCGTTCTTGGTGTAGCTGCCGACGGAGTTCTTCACGACGACCGGGTCGCCGCTGCCGAAGTTCTCGTAGAACCACTTGGCGTTGGCCGGGCTCAGGTTGATGCAGCCGTGGCTGACGTTGCGCTTGCCCTGGTCATTGACCGACCAGGGGGCGCTGTGCACGAAACCGCCGCTGTTGTCGATGCGGACCGCGTCCTGCACGGTCACCTTGTAGCCGTAGGTGGAGTTGATCGGGACCCCGTAGGTGGAGGAGTCCATCACCACCGTGGGGAACTTCTCCAGCACGTAATAGGTGCCATTGGGGGTCTCGTGCCCCCCGGTCGACATGCCCATCGACATCGGGAAGACCTTCTCCACCTTGCCATCACGGGTGATCGTCATCTGGTGCGTCTTGTCGTCGGCGGTGGCCACCAGGGAGTCGCCGGTGCGGAAGCTCGACTTGGTGCCGGCCGCGTCGATGGTGACGGTGGTGTGGGCGGGCCAGAAGTTGAACGGACGCCACCGCAGCTGGCTGGGGGTCATCCAGTAGAACTTGCCGGGCACCGGCGGGTTCGACGAGATGTGCACCGCCTGCTCGGCCATCGCCTTGTCGGCGATCGGACGCTGGAAGTTGATGATGATCGGCTTGGCGACGCCCACCATCGCACCGTCGACCGGGTTGAACGACGGCGGCAGGAACGGCGGGGTGCCGGTGAAGGGCTCCGGGTTCTGCCCCGCGACCGGGCCGGCCGCGACCGGCACCGCATCCGCCGGTGGCGTACCCGGGGGCCCCGGCTCGGATTCGGGCGGCGGCGGGAACGGCGGCAGCGGCTCGCCCGGAGCGGGCGGGGCCGGCTCGGGCGGCGGGGGAAACGCCAGCGGGTCGGCGGGCTGCGGGAAGGGCGCCGGTGGTGGCGGCAGCTCCGGCCCCGGCGGCGGCCCGGCCGGATCGACCGGGCCGGCGTCCACCGGCGCCGGGTCGCCGGGCTGCTGCGGCGGGTCGGCCAGCGCCGCCGGTGCGCAGCCCAGCGTGAGCACCGCGGCCATTCCCGCGGCGCCGAGCCAGGCGCCGATGCCCGCGAGCTTGAATCCCGACATGTGTGTACCTCCGGTCACAATCTTGGTTTCAAGTGTGGCACAGGACGCTTGTCAGCTAACTCGTGCGGCGAGCCGAAAACACGGCAAAACCAACCCTCACACCACGATGAGCTGGAGGTTTAAGCCACGGTGTAGTGGCGAACGTTACCGCCCCCGCCGCGTCAGGGAACAACGAAGAGCCGCTTGCTGGCCGCGATGCCGATCGCGGAGACGCCCACCAGCAGGGCCGATGCGCACAGCATCGCCGGCGTTCCGGCCCGCTCGAACAGCAGACCCCCGGCCAGCGAACCGCCGGTGATGCCGATCTGGAACGCCGTCACGTACAGCCCCGACGCACCGTCGGGGTCGTCGGGGGCGGTGCGCATCGCCGCCGACTGCAGCATCGGCGACACCGCCATCGCCATCGCCCCCCACAACACGATCGCGGCGGCCCCCGCCACCGTCGTGCCGGTGCTGTGGTGCCCGTTGATCGACAGCACCGCCAGGACGACGAAAGCCGCCGACATCGCGGCCATGCAGCCGCCGGTGATCGCCTTGGGCCGGTGATCCAGCGGTCTGGCCAGCGGCGGCATCGCGATCAGGCCGGCCACGCCGAACGCCGCCAGCAGCCAGGCCAGCCGTGCCCCGGGTACACCGACCACGTCGCCGATGATCACCGCGATGAACGTGTAGGAGATGAAGTGGCCGATGACGGCGATCAGCATCAGCGAGCTCACCCCCAGCAGCCGTCCGTTGCGGTGGTGATGCCGCCCGACCAGCGCCAGCTGGCCGGTGCTGAGCACCAGCGCGGGCAGCGCGACCCGGGCCGCCACGGTGATGGTCGCCGCCGCCACGGTGATGACCACGACGGCCAGCCGCCAGCCCCACAGCAGGCTCATCGCCGATGTCAGCGGGATACCGACCACCAGCGCCAGGCTGGTGCCCACGTAGATCGCCGTGGTCGCCCGGCCGGAATGACTGGGTGGCACCAACCGGGTGGCGATCGGCGCCAACACCGACCACATCAGCCCGTGGGTGACGGCGCACAGCGCCCGGCCCGCGGCCAGCACGGTGAAGTTCGGCGCCATCGCCGAGATCACCTGCGAGGTGGTCAGGCAGAACAGGGTCAGCAGCAGCACCCGGCGGCGCGGCCAGTGCGCGGTCCAGCGCACCAGTGGAATCGTCGTCGCCGCCGCCACCACCGCATACCAGGCCAGCAGGGTCCCGACCAGCGCCTCGCTGACGCCCAGGCCCTCGGAGATCGCCGGCAGCGCGCCCACCGGCAGAATCTCGGCCGTGGCGTAGATGAACGCGGCCGCCGCCAGGATGGCCAACTGCGCCGTGATCCGGGGCGTCCACGGACCGGTTCGGGTGTTTCCAGTTTCGACAGTCATGGTGTGGGGGCAGCGTCGAGTGGTAGTTGGCGCATCGCGCTCCCGGTAACTGCTGGATCACATGGTAACGGCGCGAGGGTCAGGAACGAACCAGCCGCGCGATAGCGGCCGAGGCTTCGGTCAGTTTCGCATCGGCCTCCTCACCGCCGGATGCGACGGCCCCGCGGACGCAGTGCACCAGGTGCTCGTCGAGCAGGTTCAGCGCCACCGAGCGCAATGCGTTGTTCACCGCGCTGATCTGGGTGAGGACGTCGATGCAGTACTTGTCCTCGTCGATCATCTTGGCGATGCCACGTACCTGCCCCTCGATGCGGCGCAGCCGCTTGGCGTAGTTGTCTTTCCGCGGGGAGTACCCGGGAGCATCGGTGGTCATAGCGTCCCCAACTGTTGATTCATCTGATCTATCTCGGTCTGCTGTCGTGCCGCCAGGGACTGCGCGATGCTGATCGCCTCCGGGCTTTGGCCATGCTGGATCTCGTTGTGTGCCATAGCGATCGCGCCACGGTGGTGGGAGATCATCGACTCCAGCCAGAGCTTGTCGAACGCCGGGCCGCGCAGTTCCCGCAGCCGGTCCATGGTGGCCTGATCCACCATGCCCGGGATGTCGGCCTGGTCCGGGTGCCCGTCGTTCCCGCCGGACGAATCGTCGGGCGCCTCCCACTGCAGCAGTTGGGCCTGGCAGCCCTGCAGTTCGGCCCGCTGCTGCGCGCCGACCCGGTCGGCGAGTTCGACCAGGGCCGGATCGTCGCTCTGCCCGCGGACCATGGCGGTGAGCTCCAGCGCCTGCTGGTGGTGGACGACCATGTTCTCCAGGAACGCGATGTCGCCGGGGCTGCCGGTGTTGGC
>Ga0182747_1003291_pt1 | contig 10932 bp, 8 predicted proteins | sample eDN3rd30CBELigBY_FD_128526 | JGI IMG/M metagenome (GOLD analysis project Ga0182747, IMG submission 128526) | Enriched backyard soil microbial communities from Emeryville, California, USA - eDNA 3rd pass 30_C BE-Lig BY (version 2) (version 2) | ecosystem: Environmental > Terrestrial > Soil >...
CGCCATTTCTTTTGAAGTCCTTTAAACATCGTTTTTGATGTCTCTTTTGGAAGGTAAATCGCTTTTGTCATCGAATCAAATTCAGCCCGACACTTTTCACATTGTTTCAAATGCTGCTGTACTAAATCTTTTGTATCGTCACTTACCACATCATCTGCATACAATGGCAGAATATCTTGAATGATTGTACATTTAATATTATCTTTCATCGTCCATTCCCTCCATATACTCCCGTATTTGTTTCCGCGCTCTGTAAAATGTGACCCTTGCCCAGCCTGCACTTTTACCGAATAGCTGACCAATTCGTTCAAAGGGTAATTCACCAAAAGTTCGTAGCGAAAATACCTCTTTATAAGGCTCTGCCATTTGATGGAGAAACCGGTGAACAATAAAAGCTTTCTCTTCATTCATCAAGTGATGAACAAATTGAATATCCTCGTCTTTCTCCTCTATAAAATTCGATACAGCCTGCCTTTTCTTTCGCTTGTAATAAGAGAAATATGTATTTTTGGCTATGGTAAAAAGCCAAGCCCGAATATCCTTTGAACCATCGAATTGATCTATAGCCTTCAACGCCTTAAAGAATGCTTCTTGAGTCATTTCTTCAGCTACATTCTCATCCCCCGTTAATGATGTCATATATAAATAAACAACATGAAAATATTCTTCATATATTCCTTCAAAGTCCAGCTTTCTCACCTCCTCACTTATATAACTCCTAGACTCTTAAAACGTTACAAGATTTTAACATATAAAAAAAACTGCCCCCTTTTTTCCGTAAAAGAGAGCAGTTATTTGTTTTGTTTCTTAGTAAGCGCGACCGAACCAAACTGTATGTTGTGCTTCTTTACCGCAGTTAATGCATGTATGTTTTTCTGTTGGAGGGTTGAATGGAATATTACGTGTTGTGAATTTTGTTTCATCTTTTACATTTGTTTCACAAGCGTCATCTCCACACCAACCAGCAAGCACCCAGCCAGGAATTGTTTCGTTTTTCTCGGAATCCGCTAAGTGTTGTTTTAATTGATCTAATGAATCAATATGTGTATGAGAATTTTCATCTCGGAATGCTTTCGCTTTTTCGAATAAGCGTGATTGCATTACTTTTAATTCATTTTCGATTGTTTCCACAACCGAGCCTAATTCCACTGATTGCTTGTCAGCTTCATCACGCGCTTTCAATAATACTTGGTTGTTTTCTAAATCACGTGGGCCAAGCTCAATTCGTACTGGCACCCCTTTTAGTTCCCATTCGTTGAATTTGAAACCTGGAGATTGATCTGAATCATCTAGACGAACACGGATTCCTTTTGCTTTTAAGCTAGCATAGATTTCATCCAGCTTTTCAATGATTGCCGGGTTCTTTTTCCATGGCCCAACAGGGATTAATACCACTTGAGTTGGTGCAATTGTTGGAGGCAATACTAGACCTTGCTCATCACCATGTACCATGATTACCGATCCGATTAAACGAGTTGATGTACCCCAAGAAGTTGTATGAACATAATCGTGCTTATTTTCTTTACTTAGATACTTGATATCGAATGCTTCCGCGAATTTTGTACCTAAATAGTGGGAAGTACCAGCTTGAACTGCTTTACCATCCTTCATCATTGCTTCGATTGAATACGTATCAACCGCACCAGCAAAACGTTCTGAAGGTGTTTTTTGACCATCATATACTGGAATCGCCAAGAAATTTTCTACTACTTCTTTGTAGATATTCAGCATTTGCATTGTTTCTTTACGCGCATCCTCTTCATCTATGTGAGCAGTATGCCCTTCTTGCCATAAAAACTCAGAAGTTCGAATGAAAGGAAGTGTTTTCTTTTCCCAACGGAATACGTTCGCCCATTGGTTAATAAGTACTGGAAGATCGCGATAGCTTTTAATCCAGTCAGAATATAAGTGACCAATCATCGTTTCAGAAGTTGGGCGAAGTGCTAGACGCTCTTCTAATTTCTCTCCTGCTGCTTCAGTTACCCATGGTAGCTCTGGCGAAAATCCTTCGATATGATCTTTTTCTTTTTGGAAGAAAGATTCTGGAATCAGCATTGGGAAGTATGCATTTCGGTGACCGGTTTCTTTAAAACGACGGTCCATTTCCCCTTGAATATGCTCCCAAAGCTCATAGCCATCTGGTTTGAATGCGATACATCCACGTACTGGTGTATAGTCCATTAAATCTGCTTTTTGAATAGTGTCAATGTACCATTTTGAAAAATCATTCGTTTGTTGCGACATCTTTTTTCCTCCTAAAAATTAGAAAATTGAGCTCAAAAGCTTACCTTTGATGATAAACCCCCTGCTCCTTCTCGAGATAAGAAACCTCTTATCTGCTTATAAAATTTGATGAAACTCTGCGCCCCGCTACAAATTATGGCAGTTAGTCTAAGCTTTGGTTTTATTTGTATTAGTTAAACATTCTAAAGTACCTAACATAAGGTCATTGTACCCAGATAGTTGAGCAAATAAAAAGCACAAAGCGTCCTTATACAAGGACGTCTTTGTGCAAAAATAGACGTGGTACCACCTTAGTTTGGTAATTACAAGAATCCCTAGCTGTGTATTATGTTTTCAACCAGGATTGTATTTACCCTCTAGCGTTTGTAACGAAACGACTCGGCAAGTTTAGCTTGCATCTCCGTGATAGGGTTCAACAAGAAGCGGTGATATAGCTCTCAGCAACTGCTATATTTTCTGTCTCACAATTCTCATCTACTTGGTCACTTCATGGATTCCATATTTCTTATACTGTATCAAATAAAAGGAAATAATTCAATCTATGTGCAAGATTTTCTTGAAGGATTGGGAAGGGGGTGTAGGAAAAGTCGAGGCTGCGGGAAATTAGCACATTATTTTGATCACTTAACCCCATTTTTGAACGGAGAACAATGTTTTTGATCACTTAACCCCATTTTTGAGCGCTTAACTCATCATATTGATCACTTATCTCCATTTACGCCCAGCTACCTCCCGTAACAATAACAAAACCACGAATCGTCCTACTAAAAAGAGAGATTCGTGGTTCATTTCATCTAATTTTTGATTTTTTGAAAATAGGCAGCTGAGCTTTGTATGACTTTCTCTATTTTTTCTTCCAAGGAATTCGTGCGTTCAAATAGAATCAATCGCAGGTGATCCACTTGACGGAGTATTTTTTCCATTAAGCCCTCATGGTTATCGACACGGTTTAAAACATCCATTTGTGTCTCTTCAATACTTGTCATTTGGCCAACAAGTTGGTCATTGAACTCACTTTGTTCTTCCATGTGTACTTCTAACTTTTCGTTGGAAGATACTACTTGTTGAATTCGGAAAATTAGAGCTTCATTGATTGCAGTTAAATCCGACAGCATTTTGACTACTTCTTTATGTTCATCTCCAACGCTATTGAGTTGATGGATCATTTCTATTTGTGATCGACTAATCTGGTATAATTGCTGCGCCAAATCGTTTTCTATTCGTTCATCGATTCGATTCACCTGCTGCACTAAATCGTTTTCTATGCGTTGATCTATCTGACTCACCTGCTGCGCCAAATCATTTTCTATTCGCTGATCGATTCGATTCACTTGCTGCGCCAAATCGTTTTCTATCCGTTGATCGATTCGATTAACCTGCTGCACTAAATCGTTTTCTATTCGCTGATCTATCTGATTCACCTGCTGCACCAAATCTTTTTCAATGCGCTGATCGATTCGATTTACCTGCTGCGCCAAATCGTTTTCTATTCGCTGATCGATTCGATTTACTTGTTGGAGCAGCTCATTATGGATGCGCTGATCATAATTGATGGTTTGTTGCATTATGCTGTTTTGGTCGTCTATTTTTTCTAGCCAATCAATCACTTGATGCTCCATAGTTTCTTGATATTGCTGAAGCTCTTTTAATTCATGGATACGTTTGTCTAGTTTTCTATATTGGATGGATTGATGGTGATTCCAATCATTTTGTGAATGTTGCATATGAACGAAGCTGCGCTGTAATTTTTGGCTTTCAACTATTTGTTGTTCGATTAAATCAGTCATATGGTCTCTTCGGAATTCAACCTGATTCGGTTCTTGAATTGGTTGGTTATTACGAAACACTCCTGGGTGCTCTTTGTTGATGTAAATTGCCAATTCATGGACACCCCCTTTTATACACCTCTATAGTTTATGCGGCATTCGCCTGGGAGGGTACAAAAGAAAATTTCATGAAAACCTATCTCTTCTGAATTTGCTGGGAATCTGTTTGCAGCTCTTTTTTTATGAGTGCCGCATTTTCCAGATGACTACCAATTTGATCATGCTTATATTTATAGCCTTGTATTAGAAATTCATGGTCCAGTTTGTCATTGATGGCATTTCGAAGCTCCTGGATATATCGATAAGAAAGGACTTTCCTAAAAATGATTTCTTCTTTAATATTGGTTGCCGTTCCATGACCAGGTACAAGTAGGTTAATAATATGAGAACCTAAAATTCTATCAGTTTTTCCAATGGTTTTTTCATAGTTTTTACTATTATCATTGATAAACGGAAACTCTACATCGGATAAATAATCTCCAGCTATCCATATCCCTAATGGTTCAACCACAACGAATATCCCATCATCTGTATGCCCTTCAGCTTTGTAAAATGTCAGCTTTGTCTTCCCGATTTGAAGCACCTGGCCATCCTCGTGCACAGGAATATCAACTGATGGATAAAGAATCGGATAATTTCGATCCAAATAATATTGGTCGTCAAATTGCAGAATTTGATTCAAGATTTCTTCTTTATTCTCCTTGGAGTCAAATACTTCATGGGCAATTACTGTTGCGTCTTGGAAGGCTCCAAAACCGACAATATGATCCCAATCTGAATGAGTAAAAATTAAGTAGATCGGTTTATCTTCCTTGATTTTATCGACATGCTGCCGAATTTCGAGCACTTCGTCTGGAAGTAGATTTGGATCTACCACCAATATACATTCATCGGTTTGAATAACAAGGGATGTTGTTTTATATAATACACTTTGAAAAATTGAAACATTTTTTGTTCGATATTTGATCAAATAGCTTCACCCCTAAAATTCTATTTCATAACTTGCATTTTTTGTATTTTAAAGAAAACAATTATGTTGTTTTTGCGTATAAAATAAGTGTACGCATCATTTGCATGACCGTACACTTTTATTTATGTTCTATACTTATATTCTACTACTAATTTTAGAAAACTTCTTATATTATTGTTCTATTTTACTTTAAAAGTTTGAACAAATTTCTCAAGTTCTTCCGCCATTTTTGTGGATTGGATGGAACGATTCGAAATTTCGTGAATACTTGCAGTAGATTCTTCTGATGCTGCTGCAATATTATTCATCGTATTTTCAATCTCGTGGATTGCTTGTGTTAATTCTTGTATTCTATGAACGATTTCATCAGACTTTGCTGTTTCAGTTGATAGCAAATGGGAGATATTCGTGATTTCTTTTACTGTTTCAGAAACAGCCGAATATATATTGTGTAAAGCATCGGTCGTTAATTGTACGGTTTGGCTGCCTTTTTCGATATACTTTTCATTTTCTTGTGAAGAAACAAGTACATCGCCTATACGTATCATGATATCTTTTACTAATTTCTCTACTTCATTTACCTCTGTATTGGATTGTTCAGCCAATTTACGTACTTCTTCTGCTACGACTGCAAATCCCTTGCCATGCTCCCCTGCTCTAGCTGCTTCAATTGAAGCGTTTAAAGCTAGTAAATTTGTTTGAGAAGCAATACCCGAGATCGTAGAAGTGATGTCTTGAATTTTCGCTGCTGAATTTACAAGCTGCTGAATCGTATTGCTTACATCTTTAGAACCATTACGGATTTTTTCCATATCCAGGCGAATCTCTTTTGCACGTTGTTCCCCTTCAGAGGCAACCTGCATTGTTTTGTTAGAGTTTTCTACCGTAATGTCAGCTTTCTTCTTCATACTTTGTAAATCGCCAGCTAATAATGAGAGTGTATTGGATGCATTATCTGCGTGATGCATCCCATCTGTCATGGCACTTGAAACTTCATCTATATTATTCGTCACTACTTGCATCGAATCGTTAATCTCCGTTAGAGAGCTTGCCGTTTCATTGGCATTTTCAGTAATCTGATGAGAGGTAGCACTCATGGTTGCAATCATGTTTTGCAAATTAGAAGTCATTGTATTTACCGTATTTGCCAGGTCTCCAATTTCATCCTTGCTTTTTACTTTAGTAGGTTCAACGGTCAAGTTTCCTTCAGTAATCTCCTTTGCCTGTGCGATTAGCTGAGTAATTGGTTTTGTTTTACGACGAATTAAAAATGCCGTAACGATTGCAGCCAGAATCATCGGAATTAAACTTAGAAGAATTCCGTCACTTACAACTCCCCAAGTACGTTCTGTCACGATTTCCGCATTAAAATCGATGACACTGATTGCAATGATATCCTTCGATGTATCATGATTTTCATAGATTGGTGCATATCCCGAAAGTCGTTTAATTCCAGCAAATTCATAGGCATCCGAATAAGTTGGATGCCCCATTTCTAATAGCATCGAAACAGCTTCCTTGTCATACTCGAAGGCATCACCCGGTTTAAAACCTTGCTCTTTCAAATGGTCGTCCACTGCAACTAAATTCCCTTGTAAATCCATTATGTATTGGTTTTCAAAAATATCTTTATGCGCAGTTGTCCAATTTAATTGTTCTCCAATATTTGCTTGCGCCTCGTCATCCCCAGCGATTGCTTTAACTAATTCACTTGGTTCAATAAGGCCGGTTGTAATATTTGCACAACCATATGCTTCTACCCCTGCTGCTTCGTATAATTTATCATAAGCAGTATTATATGTTGCTACTGAAGTAATGAGGATCATTACAACGAGTATTCCAGCAATGATTGTACCAAGCTGAAAAGTAAGTGAATTTTTGAATTTCATTATACAGTCTCACTTTCTTATTTTTTCCAATAACCAAAACTATCATACTACTAAAAGGTGTATCTTAAAAGCATGTTTAAAAAGAAAAGCGATAACCCTTTTAAATTTTTCACTGTTTAGTCAATTATTTGACATATTAAACAAAACTCTATTAGTATTTTCTATTTTTTTGTGTACATAGGTAAATGATAACGTTAGATATTTTCATAAAAATAGACATTTAAACCTACATACCACCTATATATTATCGAACAACTTATGAAAAGTTTAATAGATGTGGCTGAAACAATTAATTAGTTTACATAATAAAATTATTGTATGCTAATTATGAAATAGTTGCAATCTCACTCTATAGATTTACAAATAGAGAGAAATATTGATAAAGAAATAAATAACCAGAAATTTCGTTAATGAAAATGAAGTTATATAAATATAAAAAGCCCCCACTTTCAATAAAGTGAGCGCTCTTTAAATTTGTTTTATACAAGATTATTGTTCTTTTGGCGGCTCTACAATTCCTAGGCACCATGTGAAATTATCCCATGCGGAATACCAGCCGTTAAAAAGCTCTGAAGAGTCATCCCAACGTACTTCAAATTTCTTTTTGCCCTCTGAATCGATTAAGTATAGAGCAAGTGTTGGATCTACTTTAGAAACAGCTAACTTCATTCCTTCTTTAAGTTGTTCTTCAGTGAATTCAACATCTGATACCGAACGAACCTGTGCTTGTTCAAATACTGGTTTGTTAATAATTTTATAGTTCATCATAAGCCTCCAATAAAACTTTCTTTTCCTGATTGGTCCCAATTTGAATTTTTAATATAGAACCATGAAAGTATATCTTATATTCATTTCAGCAATTTATACAACCTAAACTCATATGGTCTTGCCGTCCAATCATTTTAACATAAATAGAGCCTTACTAACATTCCACTTTGCAATTTTTCTCTATATTTTAGAAAAAGTATGTTGAATTTTAGACAGTATCCATCTCCAAGGACGCTATCTCCCTAATTGTTGCAAAAGTTCTTAAAACATTTCATCTATATTTTGTACCATTTTCGTGTCAATATATAAAACGAATCCCCAATATTTTTAACTATTGCAGTCATAAAAATACGCATCCATGCCCGATACATAATGGATAAGAAAGTTTAAATGTTATTCAACAACATTTCATAACGATTAATTGGGATAGATTAAGTTGTTTTCATATGTAAGACCGTGAAAAAATAGAAAAAGCAGCGTTAATTAAACACTGCTAAAAAAATTTAACTTAAAGGCTCATTTTTCATTCGTTGGATTGCATGTTTTCTGCGTTCGTTTTTCTCCTGCAGGTTTTCCAGCTCTTCTTCACCAGCAAATTCCATGCTGATTTCTGCTTCCCGCATGTTATCTTTTGTATTATTAATCATTTCTTCTTTGCTGACAAATTTTTTAGGTCTTCCAGCAACATGTTGTGGATTTTGTTTCATTGAATTAACCTCCTAATTGAAATTACAATTAGTTTGTTTTTCTTTGTTTCATTTATACTTCCTGTAAAATAATACTGTTGTTATTGGGCATGTTATTTATATGACTTTTTATGTTGGACAGTGCATAGCTTCTTTGGCTTCATTCCAGGGAACTGAATAGCCTTTTCCTTTGGCACAAAAGATACTTGAAGAAGAATACTCGGAATCTGCATTTTTATCGTAGCCGATTTTCTCAACCACCTCATCTGTATTGTGGCAAATGTCGTAGCCTCCAAATTGAAGCGCAAGAACTCCCTTCCCATTCGTATATGCTGCAAATATTGTACTGTAATTCATAAAGGCCGAAACAGGGACTTTCCCAATTACTGTCACTTGATCCTCGCTCATACTAGGCGTTTCAAACGTGCCACTGGCCTGCTGGATATCTGTCAGCATACGCCCCATGTATTCTATTGAAGCTTTCATTTTGAACTGATAATATGGCTCTAATAATACATTTTCAGCCTGTTCAAGACCCTGGCGGAGTGCACGGAATGTCGCTTCTCTAAAATCTCCACCTTCCGTATGCTTGTTATGTGCCCGTCCAGTTAATAAAGTAAAGCAAATATCTGTAATAGAATAGCCTGTCAATATACCATGGTGCTCCCGTTCAAACAAATGCTTTTCTATTAAACGTTGATGGCCCACAGATAAGTCGTCTGCATGGCATTCATTTTTAAATAAGATTCCTTCGCCTCTTTGAGCAGGTTCCATTTTTAAATGGACTTCTGCATAATGCTTTAGTGGTTCAAAGTGACCGTACCCGACACAGCTGTTTTGAATTGTTTCCAAATATAGAATTTTAGGATCCTCAAATTGTACGGCAATCCCAAATCGTTCCATTGCTACTTCAACTAGAACTTCTAGTTGAATCACGCCCATTACATGTACATTAATTTCTTGAAACTTCTCACTCCATACGACTTTTAAAGTCGGTTCTTCCGCTTCGAGTAGACGGAAATATCCGAGTATCTCTTTTATATGTTCGGTACCGTTATAAACTACCTTCGCTTGAAGTGCAGGGATTAGCTCAAACTCTTCTGAAACATTTGATTCATTGCCGATTATGTCTCCAATTTGAGGCAGTGATATTCCTTTTACAGCGAATATCTCCCCCGCTTCAACGTTCTGTACGGATTCATAGCGATTTCCATTGTACAGCCGAATTTCAGTTACTTTCTCGGTAACTTCGTTGGCATATGAAAACTCATCCCGCACTTTTAATGTTCCCTTTAGTGCTTTTATAAAGGTAATTCTTTGATTCTTCTCATCATGCCGTATTTTAAATACTTGGCCGAGGAATGGCGAATTATTATTAAAAGCTGTTGGTGAAATTATGGAAACTTGGTCAAAAAATTCAATTATTCCCTTATCCTTTAGCGCAGACCCCGCCATACAAACAAACGCATGCTGGTTTTCAATCATTGAAACGAATGTTTGGAAAAAGATAGGATAATCTACTTTTCCATCCATATAGAGCTCTAGTAGACCCTCATCTCGTTCAGCTATCCATTCCAGAATATTCTCAGGTATATACTCTGAAGTGACTTGTTCCTTTATCAATATCGCATCGTCAGATAATTCTTTGTTAATCTCTTGCATAATCCTTTCGAGTTCTGTTCCTTCTCGATCAATCTTATTAATAAAAATGAAGGTCGGTACGTGATAACGACGCAATAAATGCCAAACCGTTTCCGTATGTCCTTCGATTCCATCAACCGCACTTATAATCAAAATCGCATAATCCATGACACGAATTGCTCTCTCCATTTCCGGCGAGAAATCGACATGTCCTGGCGTATCGATCAATGTATATGTATCCCCCTTATAATGTATCCGGCCTTGCTCAGCAAAAATGGTAATACCGCGCTTTCTTTCAATGGAGTGATTATCAAGAAAGGCATCCTGGTGATCCACTCGTCCGCGCTCTCTAATGCTTTCTGTGTGATAAAGGAGCTGTTCTGAAAAAGTTGTTTTTCCAGCATCCACATGAGCAAGAACGCCAATTGTTTTATACATGAAATCCCACTTCCTAGTTGTTCGATAACATGATTGTAGCAAATAAGTTGTGTAGAGGTAAGTAACTGACTCCTGGGTAAATGGCAAGATCGAAAACTGATGATGCTGTTAGATTATTAATTTTTTATAAAACATTTTTAGGGATCTCTTCTGATTATGTTCGTGATTAAAAATCTGGACGCTTTTGCTTATAATCTAGACACTTTGAAATTTTCACTTCTACTTCGATCAGAAGTCTTTCTCTCCTGCAAAAACCGCCCTGCAAAAGAACAAAAGCGCAAGCGCCCTGAATTAGCCCTGACAAGCGCTGGAGGGACCTGACAAGTGTGCTTTCCCACACGTGGGAAGGTACCAAAGCGACCTCGAGGGGCTAGGGTGCTGGAGCTAGATGTCAAATTTATTTTTAAAAGTTATCCCCAAAGCGAAATTTTATAATTTCCTTAACAATGAAAAACCCCTTCATTAAAATA
>Ga0182747_1003292_pt1 | contig 10931 bp, 7 predicted proteins | sample eDN3rd30CBELigBY_FD_128526 | JGI IMG/M metagenome (GOLD analysis project Ga0182747, IMG submission 128526) | Enriched backyard soil microbial communities from Emeryville, California, USA - eDNA 3rd pass 30_C BE-Lig BY (version 2) (version 2) | ecosystem: Environmental > Terrestrial > Soil >...
CAGCACACCCGGCACCCGCTCCCGGATTCCTGTCCAGAGCCTGTCTCGCAGGTTCCGGCAGTAGGCGTTATACGACTCCCGTGACGCGTCTGCCCGGGTCAGTGCCTCCGCCATCGCCACGATGAACGGCACATTCTCGGTACCGCCCCGGCGTCCCGATTCCTGCCCGCCACCCACCTGCTGGAACTCGATTGGCGTCTGCTTACGGAGATAGAGCAATCCAACGCCCTTCGGGCCGTAAAACTTGTGGGCCGACAATGTCAACATATCGACCTGAAGATCATTTACATCAAGCGACAGGACACCCGCCGCCTGCACCGCGTCCGTATGAAACGGGATTCCACGCTCGCTGGCCAGCTGGCCAATCTCCCGAATGGGCTGGATGGACCCAATCTCGTTATTGGCATACATCACCGAAATGAGGCAGGTTTCCGGCCGAATCGCCCGGGCTATGTCTTCCGGATCAACAATGCCATCTGGACCACTGCCCACCCGCGTTACCGCAAACCCTTGCCGCTCCAGCGAATCGGCCGTATGCAACACGGCATGATGCTCGATCGCCGTCGTCACGATATGAGGCATCGGTCCATCAGGATCACGCAGCCGAGCGGCCCAGGCCACCCCCTTGAGCGCGAGCCCATTACTTTCCGTCGCCCCACTGGTGAAGATGATTTCCGACGTCCGGCACCCCAAAACCCGCGCCACCTGGTTCCGGGCGCGGTCAAGCGCCGCCCGGGCATCCTGTCCCGGGCGGTAGATACTTGAAGGATTGCCAAATGTCTGTGTCAGGAACGGCAACATCACCTCGACCACATGCGGGTCGGTAGGGGTGGTTGCCGCATGGTCGAGGTAAATCGTGTCGAGCCCGTACGACATCAAGCCAAATCCTTTGGCTGAAGAAATCAGAAGTGAATGACCCGAGCGGACCCGGATTGGTCTAGGCGGTTGTCTTGACCGAGTCGGTCGCGTCCACAGGCATCACCTGTGGAGTCTTGGCGAGATCGGCGAGCGTCGTGGAATCCAGCGCATCGACAATGGAATTGCGTACTTTCATCCAGATTGGACGTGTTTCGCAGCCGTCGATGAGAGGACACGTCTGGTCATCCAGATCTTCAGATACGCAATCCATCGGCGCGACGGGACCTTCCATCACCCGGTAGATATCGCCAATCTTGATGGCGGCAGGTTCACGCGACAGCATGTACCCACCGCGCGCTCCACGCTTGCTTTTCACAAGAGCCGCGCGACGCAATGGCGCAATAAGTTGTTCCAAATAGGCAGGGGGGACGCTGGACCTACGGGCGATTTCAGTAATCGACATCGGGCCGTCACCATAGCTGTGGGCTAGTGCCACCATGGCACGTACACCATATTCACCCCGAGTCGAGACTTTCATGAGAGTAACCCTCCGAATGGACTTTACCGGTCCCTGCTACTACTCTACCCTTTCGTAAGCAAAAGTCAAGCCACCAAAACCGAATGGACGACTCAAGGGCTCCGCCGCCGCCGCAAGTTCGACGAAATAGCCTCTTTCCATTCGTCGGAAAGCGCCCAGTCCCGCTCGCGCAAGCCCGGAGCGATCTGTCGATAGAGACTTACGAAACGCTGTGCGGTAAATATACCCCGGTACAAACCATTCTCCGTCACCGGCAATGCCCACCGTTGCGTTCTGTTCATGTGCTGCTGGACATCGAACACGGAATCTTCTACATCGGCGATATAGACCGAACGATCCATGACATCCGCCACTGTCCGCCCGGCTACTCCGCCCTGGAGTCCATCGAGCAACTGGGTGCGCCACAGCATGCCAACGACCCGGCCACGCTCGGTCACAACCAGATCGCGTGGTCCTTCCCGCAAGGCATACGTCAGCGGGTCGTTGGGAGAGATGCCCCCCATATCCCACGTCGAGAACTGACCAACCTTCAGGCTTCGCATTTGCGATTCAACCCGGACCATCCGCATTTCCGCCTGTGCCGCGAAGATGATAAATATCCCGCACATCGGCAGCAGGAAATCCCGCTGCCAGATCCCGATCACGATCATAACGATCGCGATCGCGATCCCGATCTGCGTTGCCAGCGATGTCGCGCGGGAGCGTCCCAGCGCAGGGGTAATCACCGCCCTCAACATTCTCCCACCGTCAAGCGGAAAAGCGGGCAACAGATTGAACACCATCAGGCCCAGATTCAGGATTGCAATCGCCGCCAGCAGGGAGGTCAGTTCCAGTGTGCCAAGCAATCCACCGGCAGTAAAAAGGCTGTCCCCACCGGCCAATACCCCGATGAGAAGCACCGGCGGCAACAACAGCATAAAGATCCCGAGATTCACCCCGGGGCCCGCCAGGGCAATCAGTAGCTCATTACGAGGCGAGGCAGGCATCTGCTCAATCCTCGCCACGCCGCTAAAAGGCCAGAGCGTAATATCCAGCACCTGGATCCCGAACTGACGCGCCATGATGCAATGGCCCAGCTCATGAGCCAGCACAGAAAGGAACACCAGCACAACCAGAACGCAGCCAAGCAGGAAGGGCCGAACACCGCCGTGTTCCCCGATGCCCCATTGCAGGAACGCAAAAAGGAACACCAACGCAAATGTGGGGTGGATATTGACATCGACGCCCAGTATGCGACCGGCATGAAAGGCCCGTATCATCGTGCCAACACCCGATCCAACGCGTCGTCCAGATTCTCCATCAAGGTGATCCGTTCGCCCGGACATCGCCAGTGCCCGAAAACCGTGCGCAGGGATTTCCTGTACCCCCTAGTTTATACGGAAACCCATGAATTGCGGCGCGGACACCGGCTATCCCGTTATTACCGTCCCCAATCCTTTTCCGGGCGGCGCAGGAATCAATCGGAGAGGCCGGTTAATCTGCAGCATGCTGTATGGAATCAACAGGTGAATTGTTGAAACATAGCAATATCCTTGCCACCGATTTCATAAAGACATATACTGGCCCCAAGTTCAACTTGCCGTTTCAGCATGCATTGCAATTGGGGAGCACCACCTCATGGCCAGAATGGAAACCGGATTTGAATACGGGCAGGAAATGCGGCCATGGGTCTCGCCCAGCCTGATCGAGGCAAACTACATCCTCAGCCTCTCCCAACAGGAACTCCAGAATGTGATTGAGGCCGAGATGTCCCAGAATCCGGCGCTGGAACTTGAGGATCGCCCCACCTGCCCTATCTGCGAAACCGTGCTTGAAGGCAACTTCTGCCCTACCTGCCGGGAAAACCAGAACACGAGGGAGCGGACAGAAGCATTCGATTCCCTCGACGAAAACCAGGATATGCCAGTCGCCAATGCCTCACTTCGCGAAGAGGAGCCGGAGTTCGACCCCATGTCTCTGGTCGCCTCGAACGTCTCCGTGGTTGAGCAAATCAAGATCGATGCCCACGTTGCACTCGACCAGCACGAGCACCCAATTGCCGATTACCTCGTGGAATCGCTGGATGAGCGCGGGTTCCTCAACGCGGATATTGCAGATATCGCAAAACTGGCAAATACCGAACCGCAGCACGTGCTGGAAGTGCTGGAGGTCATTCAGGACCTGGCGCCGGTGGGTGTCGGTGCGCGGGATCTTCGGGAGTGCCTGCTCCTCCAGCTCGACTATCTTCAGCGCACCGGCGTCGTCATCCCGGAACACACCCACGAGATCATCGATACCCACCTGGCCGAATTCGGTGCCCACAAATTCGGTCAGATCGCGCGCTCTCTCGGTATGACCGTTGATGAACTCGAGGATATCCGGGATTTTATCCGCGGTCACCTGAACCCGTTCCCGCTCCAGTCCGATCAGGCCAAGTCCTGGCGATCCCCATCGGAATCACGCTTTGTCGCGCCGGATGTCATCATCGATATCCACGATGAAGAGCTCGTCGTCGAGGTAGTCGACAACAAGTTCTTCCATCTCCGTACCAACCAGCTTTACGACCAGATGGCCAGCCAGTTCACCCGCAAGCGCGGCGCAAAATCCCTCAAAGATCGGCTCGCCGAACGGGCTACGGTTCAGGACGAAGAAAACGCTATCAACCCTGCGGACGTCGAGGCAATTGCCAGCAGCTCAAGCGATGACAAGGACCACGTCAAACACTATTCGAATCGCGCCAAGATGTTTATGTCCAACATCCAGCAACGGCAGGACACCCTGCTCCGTATCAGTCAATGTATCTGCGAGCTGCAGGAGAGTTTTCTCCGGGGTGGCGTGCGGGAGCTTCGTCCCCTCACCCGTGCGCTCGTCGCCCAGCAGGTCGGTGTGCATGAATCCACCGTCAGCCGTGCCACCGCCAACAAGTTTGTCATGCTGCCAAACCGAAAGGTGATCCCCTTCAGCGACTTCTTCACGCCGTCTCTGAGCACCAAGGACATCATCAAGGAAATCATCGAGCGCGAGACCCGCAAGGGCGAATCGCTCACCGATCGCAAGATATGCGATCTCCTGCTCAAGGATGGCATTCGCATCGCCCGCCGCACCGTCGCCAAATACCGTGCCGAACTCGGCATTCTCCCCTCAACCATGAGATAACCACCTACCAACATTTACAGATGGTCGCCCATACGCGTGGCCATCTGCCCTGTTTCTTGCGCCCTCCCAGATCCAGTCACACGACCGCGAGCGAATTCTGTCCTGCCTCAAAAAGAGTGTCCACAAAAGCATTGACATCACATCCCGGGCTATGAGATAAGTTCGGCGTTGAGCCAACCTGAATCTCATGTGGATGCGCCAGACGGGAATTGTTATATGGAAGCAACCTCCGTCGGCATAGACACCCATCCGGATTGAGCCGTTGGACAGCGCAGGTTGTCAGTCCGTCGTTCGGTGCGCCATGAATCCGGCAAGGAAACAGCAAAGACATGCTGGATGCGTGGTTAGCCATTTTCTTCTGTTCATCGCGTTAAGGAGTCGACATGTCTGATCGCAGAAACCAACAGAACCAATTGGTCCATCGCGTCCTCAATGCATCAACCGATCGCCGAACGCTCCTGCAAGGCACCGCTGTCGCCGCCATGGGCCTCGCGGCGCACACCTCGGTATCCCGGGCCAGTGCGGCACAGGACTCCGCAGGCGGAACACTGGTTGTTGCCTTCGATGCGGATCCCGAAATTCTCGATCCCCATCAAACCACGGCTCTCATCGCTGGCAGAGCCATTGCGTTGACCAATGAGAATCTCGTGTCGCGTGACTTTGATGGCTCAATCCAGCCCGGTCTGGCCGCAAGCTGGGAAATCAGCGATGACGGGATGACCTACACATTCACGTTGCTGGAGGGCGTCAAGTTCCACTCCGGCAAGGATTTCACATCGGCCGATGTGAAATACACATTCGAGCGGTGGAAGGGAAATGAAAGCTCCCCCACGGCCTACACGATCGAACCGGTGGACTCGATCGAGGCGCCCGATCCACAAACCGTGGTTTTCCAGCTCAGCGAGCCCTACAACATCTTCCTCGATCAGCTGGCAGGCGCCTGGTCGGTCATCCTGAATCAGGATGCGGTCGACGAAGCGGGCGATCAATATGGCGTTTCCGTGGTTGACGGTACGGGCCCGTTCAAGTTCGCCTCGTGGAATCGGAACCAGAATCTCGTCTTCGAACGTAACGATGAGTACACCTGGGGTGCACCCATCTTCGAGAATCCGGGCCCGGCACACCTCGCCGGAGTCGAGATCCGGATCATTCCGGAGGATGCCACGCGCATCGCGGAATTCCAGGCCGGAAATGTCCACATCGTCCAGAATGTTCCCGCACCAGATGTCGCACGCCTCACGGATGGTGACGGCGTCACGATCATCCAGTACGATCAACTCCAGACTACCTATATGGGCATGAATATGGCCAAGACGCCGACGGACGATGTGAATGTCCGCCAGGCCGTGAATTACGCCATCAACAAGGAAGAAATCGTTGAAGGGGCCTATTTCGGACTCGGGACTCCCGCCCGCACCCACCTCCATCCCGATACACCGGGGTACTGGGAGGGCGCCGCAGAGATCGCGCCAACGTTCGACCCGGACAAGGCAAAGTCCTTCCTTGAGGAAGCCGGCTGGGTTGAGGGTGATGATGGGATACGAGAAAAAGACGGCCAACAGCTCATTCTGCCGTTCTGGGTCGTGAATGACAGCGAAACCGTCCTTCAGGCACAGATCATCGAACAGCAACTGTCCAAGGTCGGCATCAAGGTCGAAACGGTACAGTATGAGGAATCGGCCTGGTTTGAAGCCGCCCGGTCGGGAGAACAGGTGGCCTTCACCATCGGTGTATTCTACGAGAATGCCGACAACCTCTATTTCTACTTCCACTCCAAGCAAATGCCCGCACCTAACCGATTCTCGTACAACGTCCCGGAAGTCGATGCCTGGCTGGAGGAATCCCGTTCGAACCCGGACCAGGAAGCCGTGCAGGAAGCCTATGACAATATTCAACGCCGCCTGATCGAGGATGCCCCGAATGCACCATTGATCCATGCACTCGGCACCCTCGGCAAGGCAGACAGTGTTGAAGGCGTGGAAGTCCATGCATCCCGTTGGCTCTATCGGATGCAGGACATTTCACTCACGAATTCATGACGAATTACATCAGCCGCCGCCTGTTGATACTCCCGGTCGTCTTGCTGGGAGTATCCATGCTCGTCTTTCTGGTGATTCACCTGGTGCCGGGAAATCCGGCCCAGGTCATCGCCGGTGCGGATGCCCCACCGGAGACGGTGGCCGCCATCGAGCGCGATCTGGGTTTGGACAAATCCCTCCCCGAGCAATATATCCGCTACCTCGGCAGGGTTGTCCAAGGCGACCTGGGCACATCCCTGCGTAGTAAACGCCCGGTTATCGACGAGGTGATGACCGCACTCCCCAAAACCATTCAACTGGCATTGGCTGCGGCCGTCATCACGCCACTGGTCGCCATTCCGTTGGGGGTCGCCGCGGCGGCAAAGCGAGGCACATCCATCGATACCGGCCTGATGATGGTTTCCATGCTGGGGATAACCGTCCCGGTGTTCGCGGTCGGTTTGGGCCTGATGTGGGTCTTTGGCTACAAACTCGGCTGGTTGCCGATTAGCGGTTCCGGAGGCCCTATCTGGACATTGGACGGCTTCCGAAGCATGGTGCTTCCCGCCCTGACCCTGGCCGTAGGATCGGTCGCGACCATGGCGCGATTGACGCGTTCAACCATGCTCGAGGTACTGGGCAATGAGTTCGTTCGCGTTGCGCGCGCCAAGGGCCTGCGCGAGTTGCCAGTCCTCCTGAAACATGCACTCCCAAACGCGCTGCTTCCCATCGTCACCGTGCTGGGGATGCAGTTCGCCTACCTGCTGAGCGGAGCCGTGGTCACCGAGACGATTTTCGCCATCCCTGGGGTCGGCAGGCTTGCCGTCTACGCCATTCAGGCCCGTGACTTTCCAGTGGTTCAGGGAGCGGTCTTGATCATCTCCTTGCTCTTCGTGTTAGTGAATCTTCTGGTCGATCTGCTGTATGCGGTCATCGACCCCCGGATCCGGTATGACTAAGAGAAATCCAGAGATGACCGATTCACCAACCGGTTTACAGGAAGAAATAGATACCAACCGGGAGCGCAACGCGCAACCTGGCGCAATGAAGGGCACCCTTGCCAACCCACGAAATCGGCTAACCCGAAAGATGCTCACCAACAAGCCCGCCATGCTTGGCCTGGTGATTCTCACTATCCTGGCCTGCCTGGCGATCATCGCTCCGGCAATCGCCCCGTTTGACTGGAAAGAACAAGACATCCTGAACCGGTTCAAGGGCCCATCGGGCACGCACTGGTTTGGCACCGACGAACTTGGCCGGGACATCTTTAGCAGGGTGATGTTCGGTGCCCGCTATTCGTTAACCATGGGCCTCACCGCCGTGGCGCTCAGCTTCGTCATCGGCACGATTCTGGGCTCACTTGCCGGCTTCTACCCAAAACTGGATTCGGTCATCATGCGCCTGATCGATATCATGATGGCTTTCCCCGGGATTCTCCTGGCCATCGCGATCGTCGCGGCACTCGGACCCGGATTGCTGAATATCATCATCGCCATCGGTATCAACGAAATTCCCGGCTTTGCCCGGATCACGAGATCGCTGGTGCTCTCGCTCCGGGAACGTGAGTTCGTGACGGCGGCGCGCGTCATCGGCGCGGACAACGTCAGCATCGTCCGACGCCACATCTTTATCAATCTGGTTTCACCGATCACGGTCTACGCATCGCTTCAGGTCTCGACAGCCGTACTCGTCGGAGCCACCTTGAGCTTCCTCGGTCTCGGTATCCAGCCACCTACTCCCGAATGGGGTGCCATGGTCAGCACGGCACGTGAATACCTGGCAATCGCGCCGCACACATTTGTCTTCCCGACGCTCGCCATCCTCGTGACCGTGGTCTCCTTCAATCTGCTTGGAGACGGCTTGCGGGATGCCCTCGATCCAACCACATGACGACGCCCCCTTTACCGGGGCACAGGAGAACATACAGCGTGTCATCACAATCCGATGCCAACACATTCCAGACGAATGCGGAGAAGTATTTCACCCGCACGTCTTCCAGTGACCCGGTGTTTATCGGTCCAGACCGGATCGCGCTACTCTGCGACGAATCAGGAACGAAGCAACTGGCGGTCCTCACCATCTCAACCGGTGATATCGTCAACCTCACCAACTACCACGAAGGGTTGATTTCCCTCCTGGGCACATCAGCCAGCGGCAGAATCGTCTTTGGCATGGACTCCGGGGGCAACGAGCGCCAGCAACTCTATGTCCTGGACAGCGCAAAGGACCAGCCGTTCCGTGTGACCCACAGCGACTCCGCCTTTTACGAACCTGGCGCGCTTTCCGACTCCGGAGAAGCTATCATTTTCCGAACCAATGAACGGGATGAAGGCACGTTCGATATCAAGGTGCTCGATATCGACACCGGCAAATCCGACATGTGGCTGGAAAAAGGAGGCCAGGTCACAGCAGTTGACCTGTTGGGAAACCGGGCGCTGGTCATTCGCAACAACGGCAACATGGACAGTGACCTGCTACTGGTTCATGCAAATGAAGCACCAAAGATTCTTATTGACCATCAGGACGAACAGTGGCTGTATGGCGCCCGATTCGACCGCCACAGCAACAGCATCTGGTTGCTATCCAATATCGATCGGCAATTCGTTGCGCTCCTCTACCTGGATATGGACAGCGGTGAACGCCACACCGTGTATGAGGCAGACTGGGATATCGAACACTTTGCCGTTTCTCCCGACGGTCAAACCATTGCACTCTCGGTGAATGAAGCCGGGTATTCCCGTCCGGTCCTGCTCTCCACCGGCGACAACAGCGACGTGGTCTCAATCCATACCCCTGATGGGGTGATTGACCGGTTCAGCTGGTCGCCCGATTCCTCATCAGTCGCCTTTGGCATTTCCACACCAGAATCACCATCCGGTATCATGCTCGCGGATCTTTCCGGGCAAACACGTCTCATTACCGGGGATGAAGCCATCGCCCCATTAACCGTCAAGCCTGAGTCCGTATCCTACGAGACATGGGATGGTCGTCAGGTTCCGGCGTTTCTCTACCGTCCAAGAGGCGCCGGGCCATTTCCCGTTCTGGTCGAAATTCACGGCGGCCCCGAAGGCCAGCGCCGCCCGGATTACGGCTCCAACGGGGCATCGATCCAGTACATCACCTCCCTCGGTATCGCCGTTCTGGCCCTCAATGTCCGCGGCAGCACCGGGTACGGCAAGGAGTATTGCCACTTGGACGACAAGGGAAAGCGACTTGACGCGCTGAAGGACGTCGAGGCCGCCGTGAAATGGCTTCGCGAGCGGGACGATGTCATTGCCAACAAGATCGCTGTGTACGGCATCAGTTATGGTGGATTCATGACCTTGTCATCGCTGGTGAGGTATCCGGAGCTCTGGGCGGCCGGCGTGGAGATGGTCGGCATGGCGCATCTGGCCACCTTCCTCGAACGCACCGGGCCATGGCGCCGCAAGCATCGAGAGCACGAATATGGCTCCCTGGAACACGACCGGGTGATGCTGGATAGCGTCTCTCCCCTGCCCCTCGTCGATCGCATTTCCGCGCCACTCATGGTGTTTCACGGTCGTCAGGACGCCCGGGTTCCCTTTTACGAATCGGAACAAATCGTCGCCGCGGTGGAGAAGCGCGGGCTCGATGTCGTCTTCCGTGTCTATGAGGACGAAGGACATGTCTTCAACAAGCGCCCGAACCTCATCGACGCTTTCGGTCTCATCGGCGAATTCCTCACACGGCATCTGGAGCCACCTATTGCAAATACGTAGGTGACCCTGACAACATCCTCCAGGAAAACCTGTACGGCAAGGCGCCGCAGCAAAATGATTGCCCCTGTACCCGCAGGTTATGCGAGATGCAGGGGCAGTCCGTCCGTCAATTGCAGGATGTAATACGGTATCCGGGTAACTGGTACGGGGTAATTTCCGGTGATCGACGCCGTAGGCGTCGATGGGCAGCGAGCCTTGCGGCCGCCTGCCCCTACACCACCCCGTACCAATCACCCTGATTCGGTATAACTCGCATTGTTCCCGGAATTCGCCGGGCTCATCACAGGCTGAATCGTGGTGTCCCCTCGTTCCATCCGGGCATGCCACGTGCATCAGCAGATCCAGAATCTGCTGAGTCCGGATCATCACCAGGAGAAGACACCACATGGATCAGGAATGTATTGACGAGATCATGGCCGGAGATGTTGCCCGCAAGCTCTTGCAACGATCCATTGCCCGGCTCGCCTACGTTGCACGGGATGGCACCCCCCGCGTTATCCCGATCGGCTTCACCTGGAACGGCTCGGCCATCGTGATGTGCACCGCCACCAATGCCGCCAAAATTCAGGCGTTGCACGTCAATCCGGATGTGGCGCTGACGATTGATACTGACGAATTCCCGCCAAATGTCCTGCTTTTACG
>Ga0182747_1003298_pt1 | contig 10916 bp, 12 predicted proteins | sample eDN3rd30CBELigBY_FD_128526 | JGI IMG/M metagenome (GOLD analysis project Ga0182747, IMG submission 128526) | Enriched backyard soil microbial communities from Emeryville, California, USA - eDNA 3rd pass 30_C BE-Lig BY (version 2) (version 2) | ecosystem: Environmental > Terrestrial > Soil >...
AGCGTAGCGTTCAGCGAGGATACGGCTTCGGCCTTTTCCGTACGATCCATGCCTATACTCCACTCATCTGCCCGGATGCCCGCACGCCGAAGCATGCGCGCCGCCGGGCGGCTAACACACGCGAAGACAGACATGGGACGTATCCCGCCTGTCCTTCGCGCAACGATGTCCGATGGGGTCGGTCAAGACGCGTCGCCTGAAACCAGGCGGGCGACCGAAAAAGACTGTTCCCCGTCTCGGCTGGAAATTAAGAAGGGCAAATTCCCTTCACCAACTGTCTCGGACGGAATCACCGGGGCCGGGGCCACGGCGATACGGGCGCGGCTAATAGCGATCACACGCCCGATGTCAAGGAATGCGGACAACTTTACGGCACCCGGACGCCCGTCTATGGCCCGCCGATGACGAACATCCGGTCCTCCACCCCCGCCGACGGCGAGCGGGTCGTCCAGATCTGGCGCGACGCGGTCGATGCGACGCACGACTTTCTCTCGCCCGGCGACCGGATCGCGATCGAGGAAGAGGTTCGCGGCTTCCTTCCCGCGGCGCCGCTGTGGCTCGCGGTGGACGTGGACGACAGGCCGGTGGGCTTCATGCTGCTCGACGGAAACAGCATGGAGGCCCTGTTCATCGACCCCGCGCATCGCGGCGGCGGTATCGGCCGCGCGCTCGTCGAGCATGCGCTCGCGCGGCACGCGACGCTCGTTACCGACGTGAACGAGCAGAATGAACAGGCCGTCGGCTTCTACGAGCGGCTCGGCTTCGTGCCGGTCGGGCGCTCTGAACGGGACGGCGAGGGGCGACCCTACCCGCTTATCCATCTGCGCTTCGTTCGCCGGGAGTGATCCCGACGAACCCCCTCGTCAGAAGACGCGGGTCAGCCCGACCGTCGCCTGCCCATAGTCATAGGCGCCGCTGTTCTGCGGGATGTTGTTGTATTGCACGCTCGCCTTCAGATACCAGTTGCGGCCGACCTCGGGGCTCGTCACCTCGGCGGCGGCATAATAGGAAGCGCGCCAGTCGCTGATCGAATCGCGCTGCGCGCCGACCCCGCCCGCGACCATATAGCGCCAGCCGCCGCTGTAGCGCCGCATCTGCAGCACCGGCAGAATCTGGGCGTACCAGCGCGGCGAGTAATAATCATATTCGCCGGGCTCGGTGCTGTGGAAATAGCGGGTGCGAAGCTGCGCGCTGAGGCCCCATTCGGGCTTCACCACATGCACATAATTGGCGCGCGCGTGCAGGCGGACATTCTTGCCCGTGAACTCCTGCGCGCCCGCGACGACCGTGAAGCTGTTGCGATCGTCGACCGGCAGGTCGAGCGCCGCGCCGGCGAAGGTGTAGTAGATGCCCTCGTTCACGCCGCGCGGGGTTTCGACCACGTCGCGCTCGACGAAGAATTCCTTCCGGAAGGCGGCATCGTCGTGGATCGAGGCCGACCCGATCACCGTGTCGCCGTCGGTGCCGACCTGCGCGTTCCACGCCCAATGCCCGCCGGTATCGGCGTAGCGCAGGAAGACGCGCTCCTTGCCCACCGTCTTCTGGCCGAGCGGGCGGTACCAGGCCTTTTCGACGCGCACGCCCAGATAGTCCTGCTGGTCGCGATAGCGAAGGTCGAGGTTCAGCCCGGCGCGATAGACGTCGGTGTTGTCGGCGTCGGTCGACGCGAAGAGGTCGAGGCCGACGGCGTGCCGCACCGGCGCCTCGGCTTCGGCGGGCGCGGCGACGCTGTCCTGCGCGGCCGCAGGCAGGCTGATCAGGGCGATCAGCCCGGTCGCGGCGATGATCGATGCCCGTTTCACTTGGTGTCCCATTTCTTCTTCATCCCGATGATCTCGACGACATAACCCCACACGCAAACCGGTTGCATCAGCAGGCTGTACGCCAAAGCGTAAAAGAGGAATCCCATCGGATTCCGCCGCACCTTCAGATCCTCGCCCTCAAAGACGCCGCGTTGGATGCGGAAGATGACGATGTTCCAGAGCGCGGCGAGCGGCAGCACCGCGAGCGTCAGTGGCCCGGCGATGTAGAAATAGCCGAACAGGGCGAGGATCAGCCCCGGAATGAAGACGAAGCTGTAGACGACGTCGAGCGGCAGGAAACACACGTTCCACCAGATGAACAGCGTCGTCATCCGCCGCTTGAACAGCAGGCGCCAATGCGCCTTGAACGCCTCCATCAGCCCGCGCGACCAGCGCTTGCGCTGCAGCGCGAACTGGCGGAACCCTTCGGGCACGTTGGTGAAGGCGAGCGCATTGTCGGCATAGCCGATCCGATAGTCGCGCTCGAGCAGCGCCCACGACACGACGATATCCTCGCCGACGCATTCGGGCCAGCCGCCGACCTCTTCGAGCGCGTCGCGGCGATAGAGCGAGAAGGCGCCCTGCGCGACGAGCGTGCCGTGGTACATGCCCTGCATCCGCTTCACCGACGCGATGCCGTGGAAATAATCCCACTCCTGCGCGCGGGTCAGCAAATTGGTTCGCGAGTTGCGGACCATCACAGCGCCCGCCACCGCGACCGTATTGTCCGGGTCGGACAGATAGCGGCTGACGATCTGGGTCAGCGCGTTGGTACGCATCCAGCAATCGCCGTCGATCGTCACGATCAGCCTGTGCGCCGCTGCGTGCAAGCCGTCGTTGAGCACCGCCGACTTGCCGCGGTTGACCGCGAAATCATGGAGGGTGAAGGTGGCGCCCGCCGGCAGCGCGAGCGAGGCCAGCAGTTCGCGAACGATGGTCGCGGTCGTGTCGGACGATCCGTCGTTGAGGACCAGAACCTCGAGCGGCCCGCGATAATCCTGGCGCGCGAGGCTGGTCAGCGTGTCGCGGATGGCGCTCGCCTCGTTATAGGCCGCGACGAGCACGGTGACCCCCGGCAGCGCCTTTGCGGGCATCCGGGCGATGGGCCTGCGATCGAGCGACAGCGTCGCGATCAGAAAGGCGTTCATGAAGCCGGGCACATAGGCGATGAAGATGATCGAGACGAGCGCGAACGGCCAGTTGGTGACCGCCGCGAGATCGATCAGCCAGCGCTGCGACAGCCAGACGCTCAGCGCGGTCCACAGCGTCGCGATCGACACGGCGAGCAGGAACTTGCCGCGCACGCCCAGATAGAGGCGGCGCCACCGTTCTTCCCGCGCCGACGGCATCGGCATCGCGCGATCCGCCGGCGCAAGGGCACCGCGCCCCCGCGCCGAGGCAAATAGTCCCGACATGTTTCTAATCCCACCATCCCGCGCATCGGGCCGGCACGAGCCGCGGCGGCGCACGACCTGCACCGCTCGGCACCTCGATGAACCGGACCCGCCCACGCGCGAGCCAAAACTGATCTGACGAAAAACTCCGTATCCGCCCCGACCCCGCACGTTCGCGGAATCCTGGTACCGGCAATTCGCGGCCGCATCCTTGGCGGTCTCAGCGACGCGCGCTTCTAGTTTCCGTCGAAACCAAGTCAAGCCATGACGTCATTCAGAATCGACGAACCGAGTGCCGCGCGGTCGGCTCGGCGGCCGCCTCGCGCCCTGCTCGGCTGCAGAGATGCAAATCGCCTCTTGCGCGATAGCAATTAAGATATATCTTAGATCTATCACGAATCACTCTAAGGAAAAATGAAATGCGTAATCACAGAGAATTTTCGGGTCCTTGCGGCCATCGTCACGGGATGCATCGCGGCGGCCGCGGCCGCGGTTTCGGCCATGGATTCGGACGCGGTTTCGGCGGGCGCCATCGCGATGACGACGAGGGTCGCGGGCCGCGGCGGCGGATGTTCGACAGCGGCGAGCTGCGGCTCGTCCTCCTGAAGCTGATCGCCGACGAGCCGCGCCACGGCTACGACCTGATCCGCCAGATCGAGGAGCTGACCGGCGGCGCCTATGCGCCGAGCCCCGGGGTCATCTACCCCACGCTTACCCTGCTCGACGACATGGGGCAGATCGCCGCGCAGCAGAGCGAGGGCGCGAAGAAGCTGTTCGCCATCACCCCCGAAGGCGAGGCCGAACTCGACGCGAACAAGGCGCTGATCGACGCGCTGATCACGCGGCTGGCCGCGGTCGGCGAAGAGCGTCAGCGCACCGATTCGGCGTCGGTGCGCCGCGCCATGGGCAATCTTCGCCAGGTGCTGATGAACCGCCTCGGCCGTCGCGAGGCGGATGCGGAGACACTGCACGCGATCGTCGCCCTGATCGACGACGCGGCGCAGAAGATCGAACGCCTGTGAGCGAGGACCGCATGACCGTTTCGGCCACCGCGCATGTTCCGACCGGACAGGCGAGCAAATATCTGCAGCAGCTCTGCAAGCATTGGCAGCATAATCTGGCGGTCGAGTTCACCGCCGATCACGGCACCGTGACCTTCCCCAGGGACGCGCGCGGTGCCGATTGGCCAGGCGATGCGCTGGTGACCTTCGATGCCGGTGCGGATGCGCTCGCCGTCCGCATCGACGCGAGCGCCGAGGGGCAGCTCGAGGCGCTGAAAGGCGCCGTCGCGCGCCACCTCGACCGCTTCGCCTTCCGCGAGGCACCGCTCGCCTTCGACTGGCAGCCGTCCGCGAGCGGCTAGCCCGCTATCAGGGCTTCAGCCCATAGCGCGCATATTCGCGCTCGAGCGACGGCGCGATGCGGCGCGCGGCGGCCAGGTCGCGGTTCGCATCGTCGATCCGGCCCATCCGCTTCAGCACGATCGCGCGCAGCAGGCGGCTCGACCCGAGGTCGGGCGCCTGCAGCAGCGCGGCGTCGAGATCGCGCAGCGCATCCTCGTCGCGGCCGAGGCGCATCCACGCGAGCGCCCGGCTGTCGAGGATCGACGCGCTGCTGTCGCTCAGTTCCATCGCCGACGTGCAGTCCTTGAGCGCCGACTCGACCTCGATCTCGCGCGTGCCCTTGATCCAGCAGCGCGCGTTGAGCAGCCACGGCGAGCCCGGCTTTTCCTCGATCATCGCATTGACGACGTCGAGTGCCGTCTGCGCGTCGCCATATTCGCCGAGCAAGCTCGCCTTCCCCAGCTTGTAATCGTCGCGCTGCTTGCCGCCGATCGCGATCCGCTCGTCGAGCATCGCGACGGCCTTGTCGACGTCGCCCTGTTCGGCGGTCAGCATCGCGACCGCGCCGATCGCGTTCGACGACGATGGGTCGAGCTTGCGCGCCGCCTCGGCATCGGCGAGCGCGCCCGCGACATCGCCCACCGACTGCCGCGCGTAGCTGCGGCTGAGATAGGTATCGGCCGACGGCAGGATCGCTAGCATCCGCGTATAATCCGCGATCGCCGCCTTATAATCGCCGATTCCGCTGTGAAAGGAAGCCGCGCCCGCCAGCGGGGTCACATTGTCCTCGTCGGCATCTTTCGCGACCTTGGCGAAGATCGCTTCGACGGCGGCGAGTTGCGTTCCGCTTGGGCGGTCGCTCGCGGCGAGCTGCCACCGGCGACGCGCATCCTGCGGCGCGATCAGCCGCGGCGCCCGCGCCGTCATCGTCGCAAAGCGGTCGCGCTCGGCGGGGACATCGGCCGCCGCAATCTCCGCGCCCGACGAGGCGAGCGTTTCGTCGACCGTGACGGCGCCGTCCGCCAGCGTCACCGATCGCTTGAGACCATAGCCCGCAAAGCGGCCGTCGAGCGCGCCCTCGCCCTCGACCTTATAGCCTTCGCCGCCGTTCGGCAGGCGGATTCGCATGCGGTAGTGGGCGAGGTCGGGCGCCGCGGTGGCGACGGGAATGTCGGCCCATGCCGGTCGCGCGCGATCGGGTGCGAAGCTCAAGAGATCGGGGATGCGCGACAGCCAGCGCTCCATGCGCCGATCGTCGCGCTTCCAGCCCGTCGAAAAAACGCCGCGCCCCTTGATCGTCACCGTTCCCGCTTCGGCATCGGTGGTCGTCGTCAGCGACTCATATTGCGCCTGTCCGACATAGGATTGCAGGAACTGTTCGGTCAGCTTGCGCTGCTCCTTCGGGCCGAGCTGCGCCGAGGCGAGCGTCAGCAGGCTCGCGAACCTGCCGCGCATCACCATCGTCAGGTCGATCACCGAGGGCAGGTCGATGCTCGTGCTCTCGTCGGCGTCGATGCTGAGGTCGACATAGGGCCGCGCCGGCGCGCGCAGCGCGATCTCGATCAGGTCGGCGCCGCCCGTCCGCACCGGCAGGACATGCCCGAGCGCGGGGGTGTCCCGAATGTCGGCAAGCCGGGTGCCGAGATCGGTGCCGTCGAGCCACAGCGTCTCGCCGCCGATCGTCGCGCGCACGAGGACGTGGTTGAAGGCGAGTGCGCTCGGCACCCGCTCCGCGACGGCGTCGCCGAGCCCGGCGTGCGCCAGAACCGGCTCGGCCTCTATATCCATCGCGTGGAGCAGCGCGAGCAGCAGCAGCGTCTTCGCCTTGCAGTCGCCGTAGCGCACCTCCCAGGTCTTGGCGGGCGCCGGCGGGACGTAATTGCCGCCGTCCATGCCGACCGCGAGGTAGCGGATCTTGTCCTGCACCAGTTGCAGCGCCATCGCCGCGCGCTTCAGCGGATCATCGGTCGCGGCCTTGATCGTCGCGACTTCGGCGGCAAGCGGACTGCCATCGGCGATCGTGCCATCGGTCGCATAGAGCGGCGCCATCGTCCGCGAGACGTCGGCCCAGTCGGCGAAGGTCGACGCCTCGATGACCGGCGGCATCTGGTAACGCGCCGGCGCGTCGCCGGGCATCTCGGGCTGCTTGGCGATCGGCACGGCAAAGCTGAGGTCGGAAAAACCGCCGCTCTTTCCGACCTTCGCATCGACGCCGCTCGCGAGCAGCTTCCACCGCGTCTTGTCGGTGCTCCGCCACGACAGATGATAGTTGGCGGCCGCGACGCGCGCGGGCTGCGCGACAAGCGGCAGCGACAGCTGCGCGCGGCCGCCGAGCGCCGCGTCCTTCACCGTCGTCGACATGCGCAGGCGCAGGACGTCGCCGACGCGCAGCCCTTCCACCGCGAGCGTCGCCGACAATATGCCGGTCAGCTCGCGCTGCTCGAGCGTCTGCTCGCGGCGCAGCACGGTGAATTTCTGTCCCCCGGCGAGCGCGTCGATCACCTCGCCGTTCCGCACGATCGACAGCTCGTGGATGATCAGGTCGCCCTTGTCGGGCAACCAGGCGAGCGTCACATTGCTGTTCTGCGACAGTGCCTCGGGCGTATCGAGTTTGACCGCGGTGTCGAAATAGCTCCACACCGTCGCGCCGTCGATCCGCTGCTGCGCGTCGTACAGCATCGGGCCGCCGCCGGACTCGCTCGCATCGGGAAGCCTGGTCGCGACCACCCACGCCGGCGCGGCTTCATAGAGCGGCTGTTCGCCCGCATGAACCACGGTGGGCGCGACAATCGCCGCCACGAACGCCAACTGGCGCCAAACCATCATCGAAATCTGCCCCCTGCCCCTTTTCATACCCGCCGCCAAACTGCATGGGGGTGCCCGCCGTGGCAACCCCTTTTCCCTGCCGCTATGGCCGGAACAGCGCCTCGATCGCTTCGGCGAGCCGGGCGTCGCGCTCCGACAGGCCATCGCAATCGTGGGTGGTCAGCAATATGTCGACGCGGTTGTAGACGTTCGACCATTCGGGGTGATGATCCATCTTCTCCGCGACGATCGCGACGCTCGCCATGAAGCCGAAGGCCTGCGCGAAGTCGGCGAAGCGGAAGCGGCGCGTGATCGCGTCGCGCGCCGGATCGTGCGTCCATTCGGGAAAACGGGCGAGCAGCGCGGCGCGCGCATCGTCGTCGAGTTTCTGAACCACCGCATTCTTCTCCCGCTGGTCAAGCCGTGCCGCCCGCCATAAGGAAGGGCGCGATGAGCGACAAGCCCGCCCTCTCCGATCTTCCCGACGGCTGGACCGGCGGCGCGCCCGATGCCGACGCTTTTCACGCGATGGCCGAGGCCGCGCTCGCCACATTGCCCGCGGTGTTCGCGCCGCATGTCGCGGGCCTCGTCATCGCGATCGAGGAGATCGCCGACGACGAAATCCTCGCCTCGCTCGACATCGAGCATCCCTACGAACTCACCGGTCTCTACGAAGGCCGCCCGCTGACCGAGCGCAGCATCGACCAGAGCGGCGGCATGCCCGACCGCGTAACCCTCTATCGCATCCCGATCCTCGTCGAATGGATCGAGGAGGGCGAGCGGCTCGACTGGCTGGTCCGTCATGTGCTGATCCACGAGATCGGCCATCATTTCGGCTTTTCCGACGATGACATGCACGCGCTCGAGGATATGGCGTGACCGCATTGCTTCTGCTCGACGACGTGGCCTGCATCCGCGGCGACCGGCTGTTGTTCGAGGGCCTGTCGCTGACGTTGAACCGCGGCGACGCGCTCTGGCTGCGCGGCCCGAACGGCGCGGGCAAGTCGAGCCTGATCCGCCTCGCCGCCGGCCTGCTGCGTCCGGCCGCGGGCACCGTGACGCGCCGCGAGCGGATCGCGCTGATCGACGAGGCCTCGGCGCTCGATCCCGAATTGCCGTTGCGCCGCGCGCTCGATTTCTGGGCGCGGATCGACACCGTCGACGGGCATGCGCTGGGCCGCGCGATGGACGCGATGGCGCTTGGCAACCTGGCCGAAGTGCCGGTGTCGATGCTTTCGACCGGCCAGCGCAAGCGCGCGGGCCTCGTGCGCGTCATCGCGAGCGGCGCGCCGATCTGGCTGCTCGACGAACCCGCCAACGGCATGGACGAGGCGGCACAGGCGCGGCTCGTCGCGGCGATCGCGACGCATCGCGCGAATGGCGGGGCGGTGCTGCTGGCGTCGCACTTCGCACTGGGGGTGCCCGACATGGCGGAGCTGGACATGGGAGCACTGGCGTGACCCGCCTCCCGTCATTGCGAGCGGAGCGAAGCAATCTCCAGCCATCCGCCTTGAGCAAGGTCGATGGCTGGAGATTGCTTCGTCGCTACGCTCATCGCAATGACGAAGGAAAGAAGCGATGACCGCGCTCATCGCCCTCTTCTGGCGCGACCTGCGCCGCGCATGGGGCAGCGGCGCGCTGTGGCTGCCGGTCGTCTTTTTCCTGCTCGTCGCGACCGCCTTTCCCTTCGCGGTCGGCCCCGACGCGCCGCTGCTCGCGAAGACCGGCGGCGGCATGGTCTGGGTCGCCGCGCTGCTCGCGGCGCTGCTGCCGATCGACCGGCTGGTGCGGCCCGACCGCGACGCCGGGGTGCTCGACCAGCTCGCGGTGCGGGGATTTTCCGACGAGCTGATCGCGGCGGTGAAGATCGCCGCGCACGCGATCGGCTTCGGCATGCCGCTGCTCGTCGCGCTGCTGCCCGCCGCGGCGCTGCTCGCGCAGGACGGCGCGCGCGTCGCGACGCTCGCGACGGGGCTCGCCATCGCGATCCCCGCGCTCGCCGCGCTCGCGGTGCTCAGCGCCGCGCTCACCGCGAACCTCAAGGGCGGCAGCGCGATCGGCGGGCTGCTCGTGCTCCCGCTCGCGGTGCCGCTGCTGATCTTCGGCGCCGGGATGCTCGATCCGTCGGGGCGCGGGGCGGTGAAACTGCTCGCGGCGTCGAGCCTGCTGCTCACCGCGATCGGGCCCTTCGCGGCGGGGGCGGCGCTCAGGGGGCTGCGCGAATGACCGCGCCCCGGCAATCGCTGGCGCACGTCGCGCTCGTCGTTCGCGATTATGACGAGGCGATCGACTTCTACGTCGGCACCCTCGGCTTCACCCTCGTCGCCGACGACTATCAGCCCGCGCAGGACAAGCGCTGGGTGCTCGTGGCGCCGCCGGGCAACGTGGATCGCGGCGCGACCATCCTGCTCGCACGCGCCGCCAATGAGGAACAGGCGAGGTTCATCGGCGACCAGGCCGGCGGGCGCGTCTTCCTGTTCCTGCGCACCGATGATTTCTGGCGCGACTATCGGCGGTATCAGGACGCCGGCGTCACTTTCGTCCGCGACCCGCTCGAGGCCGACTACGGCACCGTCGCGGTCTTCCTCGACCTTTATGGCAACCGATGGGATCTGATCGAGTTTCGCAAGGCGGGCTGAGTTTCGCGGACTTTGGCACCGATTGAACGCACCCGCTGAAAGGCATGGACGATGACGATGACCGAAATGCTCGACGAGGGCCCGTTCTTTCACGGCACAATCGCCGATTTGCGCGTGGGTGATTTGCTTACAGCGGGATTCCGGTCGAACTATCGCCCCGAGGTGGTGATGAACCACATCTATTTCACTGCTTTGGTGGACGGCGCGGGGCTCGCCGCCGAAATCGCGGCGGACCTCACCGAAGGCGGGGCACTTCCGCGTGTGTATGCCGTAGAGCCGACCGGGGCGTTCGAGAACGACCCGAACGTGACCGACAAGAAATTTCCCGGCAACCCCACTCGGTCGTATCGAAGCAGCGCACCGCTCAGGGTCATTGGCGAAATCACGCATTGGACCAGGTTGACGCCCGAAGCCCTGCAGGTGTGGAGAGAACGACTGGCCGCACTGCGCGCGGACGAGCGCGGCGAAATCATCAACTGATGCGCGGCACCCCATAGGAAAAGGGCCGGAGTTTCCTCCGGCCCTTCCCTATAGCTTGTGCGCTTCGATCAGGCGCCGATTTCGGCGGTGTCGACCTTCACGCCCGGGCCCATCGACGACGACAGCGCGATCTTGCGGACGTACTTGCCCTTCGCGCCGGCCGGCTTCGCCTTGACGATCGCGTCGACGAAGGCGTCGAAGTTCTGGCGGAGCTTTTCCTCGCCGAACGACAGCTTGCCGATGCCGGCGTGGATGATCCCGGCCTTTTCGACGCGGAATTCGATCTGACCGCCCTTGGCGGCCTTCACGGCTTCGGCGACGTTCGGGGTCACGGTGCCCAGCTTCGGGTTCGGCATCAGGCCCTTCGGACCCAGCGTCTTGCCGAGGCGGCCGACGATGCCCATCATGTCCGGCGTCGCGATGACGCGGCCATAGTCGAGGTTGCCCGCGAGC
>Ga0182747_1003304_pt1 | contig 10896 bp, 6 predicted proteins | sample eDN3rd30CBELigBY_FD_128526 | JGI IMG/M metagenome (GOLD analysis project Ga0182747, IMG submission 128526) | Enriched backyard soil microbial communities from Emeryville, California, USA - eDNA 3rd pass 30_C BE-Lig BY (version 2) (version 2) | ecosystem: Environmental > Terrestrial > Soil >...
ACCGGGGTCGGCATCGGCGTCGTGGCCGTTGCCGTCGTCGCCGCCATCGGCATCTCGTTCGTCGGCAGCGGATCGTCCGATGGCTCGGAGGAGCCAGCGCCGCAGGCCGAGTGCGCGCCGCTGGGGGACATCCCCGAAGGCGGCGAGGGCAAGCCCGCCACCGTGGACCTGCCGGCGGACAAGACCACCGGCGAGGTCGTGACCACCGTGCTGGAGCCCGGCGACGGGCCCGAGGTCACCGATGCCAGCTACGTCACGGTCGACTACCTGGGCATCGCCTGCTCCACGGGTGAGCAGTTCGACTCGTCGTGGGACCGAGGCGAGCCCATCACGATCGCCATGCCGTCGGTGCCGCCGACCGACACCGCGTTCAGCGTGATCCCCGGATGGAACCAGGGCCTCGTCGGCCAGCAGCAGGGCGCGCTCGTCCAGCTCGACATCCCGTCGGAGCTGGCCTACGGCGCGCAGGGCAACCCGCCCGACATCGCCGCCAACGATCCGCTCACGTTCGTGGTCCGGATCATCGAGGTCAGCGACACCGCCCCCGCCTCCTGAGCTGCCCGGCCCCGCCGATGGCCCATGACCGATCGGCGGTCGAGACGGGCTGCCCTCGGTAGGGTTGCTCCGCCATGGCACCCCTTCTGTCGTCCTTGATGGGTCCGGTCGATGTGGCGGGCCTCGCCGAAGCGTGCTCCACGAGGCCGGGCAACGCCTGCAGGTTGGTGTACGAGCAGACGGGCAGCGTGGGCCTCGCCGAGTTCGTCGACTGGCTGACCGACGTGCCCCTCCAGATCCTCTGGGTGCTGCTCATCGCCTGGGTGGCCAACCAGATCGTGAAGCGGGCGATCCGGCGCTTCGGCGACCGGATCTCGGGGATGCAGGCCAACCCGGGCACGCGCCGGTTCCGGCCCAAAGAGCCCCGCCCGCCGTTCGTCGACACGGGTGAGGTGAACCTGCGGGCGGCCGCCCGGGCCCAGACCATCACCGGGGTGCTGCGCAGCGTCGCCACCGGGTTCATCGGCGTGTTCGCCGCCATCTACGTCCTGGGCATCCTCGGCCTCAGCCTCGGCCCGCTCGTGGCCGGTGCCGGCGTCGTGGGCGTCGCCCTCGGCTTCGGCGCCCAGAGCCTGGTGCGGGACTTCCTGTCGGGCTTCTTCATGCTGATGGAGGACCACTTCGGTGTGGGCGACGTGGTGGATCTCGGCGAGGCGTCGGGGACCGTCGAGCAGGTCACGCTGCGGGTCACGCGCCTCCGGGACCAGAACGGCACGGTGTGGCACGTGCCCAACGGCGAGATCCGGCGGGTCGGCAACAAGTCGCAGCAGTGGGCGCGCGCCGTGCTCGACATCGCGGTCGCCCCGAGTGCCGACCTCGAGCGGGCCGCCGAGGTGATCGGCGCCGCGGCGGCCGCCGTGTGGGAGCTGGCCGAGGCCAAGCCCGACGTGCTGGGCGAGCCGGAGGTGCTGGGCATCGAGTACCTCGGTCCCGATGCCGCCACCATCCGGGTCCAGGGCAAGACCCGGCCCGGGGCGCAGTGGCGGGTCAGCCGCCTGCTGCGGGTCCGCATCGCCGAGGCCCTGGCCGAGGCGGGGATCGACCTGCCGCCGTCGACGTTCGTCCGCCAGGGCACCCCGCCCACCCGCTGAGCCGACCCGAGCTGATCGGCACCGCTCAGGTGGCGGCGACCCGCGCCGGTGGGCGAAGCTGGCGCCCATGGCCACCGATGCATCCACGCCCGCGGTCGATGACCACGACCACGGGCACCACGACGACGCCCATGCCGACCACGCGTCGGGTGGCGATGCCTGGGTGCTGGTGCCGATCGCCATCGGCCTCGTCATCGGCCTGATCGTGGCCCTGTCCCTCGGCTTCGGCAGCGGGGCCTCACCGCTGGGCTGACCCCCGGGCCGGTGCGTCCGGCGCCGGCGCCCACACCGATCCGCCCCCGACGGCGGTGACCAGCACGTGCACGGGCATGCCGCCTTCGCCGTGCCCGCGGTGCGGGTCGGCATGCGGGTCGGCGTCGTGGCCGATGAGGACGACCGCCTTGTCCTGGGTGGCGGCGAGGAGGTCGCGCAAGACGCCCGTGGCGGTGGGCCCGTCGAGGTGGGCGGTGGGCTCGTCGAAGACGATGGCCCGGTGGCCGCCCAGCAGGGCTCGGGCGAGGGCCAGGCGCTGGCGCTCGCCGCCGCTCATGGCGCTGGCGTCGCGCTCGAGACGGGTGTCGAGTCCCTCGGGCAGTCCGTCGAGCCAGTCGGCGAGGTGCACGACGGCCAGGGCGGCGCGGAGCTCGTCGTCGGCCGCGGACGGGCGGGCGACGCGGAGGTTGTCGGCCACGGTCGTGTCGGCGAACCACGGATCCTGCTGGCACCAGGTGACGACCTGGCGGACCGACTCGCCGCCGAGCGCATCGGCGGCCGTGCCGCCGATGGCGTAGGTGCCAGCCACCGGTCGGAGGAACGACACCAGGGTGGCCGCGAGGGTGGACTTGCCCGTGCCGCTCGGCCCGGCGACGAGGGTCCGCTGGCCGGGCGCGACCGCCAGGTCGATGCCCGTCACCTGCGGGGCCTGGCCGGGCCACCCGACCGCCACGTGCCGGAGCGCGAGGTCCGCCTCGGCCGGGGGTGGCGCCGGCTGGTCAGGCTCGGCCACGGGATCGGGGCGCTGCAGCAGCGCGAGCACCCGCACGGCCGACGCCTGGACACGGGCGAGGACGGTGCCGGCGGTGCTGAGCGGGACGAGCAGCTCTCCGATGGCCAGTGGGAGCAGGACCAAGACGCCGAGCTGGGGACCGGTGATCCCCGACCCGGGGCCGGCAGCCCCAGCGGTGGCGACGACGGCGGCGCAGGCGGCAGCCGGCAGCGCGGCCCCGAGGCCGGCCACCGCGGTGGTGACCCGGGCGAACCGGCGCTCGTCACCGTCGGCGTCGTCGGCCTGCTCTTCGATGCGGGCCCGCCACGCGGGCTCGGCGGAGGAGGCGACCAGCTCGTCGGCGTGCTCGGCCAGGTCGACGGTGGTGTCGGCGACGGCGCCCCGGGCGGTGGCGAGGGCGGCGCCGTCGGTGGTGGCGGCCCGGTGGCTGGCGAGGGGGAGGAGCACGCCCGCGGCCAGCACGGCGGCCAGCAGCGCGGCCCCGCCGAGCGGGTCGATCCAGGCCGTGAGCACGGCGGCCCCCAGGGCCACCACGAGCGTGGTCACGAGCGGGCCGAGGACACGGAGGAACAGGTCCTGCAGGCGGTCGATGTCGTCGATGAGGCGGGTGAGGAGCTCGCCGCGGCTGCCGTCGGGCAGGCCGGTGGGGGAGAGGCGGGTCAGGCGGGCCACCACCGTCGCCCGCAGGTCGGCGAGCAGGCGGAGGGTTGCGTCGTGGGATGCGAGGCGCTCGGCGTAGCGGAGCACGCCCTTGCCGAGGGCGAAGGCCCGGACGGCGACCGCGGCCATCGCCAGGTCGGCGAAGCTCGGCTCCTCCGCAGCCCGCACGATGAGCCAGGCCGCGGTGGCGGCCAGCCCGACCGTGCAGATCTCGGTCAGCACGCCGAGGGCCTGGGCGCCGATGATCCGGGTCCGCTGCGGCGCCGCCGTTCGCATCAGCCACCGGATGGCGTCGGCGCCGCTGGGCTCGGGGGCGGGCGCGGCGTCGGCGACCGGTGGGCGCTCGGCGATGAAGCGCTCCGGGATGGGCGCCTCCGGGTCGTGCCGGGCGACCGGGAGCAGCTCAGCAGCGCGCAGGGCGGGCTCGTCGGCCTGCGTCGCGGCGGCCGGGGTCGCCGTCCCGCCGTCGAGCGCGTGCTGGTCATCGGCGGCCGCGGCCAGGGCGGGGTCGTGGGTGACGGCGAGGATGCCCGCGCCCTGGTCAGCCGCCCAGCGCAGGGCCGCGATCACCTGGCCGGCCGCCTCGTCGTCGAGCTGGGCGGTCGGCTCGTCGAACAGCAGGAACCGGGCGGTGCCGAGGTGGACGTCGACCAGCGCCCGGGCGATGGCCACCCGCCTCCGCTCGCCGCCCGACACCTCGGCGGGGTTGGCGTCGGCCAGGGAGCCGATGCCGACCTGATCGAGGGCGGACGGCACGGCCTCGTCCACGGCGTCGCTCGGCTCGTGGCCGAGTCCCGCCGACGCCGTGACCGTGGCGCCGATGGGGTGGGGGTGCTGCGTGCACCAGCGAACGGCGGCCGACCGGTCGGCGAGCGAGAGGTCGGACACCGCCGTGCCGCCGAGGGTTGCCGTGCCCGTGGTCGGCGGCAGGGCGCCTCGGAGCACGTCGAGCATCGTGGACTTGCCGGCGCCGCTGGGGCCGGTGACGGCGACGAGCCGACCGGGCTCGACGCGGACCGACGTGGGCGCCAGCCGGGTGCCCCGGACCGGGTCGACGACCGAGACGCCGTCGGCCACGAGCGGCCCGTCGGCCGGGACGGGGGCGGTGCCGGCGGCGGCGACGGGGAGCTCCAGCGCCTCGGTGATCTCGGCAGCGGCGTCGGTGCCGGCGGCCGCGGCGTGGAACGCGGCGCCCACCCGCCGGATCGGCAGCAGGCACTCGGGTGCGAGCAGCAGGACGAGCAACCCGGTCTGCAACGAGAGCGTGCCCTGGGTGAGCCGGATGCCGAGGGAGACGGCGATGACCGCCACCGACAGGGCGGCCAGCACCTCGAGCACGAGCGCCGACAAGAACGCGGTGCGCAGCGTCCGCATCGTCGCCGTGCGGTACCGGCCGGTGACGACCCGGACCCGCTCGACCTGGGCTTCGGCCCGCCCGAACAGCCGGAGCGTCGGCAGCCCGGTGATCACGTCGAGGAAGCGGCCGGCCAGCCGTTGGAGGGCATCCCACTGCGTGGCCGCCTGGTGCTCGGTGGCCCGGCCGATCAGCACCATGAAGAACGGGATGAGCGGCACGACGACCGCCAGGATGACCGCCGACAGGAGGTCTGCCCCGAGGATGCGGAACCCAGCGGCCAGGGGGACCACGACGGCGAGCGTGAGGCCGGGCAGGTACGAGCGGACCCAGGGGTCGAGCGCGTCGATGGCCGTCCCGGTGAGCGAGCCGACCTGCGCCGGCCCGAGGTTCGGCCGCTGGTCGGGCCTGAGGTGCGAGAGCCGGTCCAGCACCCGGGCGCGGACGGTGGTCCGGGTGGCGAGCAGCGTCCGGGTGGAGGATCGTTCGGTGAGGGCGGTGGCCGCGAACCGGACGACGGCGACCGCTGCCAGCCACGCCACGAGCGGCCCGGTGGCCGACCCGTCGCCCCGGATGAGGCGGGGGAGCAGGTGGCTGAGGGCCTCGGCCTGCACGAGGATCGCCCCCGCCGTGAGCACCGCGAGCGCGGAGCACACCACCAGGTGGGTCCGCATGGCCGCCGACAGCTGGAGGATGCGCGGGTCGATGGGGCCCCGCGCCGGGGCCGACGAGTCGGTCACCCCAAGATCATGCCGGTCCCGACCACGCAGCCGCGAGCGGAGCGGCTTCGGTCACGTCGCGCCGGGGACGTGGACCGGGGGGATGTGGCGGGTGCCGATGCGCTTGCGGAAGACCCAGTAGGACCAGGCCTGGTAGCCGAGGACGACGGGCGTCATCACGACGGCGACCCAGCTCATGATCTTCAGCGTGTACGGGGTGGAGCTGGCGCTCTCGACGGTGAGGCTGAACGCCGGGTCGGTGGAGCTGGGCATGACGTCGGGGTAGAGCGACCCGAACAGGGCGACCACGGCGGCGGCGGTGACGATGCCGGTGGCGGCGAACGCCCAGCCGTCGCGCCCGCCGCGGGTGGCGGCTGCGGAGGCGACGAGGCTGACGGCGGCGACCAGCACCGGGACCCAGGTCCAGGTCTCGCCGCGCTCCACCTGGTTCCAGACGAGGAAGGCGGCGCCGGCGACGACGGTGACCGGGGCGACCCGCAGCGAGGTGCGCGTGGCCCGGTCGTGGATCTCGCCCTCGGTCTTGAGGGCGACGAAGTGGAGGCCGTGCAGCAGGAACAGGGATGCGGTGACCACACCGCCGAGCAGGGCGAACGGGTTGACGAGCGTGAGCAGCGTGCCCGTGAAGTCGCCGTTCCGGTTGATCGGGACACCGGCCACGATGTTGGCGAAGGCCACGCCCCACAGCACCGACGGCACCCACGACCCGAACGCGATGGCCCAGTCCCAGCGGCGCCGCCAGACCTCGCTGTCGACCTTGCCTCGGTACTCGATCGCCACGCCGCGCAGGATCAGGGACACGAGGATCAGGAACAGGGCGAGGTAGAAGCCGGAGAACAAGGTGGCGTACCAGTTCGGGAAGGCGGCGAACGTAGCGCCGCCGGCCGTGATCAGCCACACCTCGTTGCCGTCCCAGACCGGGCCGATCGTGTTGATGAGGACGCGCCGCTCGGTGTCGTCGTGGGCGAAGGGGTGTAGCAGCATCCCGACCCCGAAGTCGAACCCCTCGAGGAAGAAGTAGCCGGTCCAGAGGACGCCGATGAGGATGAACCAGAAGGTGGAGAGCTCCATCACGACCCCGATCAGTAGGCGAAGGCCAACACGTCGGCCTCCTCGTCGCGGACGGGGCCGGCAGCGCCGTCGTCGGAACCGTCCCCGTCATCGGGGCCGGGCGGGTCGGGCGGCTGGAACGGCATCACGGCTTCGGGGCCGGCCTGCACGTACCGCTTGAGCAGGAACAGCTCGACCACCAGGAGCGCGCCGTACAGCAGGGTGAAGCCGATGAGCGTCGTCCACACCATCGCGGCCGAGACGGCGGGCGACGACGCGTCGGCCGTCATCAGCCGCAGCTCGGGGATGCCCTCCGGGTTGGGTGCCACCACCCACGGCTGGCGTCCCATCTCGGTGAAGATCCAGCCGAACGAGTTGGCCAGGAACGGCGTGGCGATGACGGCGATGGACCCGACGCGGAGCCAGCGCCTGCCGGTGGGCAGCTCCTTGCCGTTGCGGGTCTTCCACCAGGCGACGACGGCGCCGAGGCTGGCGAGGGCCCCGAAGCCGATCATCGCCCGGAAGCTCCAGTAGGTGATGACGAGGTTGGGGCGGTAGTCGCCGGGGCCGAACTGCTCGCGGTACTGGGCGTTGATGTCCTTGACGCCCTCGACCTTCCCGTCGAACGAACCCGTGGCCATGAACGAGAGGAGGTGGGGGATGACGATGGTCCGCACGTCGCACTCGGCGCTCACGTCGCCGACGGCGAACACGGACAGACCGGCGGGCTGCTCGGTGTCGCACAGGGCCTCGGCGGCGGCCATCTTCATCGGCTGCTGCTCGAACATGAGCTTGGCCTGGTAGTCGCCGCTCACCGCCACGGCGATGCCCATGGCGAAGGTCAGGTAGATCGACGTGCGCACCGCCTTGTGCAGCGCCACCCGGTCGCCGGCCGGCATCGGCCGGTCCCGCATCAGCAGCCAGGCCGAGATGCCGCCCACGAAGACGGCGGCCACGAGCAGGGCGCCGGCGATCACGTGCGGGTAGGCGGCGAGCGTGGTCGAGTTGGTGAGCACGGCCCCGATGTCGGTCATCTCGGCCCGGCCGGTCTCGGCGTTGTAGACGGCCCCGACGGGGTGCTGCATCCAGGAGTTGGCGGCGACGATGAAGTACGCCGACAGCGTGGCCCCGATGGCCGCCGCCCAGATCGTGGCCAGGTGCAGCCGGGGCGAGAGGCGCTCCCAGCCGAAGATCCAGAGGCCGAGGAACGTGGACTCGAGGAAGAAGGCGACCAGCGCCTCCATCGCCAGCGGCGCGCCGAACACGTCGCCCACGAACCGGGAGTAGTTGGCCCAGTTCATGCCGAACTGGAACTCCTGGACGATGCCGGTGACCACGCCCATGGCGAAGTTGATGAGGAACAGCTTCCCGAAGAACCTGGTGAGGCGCAGGTACGCCTCGTCGCCCGAGCGGTACCAGCGGGTCTGGAAGGAGGCCACCGTGAGCCCCAACCCGATGGTCAGGGGGACCATCCAGAAGTGGTACACGGTGGTGATCCCGAACTGCCATCGGGAGAGGCTGACCACGTCCATTGCGGTTCCTTCGCATGGGGGGCGGGCGGGGGAGCTCGCCGCTGACCCTAGCCGGTGGATCGCCTGTCGAGATGGGCGGCTCTATCATCATCGTTTCTGGCGATGATGGCTCGCGGCCCTGGCACCCACGAACCGTTCGATGCCCGTGGCTGCACGCCAACCGTTCGCACCGAACGTTCGGCTCGGTCGGGCTGGCTCGGGCCGGGTGGTCACCCGGGGCCAGCGCCCTCCCAGGGGCAGTGGCGGCAGCCCTGGCTGCAGCAGTAGCCGCGGTCGCTGAGGTACTGGGCGGTGAGGACCGTGTAGCCGGTGGCCGGATCGAGGTAGGTCGACAGGCCGGCGGCCACGGCCCGGGCGTGGCGAGCGAGGATCTCGTCGCGGCGCGGGTGGCCCGGGTCGAGGCGGCTCGGATGGGGCTGGTCGAGCCAGCCGTCGCGCGTGGGGCTCGAGGGGCCCGGCTTCACGTCGGGTCGGCCGTCGAGGCGGGCTCGACCGGTGCCAAGGCGACGTCGACGGAGCCTTCGCCGTCGCCCGCCAGCTCGGCCGTGGCGAGCTCGACGACCGAGCCGGCGGCCTTGACGTCGCCCTCGGCCGCGGCCAGCGCGACGAGGCGGTCCGACGTGTCGGTGACCGTGACCAGCTGGACCTCGGCGCGCTGGGAGACCTTGGCGTCGGACTTGGCCTTGCGGATGCGGCTGAGGACGTCGGCGGCGACGACGAGCGGCGACGGGACGCCGTCGGCACCGGGGGCGTCGCCGACGACGGCCCGCAGTTCGCCCGATGTCGGCCACGCGGCGCGGTGGATCGAGCCCTCGGCGAACCACGACCAGACCTCCTCGGTGACGTAGGGGAGGATCGGGGCGAACAGCCGCAGCAGCGTCGAGACCGCGGTGCGCAGGGCGACCCGGGCCGACAGCGCGGCGGGGTCGTCCTCCCGGTACGCCCGGGCCTTGACCAGCTCGAGGTAGTCGTCGCAGAAGCGCCAGAAGAAGTCCTCGGTGCGCTGGAGCGAGCGGGCGTAGTCGAAGTCGGCGAACGAGGTGGTGGCGTCGTCGACGAGCTGGGCCAGCTCGGCCAGCATCGCCAGGTCGATGGGCTCGGTGACCGGCGCGTCGACGGGTGCATCGCCGGCGCCCAGAGCGAACTTCGAGGCGTTGAGGACCTTGATGGCGAGGCGGCGGCCGATCTTCATCTGGCCTGGGTCGAACGCGGTGTCGGTGCCGGGACGGCCGTTGGCCGCCCAGTAGCGGACGGCGTCGGCGCCGTGCTGCTCGAGCAGGTCGGTGGGGACGACGACGTTGCCGACCGACTTCGACATCTTCTTGCGGTCCGGGTCGAGGATCCACCCCGACAGGGCGGCGTTGGCCCAGGGGACCTCGCCGTGCTCGTAGTGGCTGCGGACGACCGTCGAGAACAGCCAGGTGCGGATGATCTCGTGGGCCTGCGGCCGCATGTCCATCGGGAAGGTCGACGCGAACAGCGCCGGGTCCTCCTCCCAGCCGGTGGCGATCTGCGGGGTGAGCGACGAGGTGGCCCAGGTGTCCATGATGTCGGGGTCGGCCGCGAAGCCGCCCGGCTGGTTGCGCTGGTCGGAGGTGAACCCCGGCGGGATGTGCGACTGCGGGTCGACCGGCAGCGTGTCCTCGGCGGGGATGATCGGGTCGTCGTACTGCGGCTCGCCGTCGGCGTCGAGGCGGTACCAGAGCGGGATCGGGACGCCGAAGAACCGCTGGCGGGAGATGAGCCAGTCGCCGTTGAGGCCGTTGACCCAGTCCTCGTAGCGGTGGCGCATGTAGTCGGGGTGCCAGACCAGCTCGCGGCCCCGCCCGATGAGGGCCTCGCGCAGGTCGGCCGAGCGGCCGCCGTTGGGGATGTACCACTGGCGGGTCGTGACGATCTCGAGGGGCTTGTCGCCCTTCTCGTAGAACTTGACCGGGTGGACGATCTTCTTCGGCTCGCCGAGGAGGTCGCCGCTCTCGGTGAGCAGCTCGACCATCACGATCTGGGCGCCGCCGGGCGCCTTGCCGGCGAAGCGCTCGTACGCGGCGCGGGCCTCCGGCGTGGTCAGCCAATCCGGGGTGTCGAGCGACAGGCGCCCGTCCTTGCGCATGACGGCCCGCGTCTCCAGCTGCAGCTCCCGCCACCAGATGACGTCGGTGAGGTCGCCGAAGGTGCAGATCATGGCGATGCCGGTGCCCTTGTCGGGCTCCGCCAGGCGGTGCGCCTTGACCGGGACCTCGACGCCGAAGACGGGCGTGGTGACCGTGGTGCCGAAGAGGTCCTGGTAGCGCTCGTCGTCGGGGTGGGCGACGAGGGCGACGCACGCGACGAGCAGCTCGGGCCGGGTGGTGGAGATGACGATCGGCTCGCCGCCGTCGGGGCGACCGAAGGCGATGTCGTGGTAGGCGCCCGGACGCTCGCGGTCCTCGAGCTCGGCCTGGGCGACGGCGGTCTGGAACGTGGTGTCCCACAGGCTCGGCGCCTCCGACGAGTAGGCCTCGCCCCGCTTCAGGTTCCGGAGGAACGCCCGCTGGCTGACCCGCTGGCTCTTCAGGGAGACCGTGGAGTACGTGGTGGACCAGTCGATCGACAGGCCGAGGTGGCGGTACAGGCCCTCGAAGACCTTCTCGTCCTCCGCGGTGAGCTCTTCGCACAGCTCGACGAAGTTGCGGCGGCTGATGGCGTCGTAGTCCTGGCGCTTCTTGGCTGGCTTCTCCGGCGGGGTGTAGCCGTCGACGTAGGGGACCGTCGGGTCGCAGCGGACGCCGTAGAAGTTCTCGACCCGGCGCTCGGTGGGCAGCCCGTTGTCGTCCCACCCCATCGGGTAGAAGACCTCCTTGCCGGCCATGCGCTGGTACCGGGCGACGAGGTCGGTGTGGGTGTAGCTGAAGACGTGGCCGACGTGCAGCGA
>Ga0182747_1003310_pt1 | contig 10879 bp, 14 predicted proteins | sample eDN3rd30CBELigBY_FD_128526 | JGI IMG/M metagenome (GOLD analysis project Ga0182747, IMG submission 128526) | Enriched backyard soil microbial communities from Emeryville, California, USA - eDNA 3rd pass 30_C BE-Lig BY (version 2) (version 2) | ecosystem: Environmental > Terrestrial > Soil >...
ACACTGGGTCGCCACCGTCGATGTTGAGTCGGAAATACTCCGGGGCGATGGCGCGTGTGGCACGCGTTAGGATGCGCGTCAGCTGGTGCATGAGCGTTCTAGCCAACGCGTCTGATATTGGTCATCGGCAATCTCGATTGCGTTACCACTTCGATGCGCACGCGTCCCGCAGTTTGGCTTGTTGACCGTAGCCTGCTGCAGAACTCCGGCGTAAGTTCCCCCAAATTCTGCCAAACATTTTGATCGCGGAGACATTTCATGATGGAGTGGCCAGCTATCCCAGAAGACGTTGTGTCGTGGTTCCGCACTATATTTGCGGAAGCGAACCGTTCGGTGTGCGAGAGGCTCGTCAACCTCCCTAATATCCGTGAAACTTCATTGGACGATGGTCTCATCGAGGCCCTCGTCCCTGATAGTGCTCCAACTCTCTTGCCCTCTGGAGCAATCGTGCAGATGGATATTCACAATATTGGTGGGCTCCGCAGGATTAGCCGATGGGAGGTCGCGGACATAGCCATACTGGTCTTCGTTTTTCGGCGAGAACAGTTGATGGCGAGGAAGATCGGCCTACTACAAGCTAAGCGCCTTTATCCCACGAACAACGACGTGATCGATGAGGACGAGGAGGGCTTCCGCTTCGGAATGAACGCCTTCATCGGAAGAGAGGTGCAACAAGCGCTCGCCGTCCTACAGCGAGAATATGCGTTTAACGATCAGTGCGTCTATGGATCGATACGCGCGGGCGACCCCCAGCTTGATCGATTAGAGGAGTTGAACCGACAGTTCGGCAAGACGGCCTTCTATCTTTTATACAATCCCGCCTTGCTTCCGGTGACCGTCCACTATCCGCTCAAAACGCGAACGGTCGTGAGCGAGATCGACATAGGGTGCAGGGTCGTCGATTCCGACCGTATCAGAGACGCGCTGAGCGGCCTCGAGAAAGGGCAGACACCTTCTTACAGGCGGGTCAACGATGCATCCGGTTCCGGCAATTGGCCGCTGCAGACCTGGGCGGCGGACATGCTCCTCAAGTGTCAGGTGGGCCAACAGTTTGATGAAACACGCGATGGGCAAATCACATCTCTGCTAACGCGCAGGTCGGGACCGATCGGCGCCGCCCTTGCCGTGTCGATTACTTTACCTGATTGAGGGACCGCCTATCCGCGGGACATAATGCGCTCGACGCTGATTGAGTTAGACCACCAATGGCTTATTGACCCGCACTTTTCAACGCCCGCGCATCGCTCAGCATTATGTACTGAACTAGGACGTTACTGATGTTAGCTGAAGTTCAGCTGCATGATGCACATCCCCTGAATAAGTTGTCGAAGGTGCAAAGTCGGCGCAACAAGGCCAACGTAGCATAGCGAGTCATGCTAAGAGTCGCATAAATAAAAGCGATATCGTTCAGTCCTCTCTTACTTGCATGCTAATGTTCAACGCAATTTTGATGACGGCACATGAGCGGCAGCAGAGCGCAAGAGCATAGTTCTCCGCCTCCCTCCGACGCAGGAGCGGTCGCTTCACGGCGTGGTTATAAGTTCCAGGACCACGTCGCAGTTCACTTCATTCTCCGCATGATAGCCGATCCGGATCTGGCGAATGTCGAGTGTGAAACTGCTGACGATATCGTTCTTACCTGGTCTGACGTCCCTCTGGGTCGACCCGAGTACGTCCAAGTTAAGACAGCAGACGCCGACAGCAAGTGGTCACAGAAGGAGGTTTGCAAGCGAGCGATTGCCGGTCAGCCAACGTCTCTCATCGAGAAATCTCTCCTGTGCGACAGCAAAAGAGCCAATGCGCGGTTCCGGATCGTAACGCAACGCGGCGTCAACAAGAGTCTGGCGTGTATTGAAGCAGAGCTGAATCGCCGTGTGAAAAATTCGAGTGTCGAGTCACTGGGGCGCAAGTTTGCCAAAAAATATTCCACACAATCCGCGAATGGGCACGACCTAGCTTACTGGACTGCCAACACCGTATGGCAGGCGGTCGGGTCGATGGATGCTTTGATTGCCAAAAACCAGCAAGCACTTGCTCGTCTGGCGGAGCAACATGGAGCCAACCCCACTCATAGCCACACGGTCACGATCTACGAGAATCTTTTGAACTGGGCGGACGCCGCCGCATCTGCATCTCGCGTAACAAATCCAGACGACAAGATAATATCCCGCGACGGAGCGCTTGAACGCTGGTCCGGCCACATGGCTAGCACCACCGCGGCGCAGCGGCGAACATCCAAGCCCTATCGGGTTCGCACAGAGCAGTTTTTTGCAGAGCTGCACCACATCAGCGAAGCGGAAATTCGACGCGCGCTTTCGGGCTACGACGCGCGTTACGACCAGCAGCGGTGGCGCAGCAAGGAACTAGCCGAGTACTTGGCGGACTGGCTTCCGGAACTGGCCTTGAAGGCAAGCGAACTTGTCGAAGTTCAACACCTGAACATGAGGCTGAAGCGACGCGGCGCGCTCAACGAAATTCGTCGACATCGGAACATCGATCCTTCCCGGCTTCTTGGAGAGGTTCTTCTGCACGCTGTGTTGCGTCATCACTTTCAGAGCGAGCCAATCGCCTGCAAGTTGTTCTACAATACTCTCGACGGAACCAAGCCATTTGGGAACGCTCATATTGTTCATCGGGTGGATGGCGACGAACTCTGGCTGGGCCATTCAACGGTGTGCGATGGCTCGTCTTACGATGCGGTTGTTTCAACAATCGTTGAGGAGTTTGAGCGACTGGCCGACCCAGAGTTCCTCAAGGCTGAGAGGGAGGTCATAGTTACTCTGCGCGAGCCGCACCATCTGCTGCCGACGAGCCTTGAGAAGGCGTTTGAGCGCTACGCCCCAATCGATGACCTGCTCGATGTCTTATCCATTTGTGTCCTGGTGGGCTACGACAGCAACGTGCTTGCCGGTGGTTTCAACGACGGCTATCGGCAAAAACTCGTACAAGAGGTTAGTGCGCGCTACGAAGAGATAAAGCCGAGACTGCCTTCGAGCGTGGCTACTTTACGGGTGCATGTATTTTTGATCCCAACCGAGTGCGTAAAGACGCTCACAGGTCATTTTCTGCGAGCGATCGAGGAAGCTTGAGATGGAGTTTTCGGCGCTCAAAGCTACATTGGCTGATCCCCACGAGTTTACGGCCAATGCGTTTGCTGTCTTGCGCGAGATTGCTCGCCGCGTGAACCATCTGGAGACGCACAACGAAGGACGCGAACTTGTCATCCGCGCCCTCCCGTCAGCGGGAAAGCTCTCTGAGCCCGATCGTGCGATACTGATGTCATTGGTGCGCAGCGTCGGACTATTTCCCTACATGACCGAGCACCTTTCGGCGACCGATATGCAGGACTACATCGCATACGAGCTTCACAGGGCGGACAACTTAGGTCAGGGAATCATCTTCCACAGTCTGCAGGCGCATATCTATCACCAGCTGATGGCCGGCGCGAACGTAGTCTTGAGCGCCTCCACGAGTGTTGGGAAGAGCCTTGTTATCGATGCGGTGCTGGCATCGAAACGCTTCCACAAAGTGGTGATTGTGGTGCCCACCATCGCGCTGATCGACGAGACTAGAAAACGTTTGGCCAAGCAATTGGGCGACTCAGGGAATCTGATCACCCACCCCACGCAACAGGCCAAAAACGGCCGGATTAACGTCTACGTTCTCACGCAGGAGAGAGTTCTGCATAGAGACGACTTGCAAGACATCGACCTTTTCGTTGTCGACGAGTTCTACAAGGTGAACCTTGGCGATGACGAACACAATGATCGTGCTGTGGACCTAAATCTTGCGCTTCACAAGCTGCTGCGCACCAACGCTCAATTTTACTTGCTCGGTCCTAACATCCAAAAAATATCTGGGCTTGAGCGTTATGAGTATCACTTCATCCCTTCGGAATTTTCCACTGTTGCGGTGGATGTAACCAACTTGAACCTCCCAACGCGAGGTGAAGCACGAAATGAGAAGCTGCTGGAGCTATGCGAAAGCTTAGATGGCCCCACGATTGTGTACTGTCAGTCACCGAGAAGTGCGAGTGATGTCGCAAGCCTGCTAGCAGATAAAGCACGCCTTGGCATCTGCGAGGCGACTTCTGATGCGGTGCAGTGGATCAATGAGCATTTCCACCCAGACTGGATTGTTGCTAGAGCGCTCGCTCAAGGCATCGGCATTCACCACGGGGGCGTACCCCGGGCGCTTCAACAGTATTTTATTCGGCTCTTCAACGAGCGACAGATTCGTTTTCTCGTCTGCACCTCGACGATCATCGAAGGAGTCAACACTGTAGCAAAAAATGTCATCGTCTATGATAGGCGCAAGAGCCGGGATGTGTTGGATCATTTTACTTACAAGAACATCGAGGGTCGCGCAGGACGCATGCGCGAGTATTTCGTTGGCAAGGTGATTGTGCTTGAAACACCGCCGGCCGACAAAGGCTACGCGGTAGAATTTCCCATTGGAAAGCAAGGGCCAAGCACCCCGCTAAGTCTGCTTTTGGATTTGCCGAGCGGCGACCTTATTGCACCCTCGCGCGAGAGGCTGGATGCGCTCTTCCGTGAAAGCTCCCTGTCTCCGGAGACCTTACGCCTCAACCGCCATACTCCCGTAGACGCCCAGGAAAGCGTCGCGGCTGCGATTAGGGAGAACCTATCGAAGTATGGGAAGGTGCTGTCGTGGACGGGGACCGTGCCGCGGCAGCCGCAACTCCTCGCCGTTTGCAATCTCATTTTTGACCATCTCTCCCAGCGGGCGTTGCAGGAATACGACGTGCATTCCGGCAGGTCACTTGCGTGGCACCTGAACGGTCTCCGAACCACGCACAACCTGTCAGCCTACATTCGACAGTGCGTTGACAGTCGACGTGACGGAACTCCGAGCGAAGCGGTAGAGAATTGCTTGAGGTTCGTACGAAACATGATCAGTCACCGGTTTCCGCGCGACTTGATGGCAATCGACTCCATCCAAAGAGAGATATTCGAGGCAGCAGACATGCCGGCGGGCGACTACAGCTATTTTGCTGAGCAGGCGGAGACTATGTTCATGCCTTCAGTTTTGTATGCGCTCGACGAATATGGAGTTCCTGTACAGTTAGCGCAGCGGCTATCTCGTGACCTCCTGCCGTCTCTATCGTTAGATGAGGTGCTAGAGAAGCTCAAAAGGTTGCGCGCACCGCACCCCCAACTATCCGCCTTCGAAGGAAATGTTCTCGAGAGGGTTCGAGAGGGAATTTAGATGCCAGCCAGGAGGGATCCCATGGGGGGACGCGCCAAGCCAGTGGTCCTGTCAACGCGAACGTTTGAAACACAGACACAAGCAAACCTGTATTTCAAGGAGATGCTAAACCGCTATGGCGTAGGCGACAGGGTTTCCGAAGCCGATGAACTTGATCTCCGCGCATTGCTGCAGCGTCATAACGAGGTCGACGACAAGGTCGGCTGCGGAATATCTCACTTCGAAGTGATGCATGCGGACTTCAGTACACAATGCTTCTGTGTCGCTCGATCCGACGGCAGCCGAGTAGATTTCTCATATCAAAGATGCATAGACAGGCGGCACACCTGAGTGGCGTTAGTCCGCGCGAACGTCGAAGGTTGTCGCTTGGAGGGATATGTCTGTGAGCCCTTGCTCGCCCCCCGTCAGGAGTCGCCTCTCCGCGAGCAAACGTAAAACAAGAAGCGTCCACGCGAACACTTCAGGTCTGCCGTTGTACACGAGCGCTGGTCTGGCATGCCGACAGCTAACGTTCGCTTCCGATCCATTTGGGAAGTCGACCGTTCGTCCGCTCAAAGCTGAAGTGCGGACAAAGGTGCGCAGGCCGGCAGCTCACGTAGTCGTCAGCAGTCGCACGTCCGCAAACTCGGCATCTCGACGACTTGGTGGGAACTGGAGAGTCCCACTAGCGGAAGTCCACAACCCGTGGTCGGCGCCTCCTGGAGGCTCGGCAACCAGGTCCGGTCGCGGAAGTCAAGCAGTCCTCAGATGTCGATCTTCTCCGCGACCTCAATCGCATCATCGACTTCGAGCGCCCGTAGCGGGGTGCCGAATTTGGCCGGATCGAGCCCGATGCTTGCACCCCATTCAAGTCCCGCGCCCCTCCAAGAGTTGCCGACCTTAAGAGGGCCGGCTACTCGTTCACCTTAGGCAGTGACCTTCAGGGCGCAAACTCATCTTTGCGTGCCTTCTTCTGCAACCGCAAGATGCTAAAGGCACCAATTATTCTACGGGCATAGAGATGCGCTTCGGATTCATGGAGAGTGAGGTGCACCCCGCTCTGCTGATGTGGGGAGACGGTAATGATCTGCTCCAACTCGCGTCCTTATTGCGGATATTCGCAGCCCATCCTCGTGACGTGTCACTGTCGGCTGTGGGCTTTATATCGCCCACGGGTGAGACGGTGATCATCAGGCCGACGCGAGAGGAAGGCGGCATAGTCAGAGCCGATGAGGCCGGTTGTTTTGACTGGTTCTTGACCCCGGAGAGTGCGCTCGATTTGCCGTGCTGACTGAGCGGCTATCCAACAGCAGCAAAGGGCACCAGTATCTTGACGGGGTGCGTGGCGGCTGCACCGTGATGGTATCGCTCAATGAATACCCATACGATTTCATGCCGTAAGATTCATAAGTAGTCATCATGCCGAGATTGATCGGCGCTATGAAATCGGCCCGTATCGCGGACGACGTGATTGGGCTTTGTTATTCTCTTGTCGACGGTCCGGTTAGTTTTTTCGCTCGAAAGCAGGAGTGCTCGACGTATGTCGAGGACTGGGAGGCAGAGTTCGAAAGCGAGGGGCCCGAATCCTGGAAGCCTATAGCTGCTCGCGCAATTGGATACGACGTAGAACTCTGGGTCGATCCAACGCCCAACGGACAACTCCAGCAGGTGCAACTACTGAATTGGTGGAGGGCGTGTCCTGGAAGAAGCGGGCCACTGTCGCTTTTCCAGGCGCCAAAGCAACTGGGCCACTGCTTGCCCGACGAAATATCCGTATGGCGAGACGAGGCGCGTCCCGCGACAGCAAAGCAGTTTGAAGCCGCCGAACTTGCTTGGCAGGCCTACTGCAGCCCCACACCCGAAGCATGGCATGCATTATGGGAGCGGGTTGCGCTACCGATCTGCCGATCCTTCAACCGACCGGCCGGCAACTGCTCGCCGAGTTGCCCACCGCTGGGTCGGCGCTGTCCTACACTCAGGCGCACATGCTCACTCTAATAGAGCACGGCGCCACGCGACCGCACGACGTGTTCGCGTCGCTAATGGACGGGTCCGCAGTATATTCGTATTGGACGCTCGGTCGTCTGCTCGATGATCTTGCCACCAGCGAAATCCCGGCTGTTGCAGGCCTCCGCGAACGGCCTTTCTCGCTGGCACTGCATGATGACGCAGAGCGCTTTTCAAATTATAGGCGCAGCGAGCTGCACGTAACGGATTTTGGCCACGCCTTGCTCAACGGAGAAGCCGATTTCGCCACATCTAATCGCATCGATCGTTGGTGGGGCGGTACGCACGTAACCAACGAGAATCTTTGGCGTTTGGCGCTCTGCTGAGCGATGCCGATTCGGTTCTCGCAACGTCGGTGCCGACGCGGCGCGAGGTCGAGGCCGACGACGGCGCCTGGTACATCCGCAGCATCCTGCCTTATCGCAGCGACGCCACGCACGTCGAGGGCGTGGTCGTAACCTTTGCCGGTATTTCCGAGATCAAGGCCGCTCAGGCTGAGATACAGGCTGCGTGCGCCTTCTCGGACAGCATCATCGCGACGATCAGCCAGCCGCTCGTGGTCCTGGATGCCGATCTTCGCGTCATCTCCGCGTCGACATCGTTCTATGACGTCTTCGATATCCAGCCGCCGGACGCCGTCGGCCGGCACCTCAACGACATCGGCGCGCCTTTCGATGTACCGGGGCTGCGCAAATTTCTCGACGTCCTTCGCGCCGACGGACCGGGCCTCCCTGAGGCCGAAATCGCGCTTGAGATTCCCATGCTCGGAGCACGGCCGTTCGAGATGAGCGCCCGCGCCATGGGAAACGGATCGATTGCTGGCCGAAAGGTCCTTTTGTCGATCATCGATGTCACCGACGCCAAGCGCGAGAGCGAGGCATTGGCGGCGGCGAAAACTGTGGCGGAGCGCGCCAACTTGGGCAAGTCCCACTTTCTCGCAGCCGCCAGTCACGACCTGCGCCAGCCGCTGCAGACGATCAATCTACTGCAGGGCATTCTGACAAAACGTGCAACCGATGACGACACGCGGAAGCTGCTTGGGCGCCTTGACGGCCGCGCCCATGATTTGGCCCAAACAACGCCTGGCACGGCACTCCACAGAGATGTCAATGATCGTCGACGCGTATGCATTGCACACCAATGAAGCGGTCTACGGTGTTGCGAGACCAAGAATTGATGGGTGCGGTTGCACGTATGGAGAAAGCACCGACGCGCTTTGCGCTTCACCAACGTAGCAATCTAGGTCCGAGCAGGGCTCCCGCCATAGTGCACAGAAGAAGAGTGCCGCCGTACCATATTGTGATGAAGGAAACGGAATCTCCTGTGCAATGCAGCGCGTAACCGATGATGCTTATGCCGCTTGCGACGAAGCCCGCCAAGGCCCCCGCGCGCACGAGATCCGTGGGGGCCATCCGACGTAGCGCCCAGACGACTACAGCGAAGGGCACAATCGCGATGAAGGGGATCGAAACGAGACATTCGAGCCAACCATCAGTCATCGCCATGGTGTGCCAATGCCAGATCGGCTTGGCAGTGAGGCTGGCGATGGCAAGAAGGGCGACGGCAGTAACGAACCAAGTCGAAACATTTGGCGCAAACTTGCGCCCGCTTCTCGGGCGAGCGGCCTGAGCAAGAAATATCAAGCCTCCACTGACGACCCCAAGGCCCAGGCTGACCTTCAGGCTTATGAAAAGCAAAGCATGCAATTCGCGAATGTCGGCCCGAATGCCGCGTGCAAAAAATACGAAGGCAAGGACTGCAACGGTGCCGACCATAACGGCTGCCGCGAGTTCACGAAACACACGGCGCGTATCCACAACCTCCAGATTCGTGCTCAGAACATTCATGAGTTCGTCGGTCTTCATGTTGAATGCTCCTGCGCTAAAAGATTTGCCAACGCTTTTAGGCCTCGATGAATATTAACTTTCACGGCGGATTCCGACATGCCGTTCTGCTTGGCGGCATCAGCGACACTGAGGCCATCAATCTTCACGCTCTGTATGGCTTGACGCATCTTGGTAGGAATTCGACTGAGAAGTTTTTGTAGATCGTGACTGCTTTCTGCCGCGACCTGTGTGTCGACGGCAGGAAACTCATCGGCAAGGTCAATAGACACTGTGGAGCGCACTCCCTTGGTCCGGCGCAGGTAGTCAATGAGCTTGTAGCGGGCGATCGCACTTATCCATGGCGTCAAAAGTGCAGCGGGATCGTAGGTGTGCCGCCGCGTATGAATAGCGATCAAGGCTTCCTGCAAAAGATCCTCAGCGTCGTTTGCGCCGAAGCCCGCCTGCGTCAACTTAGCACGAAAGTAGCCGCGCAGATGCCGACTGAGTTGTTCCAACAGCAGGCGGTAAGAGGTCTCATCACCGCCGAGGCCTTCAACCATTAAGCGCTTTAAATCGGCCTCGTGCGCCTGCATTTGTGCTCCCCGTTTTTCAACAGTTCGCAGCACACTGTCCCTCGGTTACACGGCCGTCACGGGCTGTTGCCTTTGGTGCCAATAGGCTCGTGCTTGTAACCCGCGCGGGGCTGCGCCCGAACTGTCCTCACGTAAGGCGCAACCTCAGCTCCGGAGAGACAAATTGATTAAATCGTCAACTACCAGTCTTGTTCTTGCGTCAGTCGTCCTTTTGGCCGCCGGCGGCCAAGCAGCGGCACACACGCTGTGGGCCTTTCCCTACAAGCGCGCGCCATACGCGATGCCGCATGACCACGCGACACCGAGCAAAACCACGAAGCTCAGGAAAACTTCCGCACAAGAGGGAACCCCAGCGGAGCGGAAGGGGGAAATGGTCATCGCCCATCATAAGCCTCCCTATCACGATGGGTTGCCGAGGACCCCGCGATCCGAAAGGCCAGTTCGGCGCTAGCGCTGTTGTTGAGACGAGGTCCAATTGGGCCTCGTTCTTCTTCTGAACATCAATTGGCATACCTAAAGTCCGAGTTCTTCTAGATTGACGCTACCGCAGAAAGCAGATGATCAAACTTCTCCCTGCCGTCGACGAAAGAACGGAACGCGTGACCGGCGTCGGGTGCACGATACTCTTGGGCGTGAGATCGAAGATCTGTGGTCCGGATCATGGACGTGACCGGCCTTCAATTCTGCCGGAACAGTCGACAACCATCACATGGCGCTCAGTGCGGCAAACTTTCGCTGTGCGTTGGTGTGCGACGAGCCCATCATGTCTAAGCGACTTGGGTAATCCGATTGACGCGATACCCCGTAGGGGTATAATCTAACGGGCCAAAGGGAAGGTCGCAGTGTGCCTTCGATTTAAGAACTACCGTGGACTTGGAGTTCTCGCTGATGCCGCTTCTGGCAAAGCTGGGCCAGTGAGTTCGCTAGGATCTGACTGTCGCAATCGAAGCGAATAGACGACAAGAAGGCTTGACGGGAACCCGAGGGAAAGACGCGTGAGGCTGGTGCAGGCAGTCAAGCTGGCGATCGTGGTGATAGTCGTCCTGTTCGGCTTCACGGCGCATGCTTTGGCGCATGCCGGTCACGTCCACGCACAATCTCCTACGGTTGTGACAATAAAGTACGATGCACAGACGGAAGTACCACAACAGTTCGCCGCCAAGATTACCTCCACGACTGCACTGTCGTCACTCTCCTCGTCGGCCCATCCGAAAATGCGAAGTGACGGGCACACTTCCGCCAATG
>Ga0182747_1003311_pt1 | contig 10871 bp, 6 predicted proteins | sample eDN3rd30CBELigBY_FD_128526 | JGI IMG/M metagenome (GOLD analysis project Ga0182747, IMG submission 128526) | Enriched backyard soil microbial communities from Emeryville, California, USA - eDNA 3rd pass 30_C BE-Lig BY (version 2) (version 2) | ecosystem: Environmental > Terrestrial > Soil >...
AGGGGCTCGTTGTACAGTCGTGTGAACGCTTGCTGTACCGATGCGGTATCAAGTCCGAGTGCCGCGCGAATACCGGGTACGTTGGCGACAGTGAACTGGTATTTCTCGCCCAGCATATGAGCCACCGCCGCACGCATGCGCGGGTTTTCCGGCACGAGATCGGCCCACTCTGCGGCATGCCGCTCCAGATCCTGGATGCCAGGACGAAGTGGCGGTTTGCGGCCAAGGGCAAAGGCTTCGACAAAGGCTAATTCGCGTTCCCGCTCGTCGTCTTCGCTGCGGAATCGGGTCATGGCGTGGCGAGCCCGGTCCACCAGGTGGGCGGTACGGCTCTCGATCAGGAAGAGCAGGGCCGCGGCGCGGCGGGCTGGCAGGCCACCGAGCACCTCGTCCCGTGAGAAGAGTGCGTCGTCTGTCATATCGCGCCATCCTCATTCTCGCCGGCGTGCGTGCTCCCGGTACCGTCGGGATCGTCCAGTATCCGCCAGAGATCGCGGGGCAGGCCACGACGAGATCGGGCCGCCGGACGAGCCCGGAACTGGTTTGGCCCAATCTGTGTGACCATGCCACGTCCGATCAACCCGGCGAGTATGTTGCGCGCATCCAGTTCGCTTGTCCCGAGCCGGGATGCGATGTCTGGCAGGGTGGACATCTCCTGCCGCATCAGCCAGGTGACCATGTCGCGCAGGTGGGCCGGCAGTTCCAGTACGTCGGCCATACTGCTGGAAGTACATGGCGCACGGTGTCTCCCTGCGGCGGATTCCGGCGGATCGTCTCGCTCACCCACGATCGTCGTCTCTCATTGCACGTCTCGCCTGTTCTCGCCCGGACGTTACCTTATGACCTGATTCACAATATTGCGTATCCCGGCGCTGAAAGGGTGATCCGGGTAGTGCAGGGAGAATATGCCGGAGCTCGCCAGGGTCATCATCTCGTCGGAATGTGGCAGCACCGCCGCTACCTCGCAGTTGTAGGCATCCTCTGCCCGTTTTTGGACGGAAGATGGATCGAACATGGCCGGGACCTTGTTCAGGATGAGGTTCATGCGCGGCACGCCAAGCTTGCGTGCGACCTCGACTGTCACGGCAGTACCTTGATAATCCTGTTGGTCGGGCCGGAGGATCACCGCAAGATAGTCGGACACAGCAATTGACAGCAGCGTCTCCTCATTCAATCCGGGATGGGTGTCGATCACGAGGACATCGAGATCGAGACAGTCGATAAGCGCGTGGAACCCATCATTGAGCAGGCTCACGTCATAGCCCTCACGCAGCACCCGTGCGATTTCTCCCGCCCGGATACTGGCTGGAATGAGGAAAACACGGCCGGAGATATCGGCTTCGAGGCCAGCGGTGACATCGTAGGCAGTTTGCTCGATAGTGCAGTCACCCCAGAGATAATCGTTGAGCGAGTGTTTTACCCTGTTCTCGGTCATGCCAAACAAAACATGGATGCCTGGTGACTGGATATCGGTATCGACTACGCCGATACGCAGTCCGCGCATAGCGAGCAGGGTTGAGATATTGGCGCTGATATTGGATTTTCCCGTACCACCCCGGAATGAATGAATCGATACGATTTGCGACATTTTTCGCTATCTCTCCCCTGTCACAAGTCAAAATGACTGGACCGCGTTCACACTGGCCGTCACCAGGTAGCTGGGCCAGAATCGAATCAGATACGCGCGATGCTCGCTCGACGCGTGAAGTTGCCTCCCCACCGTCGCGGTCTTCGTTATGATCTATGCTTGCCCAACTTTGACTATCATACGTTTTTCCGGAGGACTGTCAATTAAGCATTGCGGATGACCCGATTAGGCTGAAAAGACCGCTGGGCATGCCAGTCCGCCCGGCGAATGATGCGTCAGGAAATGGGCACCAGAGAGGTCCGGTGGGTATGACGCATCTCGCCATCTTCGTTCACGGCTGTGCCGTATCCTTGTTTCCAAATGACATTCGCGGCGCGTTGAGCCATTAACTGACTTCCGCTTGCGCCTGTGACCGCACGCATCATGAGAGGACGTTCATGCGAATCCTGTGTGCCAGTAATCTTCATCTGGGGCGACGCATTCCCGGCATCCTGGATCATCTCAATCTCGATCCAGCCCGGATTTCCACCTCTGCGGTTTGGGACCAGCTCGTCGATATCGCCGTGACCAAAAATGTCGATGCGGTTCTGCTGGGTGGTAATGTGATCGACCGGGAAAACCGGCAGTTTGAACCGCTCGGACCGCTGGAGCGTGGCGTGACGACGCTGGAGCGACATGGCATTCCGGTGATTGCCGTAGCAGGAAATCACGATTTCGATACGCTTGGTCCGGTGGCGCGGGATATCGGCGAGGATGCCTTCGATATCCTTGCCGCGGATTCCTGGGACCGGCTGGCCATTCAGGATGTCGGCAGTATCGTGGGGAGATCGGCTGGCAATGCATCCGGTACCGGGGATCTGCTCGCTGGCCTTCCCGGTGATGCCGCCGATGTATTGCTGGTACATGGTTCCCTGACGGATGGCCATGCTCCTGCCACGACGTTCCAGCCGGTACCCACCTCCAGCATCGAGACATTTCCGTTTCCGCTCTGGATCCTCGGGCACCAGCGTGAACCGGATCTGATGGTCGTTGGCGAAACGGTCGTGATCGAACCGGGAGCGATCTGCCCTCTTGATCCCACGGAGACCGGCCCGCACGGCATCTGGATCGTGGATACGGAAGATGCCGCCAATGGCACGCTCCTGGCCATTTCTCCAGTCCAGTTTGAGGATGTGGAGATCGATGTCACAGGCGTCGATACGCTGGAAGCCATCGAGAATACCGTCGTTGCCGCACTCAATGAGACGCTCGCCCGGGTGGCCGGAGAGGATATTCAAGGACAGTTGCTCTGCGTCCTGTGTGCCGTCCACCTTTCAGGCACCACCGATTATCAGCAAGAACTGCCAGCACTGATGCGGGATCTTGCCCGCACGCTCGATATCCAGCAGCAGGGCGTGGTGGCGGCAATAACCAGCGTGGTGATTGACACACGGCCGGATATCGATCTCTCGTCACTGCTTGGCCGACCCGATCCGGTCGGGGAAATTGCTCGCCTGTTGATGACATTGGAAAGCGAGCAGGATGAGCACCCGGTTGCCCACGATGCGCTGATCCAGCGGACCCTGACCAGATTGCAGGCGGTTCACCGGGCGCGGGTATTCGCGACGGTCGCCAATGATCCGGAGCCGGATATCGGCATCGCCCGTAGTCACTTGCGGCGTGAAAGCTGGAATGTCCTCGATGCGCTGATCCGTCAGCGGGGAGTTGAGTAGATGAGCACGAACTGGACACCAGCGACACACCAGCGGCAGGAGATTCGGGACCGCCTTGCGTTCACCTCGCTCACGATCGATCGGGCGCCAGGTATCAGTCCCGGATTCACGATTCCCGACCTGAGCCCGGATATCAACATTATTTTCGGACCGAACGCCTCGGGTAAAAGCACCACGGCGCGGGCCATCCAGGCGTTGATCTGGCCACATCCCTCGTCGCTGCGTGGGCATCATCTCAGCGCGGAGTTCGATCTTGGGGATGAACGCTGGGAAATCGATGCCGATGCCTCTCGCGTGACCCGATCCCAGGATGGTCAGGCGGCGGTGGCACCGGTGGTGGCGCCGATCGATGACCGGATGCGCTACACGCTCGGTTTGCACGATTTGCTGGCATCCGAAAACCAGCCGATGGCCCAGGCGATCCTGAAAGAATCATCGGGTGGTTTCGATCTGGATGCCATCGCCGAAGAGGCCGGGTATCGTGCTGATATCCCCCCGCGCCTGGAATCTGCTCGTAATGTTGAATCCTCGCTGGTTCGCTTGCGGGATGCAGGGCGGATACAAGGCGAAGTTGCGGCTCAGGCCCGTCAGTTGGCGATATTGCGTGAGGAGGAACGCCTGGCGCGTCAGGCACAGGCGTACGCTGGCGAAGTCCGTAAGGCGCTTCACCTGGCGCAGGTTCGTCACGATCGGGATGATGCCCGGCAGCAACTCGATGGATTCCCGCAGGAACTCGCCCGTGCCAGGGGAGACGAACTGGAACGGGTAGAAGCGCTCGACGGGCAGATTGCCGAATTGCATTTGAAACGGGCAGAACTGGAGCGTAATCGGGATCGTGCGTTGGCCGAGCGCGACGCCACCCGGCTCGCAGAGGTGCCGGTAAACGAGGGACTCATTGCCTCTCTGCGGCAACAGCGAGATGCTCTGATTGCGCTTGACCGGGAATTGGCGGGATTACAACGGGATCTGAAAAGCGTCCGTGCCGAGCGGGAGAGCCATCAACGTCGACTCGCGGCGGATCTTTCTGATGCCCAGATTGCCTCACTGGATACGGACGGCATCCGTGAACTGGCGGAGATTGCCCACGCGTACGAGGACATTCGCATCCGGCGCCGGGCGCGGGATGAAGTCGAGCAATGGATCGGGACGGTGACGCCGCCACAGAATGTCGACGCGTTGCGCCTGGGGATCGAGGCGCTTTCGAAACGCATCCAGACCCCGAACCGGGAAGAGGCGGGTGCCCTCATTGGGCGCGCCAGGGGCGCAGCCTATGTTGGCGGGGTGGTGGTGATTGCCAGTGCCATCTGGCTCGCCAATTACGTGGCCTGGCCGTGGATCCTGCTGGCTGTTCTTGGCGTTGTCATTATCTTTTTCGCCTGGAAATACGCGCTTCCGGAATCCGTGAAAGAATCCGCTGTCTGGGAGGATCGATACCGCGCGCTGGGTTTGCCGGAGCCTGCCAGTTGGACGATTCCGGCGGTGCGGGATCGCATGAATGCCCTGCACGAGGAGTTGCGTGTCGCGCTGGTTGAGCAGGAAAAGGCGGATCGTTGGTCCGATCTGGAACAGGAGCGGATCGATCTTGACCGCGCCTATACCGAAACCGAGGCGCGACGGGCCAATGCGGTTGCCCAATACGGTGTGGCTCCGGACCTCAAGGAGGAGAGTCTCCGCTTACTTGCCGATAATCTTGGGCGCTGGCAGGTGGCGGATACCGCCGTCCGCTCGACCGAGGCACGTCTCAACCAGGTCGGCTCGGAACGCCTGAAACAGGACGGTGCCCTGCGCCGGGAAATCAGTGTGTTCGGATACGAGGATGCGAACTTCGATGAAGATATCGAGGATCTCGACCAACGGTACCGGACCCTGCAGCAGGCGATAGATCGGGGTGCTGCACACGCCAGCGAACTGGAAAGCACCATTGCGCCGGAGCTTGAACGACGCGAGCAGGATAGAACGGAAATTCTTCGCCTGGTCGGCCTGGAACCCGGGCAGGATGCCGGGTTGCGGGCGCGGATGGCCCAACTTCCTGCATTCCGCGAGGCTCAGCGGCTGGCTGACGAGCGTCAGGAAGCGGTGCGTGAAGCATCGAACGCGCTGGCGCTGAGCCCGCAATTGCGCGATCTGGAAACTGATGAACTCCAGCGTCAACTCGAGGAAGCGGAAAGCCTGGGGGCCAGGCTGGATGCCGTGCTTCAGGAGATCGGCGAAATCCGGACGCGGATCGGCGATGCTAAAAAGGGGCACGATCTGGAACAGGCGTTGGCATATCGTGACGATGCCTTGGGGGCGTTGCGCGCTGACCGAGACGAGATCGGAACCCAACTTGTCGGTCAGACCTTGCTCACCTATATCCAGCATGAAACCCGTGATGCCGCGATGCCGATCGTGTTCCACCGGGCCCGGGAACTGTTCTCGATCATCACCCGCGGTCGCTATGAGCTGGAATTTGAGGAAGGACCGCCTCCGGCATTTACGGCCCGGGATACGACGACCGGCGGATTGCTTCATCTCGACCAGTTATCTTCCGGCACGAGAGTACAGGTGTTGATGGCGATCCGGCTGGCGTTTGTCGAGAACGTCGAGTCCGGACCCAAACTGCCGGTGTTGCTGGACGAAACGCTGGGCAACAGCGATGAACTCCGGGCCGGGGCCATTATTGATGCCGCAATCGAGATTGCCCGGAAGGGGCGCCAGGTTTTCTACTTCACTGCCCAGGGGGATGAGGTGGCCCGTTGGCAGGCCCGGTTGAACCAGATGACCGCCGATGAGCGACCGGCATCGAAGATCGTCGATCTCGCTGAGATCCGCCGCGATGCCGGGTTCGATCGTTTGCCGATATCTGCTCCCCACCCCATGCGCGATACCCGGGAGGTACTATCACCGGATGGACTGGACCGGGATGCGTATGGCGCGGCGATCAAGGTGCCGGCCATCGATCCCTGGCTCGAAGGTACCGGAGGCGTTCACCTGTGGCACGTCATTGACGATTTGCCTTTGCTTCATCGGCTTCTGGAACAGGATATCCAGACGTGGGGTCAGCTTTCTGGCCTGGCCCGTTCTCGCGGGATTGCCGGACTCGGGCGGATTGGTGTCGGGGAAGACGTCTTCAACGCCGCTGCGGCTCGCGTTCGATTGCTGGAGAACGGGATCGAATTGTGGCGCATCGGTCACGCGCATCCGGTGACATTGCGAGACATCGCGGATTCAGGGATTGTCGATAACGACGTGCTGGATGAATTGGCCATGTTTCTTCACGACGGTGATGGCGCAGCGTTGATTTCCTCACTCCGCACGGCGGATGATCCGCCGTTATCCGGACAGACGATTGATCGGCTGGAGGAATGGATGCTGGGCGAGGGCTTTATCGTCCAGGGCGATGGCTTGTCTCGCGAGGAACTTCGGACGCGACTGAACGCCGCCGCCAGCGAGCCGTTAAGCCAGGGGGTGATGACGAACGAAGATATCGATACTGTCCTGCGCCAACTCCCGGACTCGTAGTTCTCAACGCTCAATCGCTGCCTTCCGGTAGGGGAGACCCTTGTGGTCTCCTGTCGTTAGGAGTCCTTGGAGGCAGAAGCCTTACTACCACCCTGGACTGAGGTAATGCAGAAAAGTTGATTTGATGCTCTATCCGTAGCCAAAGGGCTGCTCTCGTTTTTCTCCCAGATACGAAGCTCACCCACTGATTTGAACGCATAATCCCCTGGTAACCCAGGGGATTATGCGTTCAATGCTCTGCTGATGCTGATGACCACCCCTGTCAGATATATTGCGATCCACCCTTGTGCCGCAAGATGCGAGAAGTCTGCCGACAGATCATCGCGTAGGGTAGAGCAAGGCAGTTGTGCCGTGATGCTTTGATAACTCTGGGAGCGAAACCGATGCAGAAGATTTCCCCATTTCTCTGGTTCGATAACAACGCTGAAGACGCCATGTCGACCTATGCTTCTGTATTCCAGGATGCGCAAATCCTGGAACAGACCCACATGGAAAATCAGGGCCCCGAGGGCAATTCCGATCTGATGCTGGGCACATTTCAGGTCGGTGGGCTCGACATCATGGTGATGAATGCCGGTCCCATGTTTACCATCAATCCCGCAGTTTCCTTCTTCGTGGGCTGTGAAACATCGGAGCAATTGACAGCAATCTGGAACCAACTGACCGAAGGCGGACAGGTGCTGATGGAACTTGGTACCTATCCCTTTTCCGAGCAGTATGGGTGGGTGCAGGATCGGTTTAATGTTTCGTGGCAGCTTTTCCTCTCCAAAGAACCGCAATCCGCCACGCCATGTCTCCTCTTCGTTGGCGACCAGTTTGGCAACGCCGAGGAAGCGATGAATCTGTACATCTCCTTGTTCAAGGGGGCATCGCTCGGTGAGGTCTCGCGCGGGGAAAAGAACGAGATCAACTATGCTGCCTTCACCCTCGCCGGGCAGGACTTTATCGCCATGGAGAGCGATCTGGATCACCCGTTCACCTTTACCGAGGCTACGTCGTTCTACATTGACTGTGAAGACCAGGCAGAGGTGGACTTCTTTTGGGAGAATCTCATCGCCAATGGCGGCGAACCAAGTCAGTGTGGCTGGTTGAAGGATAAGTTTGGCGTCTCCTGGCAGGTGGTGCCGCGTCGGCTCACCGAACTCTCGCAGGATCCGGATCAGGAAAAGGTGGCGCGTGTGACCAAGGCCTTGTTGCAGATGAGCAAGATCGATGTCGCTGAACTGGAACGCGTCTACGCCGGTTCATAATGGAATCGCATCCGGGTTTGTGGCGCACTTTGCCATCCTGAATGCGTATAGAGAGTAGAGACTCTTTTCATACGGTCGGCCCTCATGGTTACGAGGACTGACCTCCGCTTCTTTCGGGATGATCATCACCTCCCCCTGTGTAAAAGATCATGATCGTGATCGTCTTGGGGTCTCCGTGAATCCTCAAGTATCCGGAATCGGAAAGCGGGTGGCACCAGGATTCCTGGTGCCACCCGTCGTTCTTTCTTGCTCGTTTGTTGAACGAGGATTTATCAGGAATCTGCTTCCACGCCGTCCGCGAAGTTCCAGTTCGCGATATTCCAGTACGTCAAATCGTGGAATGGGCCAAGCTCCAGGTTCTCCACCCGCAACTTCACCGAATAGGCGAATGTGTCCACCGACCGGTTGACCAGCGGAATCACGGCCTGATCGTTGATGACGGTGTCATTCAACTCGATTAGCAGGGCCGACGCCGCGTCGATATCTGTCGTGACCTGGAGTTCCTCGAATTTCGCATCGAAGTCTTCGCTGATCCAGCGCTGGAAGTTCTGCCCCTGCCAGCCGTTTGACTTCTGGGCGATATTGGCGCCGTCCTCACCGCCGTACCACGATACGAGGAATGACACCGGCACCGGCGATGACGGGCTATTGGTGTACATATCGATATCCCAGTAGAAGTGGTTGATATTCTGTTCGTTACCGGCGGCACCGTCAAAGTAGATACCGGCATCGATTTGCTCGAGCTGGACACCGATACCGATACTCTCGTAGTCCTGCTTAATCACGGCCTGGGTCTTCTGACGTACGGCATTGACGGAGGTTGCGTAAACAATCTTGAGTTCCACGCCATCCTTTTCGCGGATACCATCGTCATTCAACACCCATCCGGCATCTTCCAATGTCTGGGCGGCCTTCTCCAGGTTGAATTCATACGACGTGTTGGGGGATTCAAACGATGGCAACCCGGTCAGGATATTCGATGTGGCTGGCTGACCCTCGCCGTAGAATTCGGTTGCGATCTTGTCGCGATCGGACGCATAGGCCATCGCCTGTCGCACGGCCATATCCGTCAGGAATGGATGCGGCGTGTTCATTTCCGAGCGTTGGCCATCAACCTCGGTGTGGGGATCCGAGAAGTTGATGTGAATCCGCTCCAGGGAAGCACCCTGGGCCGTGATGACGTTGCCGAATTCGCCTTCTTCGTCGATCTGGGTGAGGATGTCTGGTTCGACCTGCAGGTTCCAGGCGTAATCGTATTCACCCGTTTGGCAGACGGCGCGGGCGGCCGCAGCAGCTTCGCCACCACCCTTGATGACGGCACTCGCGAAGAATGGCTTGTTCGCTTCCCGGAAGTTCTCATTCGCGGAATAGGTGACCTGGTCATTCGGCTTGAATTCATCAATCACGAATGGCCCGGTACCAATCGGGTTGGTGTCGAATTCCTCGAACCGGTTCTCCGGATCGTCGCCAAAGATATGGGATGGCAGGATCGGGCCGAACGTGCCGCCGGTGAAGCACTCGAACCACGCCGCCACTGGTTGCGAGAACTTGACTTCCGCAGTCAGGTCGTCCGTTGCGGTAATGGACTCAACGACACTCCAGGGCTCCGAGCTCACTGCTGCGTTGGATGGGGTGGTGACCCACTGCCAGGTGAAAACGACATCATTGGCGGTGAATGGCTCGCCATCGCTCCAGACCACGCCTTCCTTGAGCTTGAAGGTGACGGCGCTGAGGTCTTCCGCCAGGGTCCCGGCTTCCACCGACGGCACTTCGGCCGCAAGTACCGGGATGATGGTGCCATCTGGCAAGTATTCGAGCAGTGGCTCAAGTACCAGTTGGCCAGCGAGGAAGTCCTTCGTGCCGGTTCCCGTGTGCGGGTTTGCCATGGTTGGCGCTTGCCACTGGATCAGGCGAAGCTCGCCGCCTTCCCCACGCGTCTGTCCTTCTGTGCCGGCATCGAGCAGGGCCGGAGCCCCACTTGCCGGGCTGGCGGAAGGCGTGCCATCCTGACCCTGGTAGACGGCGTAACCGTTTTTGGAGCCGCCAGCGGCGGCAATGACCGCCGAATTGGCGAGGAAGAGCGCCGCTCCGGCACCGATTCCGGTGGCACCTGCGCGATGCAGGAACTCGCGCCGCGAGATGGCTCCACCCTTCAGGGATGCATACAACTGACCGAGAGAACTTGAGGACATGGACATTTGTGGTACCTCCTCATATCAATCGCCGATTGCGACTGACGGTTCTATAGGGGCTTTGCGACGTGCTGTATGAACCATTCACACAGGTGAAGCGCATGCCAAACAGTGAGTTGTGCGTTAAATCTGTTGGGATTCTACAGGTAGACGCAACAACATGCAACCCGGAGCACGAAGCGAGGGCATCACATTGCCGTGATGCCCTCGCTCCCTGTCGCGATGGATGAGTTTTGAAAGGATGTCCTAGGATTCCGGTTCAACTCCGTCCGCAAAGTTCCAGTTCGCGATATTCCAGTAGTTAATCTCGTGGAATGCACCCAGCTGAAGGTTCTCCAGCCGGAGTTTCGTCGAATAGGCGAAGGTATCGATCGAGCGATTGACCAGTGGGATCACCACCACATTGTCGATCAGGATGTCATTAAGCTGGATGAGCAATTCAGAGGCAGCCTCCAGGCTTGAGGCCTGCTGAAGCTCCTCGAACTTTGCGTCATAGTCCGCGTTGGTCCAGCGCTGGTAGTTTTGCGCCTGCCATTCGTTTGACTTCTGGGCGATATTGGCCCCGTTTTCGCCGCCGAACCACGAGACGAGGAATGATACCGGCACCGGGGATGACGGATTGTTGGTG
>Ga0182747_1003312_pt1 | contig 10869 bp, 7 predicted proteins | sample eDN3rd30CBELigBY_FD_128526 | JGI IMG/M metagenome (GOLD analysis project Ga0182747, IMG submission 128526) | Enriched backyard soil microbial communities from Emeryville, California, USA - eDNA 3rd pass 30_C BE-Lig BY (version 2) (version 2) | ecosystem: Environmental > Terrestrial > Soil >...
ATGAAAGATAAAAAAATATTATTATGTGTGACAGGTGGAATAGCTGTCTATAAAGCAGCAGCACTAACAAGTAAGCTTGTTCAGACTGGAGCACAAGTAAAAGTAATTTTAAGTGAATCAGCTCAAAAGTTTGTTACCCCATTAACCTTTCAGGCATTATCTCGCAATGAAGTGCATGTTGATACTTTTGATGAAATCAATCCACGTGTCATTGCACATATTGATTTAGCAGATTGGGCTGATTTAATTCTAGTTGCTCCTGCTACGGCAAATACCATTGGGAAAATTGCGGGCGGAATCGCAGATAATATGATAACAACAACATTGCTTGCAGCCACCTCGCCTGTTTGGATTGCTCCTGCCATGAATGTACATATGTATGATCATCCTGCTGTGAAAAAAAACTTATCACTCTTAGCAGAATACGGTTATCAATTCATTGAACCTAGTGAAGGATATCTAGCCTGTGGCTATGTTGGAAAGGGACGATTGGAAGAACCGGAAAAAATTGTGGATATCATCAGAGAATATTTTATCAAGCAGGAGCACCAGCCCTTAAAAGGAAAAACTGTTGTAGTAACTGCAGGACCGACTCGTGAAAAAATTGATCCTGTTCGGTTTATTTCAAATCATTCGACCGGGAAAATGGGGTATGCTCTAGCTGAAGAGGCAAAGAGACAAGGGGCACATGTGGTATTAGTTTCAGGTCCGGTCAATCTTACAGCTTCTTTAGGAATCGAAGTGGTGAAAGTGGAAAGTGCGGAGGAAATGTACAAGGCTGTTTTGGAATCTTACTCAAAAGCGGATGTTGTCATAAAAACAGCAGCCGTTGCTGATTATCGTCCGAAAATCACCTATGATCATAAGGTGAAAAAGCAAGCAGGTGACTCGAGTATTGAATTGGAAAGAACAAAAGATATCCTGATGGAGCTTGGAAAGAGAAAGAGGAACCAAGTGTTGGTGGGCTTTGCTGCTGAAACGGATAATGTGGAAGAATATGCTAGAAAAAAGTTAACTGCTAAAAACGCTGATATAATTGTCGCCAACAATGTGAAAGCGGAAGGGGCAGGGTTTGGGACGGACACGAATATTGTTACCCTGTATAAACGTTCAGGAAACGTAATCGAATTACCACTTATGTCAAAAAGTAATGTAGCAAAAATGATTATTGAAGAAATTACTTCCCTTTTAAAGGATATGGATGAAAATGGAGATAGCTAGTGTGATTGTGGATGTACCGACAAAGCAAACCGACCGGGCCTTCGATTATTTGATTCCAGATCAGTTAAGCGAAGTCATCCAGCCTGGAATGAGAGTAATCGTTCCATTCGGTCCTAGAAAGATCCAAGGATTTGTCACCTCGTTAAAATCACATTCAGAATTTAAAAAGTTAAGAGAGATTATCGAACCAATGGAGCTCGAGCCTGTTTTAAACAAAGAATTATTAGAGCTAGGCGATTGGCTGACCGAACATACACTTTGTTTTAAAATATTTGCCTATCAGGTGATGCTGCCTGCTGCATTAAAAGCAAAGTATGAGAAAAAAGTGCAACTGGCTGTGGGGGTACAACTGGCTGATTTAACAGAACCCCTTCAAGCTCTTTTTGAAAATAAAATAATGGTTGATTGGGAAGACGCATTAAAAAATGGAATGGTTCCCTTATTACAAAAAGAGGCAGCGAAGGGAAAACTGGAAGTTACATACATTGTTAAGGAAAAGGTCAAAAAGAAACAACTTAAGTTTGTTCGTCCAGTAGTTTCTGTTGCTGAATTAAAAGAGGTCCTTAAGAGCTTCCCCAAGAAAGCGGAAAAACAAAAACAAGTATTAAGTTATTTTGTCGATCATTTTGATCCTATCGAATTAAGACAATTGGTCGCTGAAATAAAAACGACATCCTCAACCATTAAAGCACTTGTGGAAAAAAAGCTCCTTATTGAGTATGACATGGAGGTTTATCGTGATCCATTTGAAGATAGGGCGTTTAAAAGAACAAAGCCATTACCATTAACCAATTCCCAACAAACTGCAATTGCGCCAATTCTAAACTCAATTGAATCCAATCGACATGAGGTATTTTTGTTGTACGGGGTAACGGGAAGTGGGAAGACAGAAATCTACCTCCAATCCATCCAAGAGGTGATTGAAAGAGGACAGGAGGCGATTGTACTTGTACCAGAAATTTCGCTTACCCCTCAAATGGTTAATCGCTTTAAAGGAAGATTCGGGGATTTAGTGGCTGTTTTGCACAGTGGTTTATCTGCAGGAGAAAAATATGACGAGTGGCGTAAGATTCAACGGAAGGAAGTAAAAGTAGCAGTTGGTGCTAGATCAGCAATTTTTGCACCATTTGAAAATTTAGGCATCGTTATCATTGATGAGGAACACGAAACAAGCTATAAGCAGGAGGAAATGCCTCGATACCATGCCAGGGATGTAGCCATCGAAAGGGCGAAAAACTATAACTGCCCAGTAGTACTTGGAAGCGCAACTCCATCGCTCGAATCATTCGCTAGAGCTCAAAAGAAGGTATATCATCTTTTATCACTTCCTACTCGGATGAATAATCAATCCCTGCCTTCAGTGGAGATCATTGACATGCGCGAGGAGCTTCGGAATGGAAATCGTTCGATGTTTTCAAGCAAGCTATTTGAGATGTTAAAAGACCGAATTGAAAAAAAACAACAATCTGTTTTATTTTTAAATAAACGTGGACATTCCTCTTTTGTGATGTGCCGCGATTGCGGGTATGTGATGAATTGTCCTAATTGTGATATATCGCTAACCTACCACCGTGTTCACGAACAAATGAAATGTCATTATTGTGGCTATGAAAGCCATGTGCCAAGGCAATGCCCGGAGTGCGCCAGTGAGTATATCCGCTATTTTGGGACTGGTACACAAAAGGTGGAAGATGAGTTAGGAAAAATTCTTCCAGAAGCTAGGGTTATTCGTATGGATGTGGATACAACAGGTAGAAAGGGGTCCCACGAACGATTATTGACCGATTTTCAAAATGGTAAAGCAGATATACTCCTCGGGACACAAATGATTGCAAAAGGCTTGGATTTCCCCAATATCACCTTAGTTGGTGTGCTTTCGGCTGATACTATGCTTCATTTACCAGATTTTCGCGCCTCTGAAAAAACCTTTCAATTATTAACTCAAGTAAGCGGAAGGGCAGGACGTCACCAGTTGCCAGGAGAGGTCATTATTCAAACCTACACTCCTGAACACTATAGTGTTGAGCTTGCCGGGACACAGGATTATGATCTCTTTTATCAACAAGAAATGATGATGCGAAAAACACATCATTATCCACCATTTTATTATCTATCATTGATCACTGTCAGTCATGAGCAGTTAATGACAGTCGTTACAGCTACAGAAAAAATTGTTAATTATGTTCGCTCTCAGGTTTCAAATGATGCCGTCGTTTTAGGGCCGGCGGCCTCGCCAATTCCTAGGATTAATAATAGATATCGCTATCAATGTCTGATAAAATACAAGCGGGAACCGAACTTGACAAAAATGTTAAAAACCATTTTGGATCAATATCAAACAGATACAAAGAGTGGCTTACTGGTAACAATTGATGTGAATCCATTTATTTTAATGTAACCATCTTATTACCTGAGGCTGTAAAGGTTAATATTTCGCTTTTTTGGTGAAAATGTAAGCAATAAAAAATTTAATTACGCCTTTTTTTAAATGGCATTAATGGGGGAAACGATTTGCCAATCCTTAAAGTAGTTAATTATCCTGCTGAAATACTAGAGCAGGCTTGCAAGCCAGTAGTGAAGTTTGATAGAAAGCTGGCAAAAGTACTTGATAATATGTATGACACGATGATTGAATATGATGGGGTAGGACTTGCTGCCCCGCAAATTGGATTAGACCAACGCATCGCAATTGTTGATATCGATGATGAATTAGGGACAATTGAAATGATAAACCCAGTTATCTTAGAAACATCTGGTGAACAAACTGGACCAGAAGGTTGTCTAAGTTTCCCTGGCTTGTTTGGTGAAGTGACAAGACCCAATTTTGTTAAGATTGAGGCATTTGATCGTAAAGGAAGAAAATATACATTAGAAGCAGAGGGCTTTCTCGCGAGAGCAATTCAACATGAGATCGATCACCTTGATGGGATTTTATTTACAACAAGGGTGATAAGATATCTAGAAGAAGATGAGTTAAAAGGAGTAGAAGCTGAATGACCAAAATTGTTTTTATGGGTACTCCGGATTTTTCCGTGCCGGTTTTACAACAAATTATTAATGACGGATATGATGTCATTGGTGTAGTGACACAACCAGACCGACCAGTTGGCAGGAAAAAGATATTGACCCCCCCTCCAGTAAAGGTTGAGGCTTTAAAACATGATATTCCGGTCTTTCAGCCAGAAAAAATAAGTCAAGAACAAGAACTCGAAAAGATCCTATCATTGAAACCTGATTTAATTGTTACGGCCGCATTTGGTCAAATCTTACCCAATAAATTATTAGAAGCCCCTAAATACGGTTGTATCAATGTTCATGCATCCTTGCTTCCTGAACTTCGCGGCGGTGCTCCTATCCATTACGCTATTCTTCAAGGGAAACAGAAAACAGGTGTGACAATAATGTATATGGTTGAAAAATTAGATGCTGGAGATATTTTAACAAGCATTGAGGTTCCTATCACTGAAGAAGACAATGTTGGAACACTTTTCGCCAAACTAAGTGAAGCCGGAGCTAAATTGTTATCGGAAACCTTGCCGCTTCTATTGGAGGGCCGACTTACGCCAAAGCCGCAAAACCATGCCGATGCAACCTTTGCATCCAACATTAAACGAGAACAAGAAAAAATTAACTGGACAAGAACCGGTGAAGAAATCTATAACCATATTCGTGGATTAAACCCTTGGCCGGTTGCGTTTACCACCTTGAATGGTCAGGTGGTAAAGATATGGCGAGCTAATAAGCAAGCGGGGCAAAGGGGAATAGAACCTGGTACTGTCCTTAAGGTAGAATCAGATAGCTTCACTGTTAGTACGGGAAATGAAACAGCCATTAAAATCATTGAACTTCAGCCTTCCGGGAAATCAAAAATGCTGTGTGAACAATTCTTAAGAGGTTCTAAAATTTCAGTAGGCACGAGACTAGGAGAATAGCAATGACATCAACCATAAACAATGTACGAACCATCGCAATGGACATGTTAGTTGCTATTGAGAAAAATCAGGCATACAGCAATTTACTTCTTAATTCTACCATTGAAAAAAACGAACTTCCTGCCAAAGATGTCGGCCTCTTAACAGAATTAGTCTATGGGACATTACAGAGAAGAATGGCGCTTGACTATTTTTTAGAGCCGTTTGTCAAAGAAAATAAAAAGTTAGCAAATTGGGTTCACCATTTATTAAGGCTCACTCTATATCAAATGGTTTACCTTGATCGAATACCTGATAGAGCTGCAATTTACGAAGCAGTTGAAATTGCCAAAAAACGTGGTCATAAAGGAATCGGCAGTTTGGTAAATGGAGTTTTAAGGAGCATCCAAAGAGAAGGGCTTCCGTCACTTTCGGAAATCGCCGATCCCAATAAGCGGCTGGCACTTGAAACTAGTCATCCGGAATGGCTTGTTACCAGATGGGTGGCTCAATTCGGTTTTGATAAAACGAAAGAAATGTGTGAGGTCAACCTAACTGCACCATTGCAAACAGCTAGAGTGAACCTTACGAAAATTTCAAGAGACGAATGTATCTCCATTTTAGAAGAAGATGGGTTTCAAATCGAAAAAAGCCCGGTCATTCCTGAGGCCATTCGTTCGTTAAAGGGAAATCTGGCTTCAACTATTTCCTTCAAATATGGAATGTTTACCATCCAAGATGAAAGTTCGATGCTTGCAGCATATGCTCTAGGTGCATCGCCAAACGAATATATCCTCGATGCATGCGCGGCACCAGGTGGTAAAAGTACCCATATTGCTGAAAAAATGGATAATACAGGTGAAGTGATTTCAGTAGACCTTCATCAGCACAAGGTAAGATTAATCAATGATAATGCCAAACGGTTAGGGTTAGAAAATATTAAAACAAGTGTCTCTGATTCAAGAAATTTACAGGAAAAGTTTAAGCTTGAATCATTTGATCGAATTCTTCTCGATGCTCCGTGCTCCGGACTCGGTGTAATGAGAAGAAAGCCAGATATGAAATATACCAAAACAGAGATGGATATAAAGCGGCTAAGTACCATTCAACAAGACTTATTAACGTCCGTAACCCCGTTATTGAAAAAGGGCGGTATTCTTGTCTATAGTACATGTACAGTCGATAAAGAAGAAAATGAATATACAGTCAAGACATTTCTTGAGAACAACCCTGAATTCGAAGGGGATGTAACATTTAAAAGCCGGATGCCTGAAGCAATCCAGCCATTAATTACAGGTTTCGATTTACAGATATTCCCACAAGATATTGGGTCAGATGGATTTTATATAGCAGTATTAAGAAAGAGGGTGTAACAGTTGGAACAATTAAATACAACTGAGACAAACACAACAGCGGAAGTAAAGAAAAAATCAATTTATTCATTACAATTACAAGAATTAAAGGATTGGCTTTCTGAAAATGGTGAAAAGCCATTTCGTGCCGAACAGATCTTTGAATGGCTTTATAAAAAAAGAATTACATCTTTTGAGGATATGAGTAATGTCTCGAAGGGCCTTAGAGAAAAGTTAGAAAGTAATTTTGTACTAACTACATTAAATACGGCAATTCAACAAACCTCTTCTGATGGAACCATTAAGTTCCTTTTTGAACTTCATGATGGATATTCGATTGAGACTGTATTAATGCGTCATGATTATGGGAACTCCGTTTGTGTCACGACCCAGGTAGGCTGTCGAATTGGATGTACCTTTTGTGCTTCTACACTAGGCGGACTTAAAAGACACTTGGAGGCAGGCGAAATCGTTGCTCAAGTAGTTAAAGTCCAGCAAACACTAGATGAAACCGATGAACGGGTAAGCTCTGTTGTTATCATGGGGATTGGTGAACCATTCGATAATTATGATAATATGATGTCATTTTTAAAAATAATTAATCATGAAAAGGCGCTTAACATAGGAGCACGACATATCACCGTTTCAACAAGTGGAATTGTTCCAAAGATTTATAAGTTTGCCGATGAAGATACGCAAATTAACTTTGCGATTTCCTTGCATGCTCCAAATACAGAATTACGATCGAGGTTAATGCCGATTAACAAGGCGTATAAACTTGATGACTTAATGACGGCAGTAAGGTATTATATCGATAAGACAGGTCGCCGAATCAGCTTTGAATATGGTCTTTTTGGAGGAGTTAATGATTCAGTTGAGCATGCCGAAGAATTAGCTGAACTATTAAAAGGATTGAAGTGCCATGTGAATCTAATTCCTGTCAACTATGTTCCTGAAAGGGATTATGTACGGACACCAAGAGACAAAATTTTTGCTTTCGAAAAAACATTGAAAAACCGCGGAATTAATGTAACGATTCGCCGAGAGCAAGGTTCAGATATAGCTGCAGCATGTGGGCAACTTCGTGCAAAGGAGCGGAAAGAGGAGACGAGGTGACAAAAGTGAAAGCTGTTTTTAAAACGGACCAAGGAAGAGTTCGTCAGAATAATGAAGATAGTGGTGGTACTTTTGTAAATCGGGACGGACACCGCCTTGCCATCGTAGCTGATGGTATGGGCGGTCACCTTGCCGGTGATGTAGCAAGTAATATGACTGTTTCACATCTCCAGGAAATGTGGGAGAAGTCTGAAGGCATTCAAACGGCAGATCAAGCGGAAGCTTGGTTAAAAACGCATGTTCTTCAAGTGAATCAATTACTATATGACCATTCCAGAAGCCATGCAGAATGTGAGGGGATGGGCACAACAATTGAAGCGGTCATAGCTTCAGAGAATTTTACAACCATAGCGCATGTTGGGGATAGTCGCTGTTATATTTTAAATGATTCGGGCTTCAAGCAGCTTACAGAGGATCATACACTTGTCAACGAATTAGTCAGAACGGGACAAATTACCAAGGAGGATGCGGAGCATCATCCAAGGAAAAATTGGATTTTAAGAGCATTAGGAACGGAACAAGATGTTAAAATCGATTTTAAAACAATCATGTTTGAAGAAGGTGACTATCTTTTACTATGCTCTGATGGGTTGTCCAATAAAGTAAATGAAAAAGAAATGATTCAAATTCTTCAAAATGAAGATTCACTTGAACAAAAGGCTTCTACATTAATTACCATGGCAAATGAGAATGGTGGAGAAGACAATATTACCCTAATTATTTTAGAATATGCTAATGATAATGAATTGGGTGATTATCAGTGATTATTGGGAAAAGAATAAGCGGCCGCTATAAAGTGCTTGAAATGATTGGCGGAGGCGGTATGGCAAATGTTTATTTAGCACATGATATGATTTTAGACAGAGAAGTTGCTGTTAAAATGCTACGCCTTGATTTTGTTAATGATGAGGAATTTATTCGCCGTTTCCATAGAGAGGCACAGTCTGCTACTAGTCTTACCCACCCCAATATTGTCAGTATATACGATGTAGGCGAAGAGGATTCTCTTTACTATATTGTAATGGAATATGTGAATGGGCAAACATTAAAGCAATACATAAACCAACATTCATCACTTCGTGTCGAAAAAGCTTTAGATATTATGATGCAATTAACTTCTGCCATATCTCATGCTCATCAAAATCATATTATACATCGTGATATTAAACCACATAACATACTTATTGATCGGGAAGGCAATGTAAAAATCACTGATTTTGGTATTGCTATGGCATTGAGTGCAACAAGCATTACCCAAACTAATTCGGTTTTGGGTTCAGTACACTATTTATCACCAGAACAAGCAAGAGGCGGTATGGCAAATAGGAAATCAGATATTTATTCGCTTGGGATTGTAATGTTTGAAGTTTTAACAGGGAGGCTTCCTTTCTCGGGGGAATCTGCCGTTTCGATTGCATTAAAGCATCTTCAATCAGAAACACCTTCTGTTAGAAGATGGAATTCAAATATTCCACAAAGTGTAGAGAATATAGTCTTGAAGGCAACTGCAAAGGATCCATTTCATCGTTATAATAGTGTTGATGAAATGGAAGAGGATATAAGAACAGCGCTTGATCCAGAAAGAATGAATGAACCTAAGTTTAACATTCCAATCGATGATGAAGCAACAAAGGCAATTCCCATTATTACCGATGATCGTCCGCATAAAAATCTGGATGAAACATTAGTCCATAGTACAGATAAAGTTGTCCAAACCAAAAAGGAGACACCTGAGAAAGAAAAAGAGACTAAGAAAAAGCGGAAAAAATGGCCCACTGTCCTCATTACAACTTTTCTTATCCTTACTGTTTTAGGGCTTTTAACTATAACCTTTTTACCTGGATTATTGGCTGCAAAAGATGTCAAAATCCCGGATATAAGCGGGATGGAATTAGATGAAGCCATTTCCAAACTTAATCTAAATGGTTTAGAGGTAGAGAAACAAATCGAAATTCCAGATGATGCGATTGATCAAGGTAAAGTTATAAAGACAGACCCTGAAATTGGCACAACGGTTAAGGAAAACACAAAAGTTACATTATATATTAGTACCGGCAAAGAAAAAATGGAACTATCCGATTATGTTGGAAGAATTTATGACGATGTTTTTCCTTTATTGGAAAATCGGAATTTTAAAGATATTAAGAAGACTGAGATATATGATGAAAGTGAACCAGGAACGATCCTTAGTCAAACACCCCCTGGTGGTGATAAAGTTGTCCCTGAAGATACTGAATTAAAGTTTGAAGTTAGTAAGGGACCAGAAACAATTATCCTAAAGGACCTAACACAATACACTTTAAAAAGTGCAGAGGACTATGCCTCCTTAGTAGGGCTTAAGATCGAGACCGAAGAAAAATATGATGACAAAGTTCCTGCCGACATGGTGATTTCACAAAATCCAAAACCTAAAACAGAAATGAATAAAGGTGATACGGTAACCGTTATTATTTCAAAAGGTAAAGAAGAAAAGCCCCCAAAAACGGTAGTGAAGGAAATATCCATTGAGTATGAACCGACCGTTCCAGTTTCCGGTGAACCTATTCCTAAGCAGGAAGTTCTTATTTACATCGAGGATATGAATCACAGTATGACGGAACCGGCAGAAACCTTTTTTATTACCGAAACAACCAAAAAACAAATTGAATTAACGATACCTTATGGCGGAAAAGGCGGCTACAAGATTATTCGAGACAGAAAAGTCATAGCGGAGGATGTAATTAACTATTCTGAAACAGAATAATCAATATTACGAAGCTCTATTTATGATTGATTACGAAAATTTTAATATCAAAAATGAGTGGTCTAATTGAAAGGCAAGGAGTGTGGCTATGCCGGAAGGAAAAATTGTTAAAGCACTAAGCGGATTCTATTATGTACTGGGTAACAATAAGTTAATTCAATGTCGTGGAAGAGGGGTATTTCGAAAAAATAAAATTACCCCTCTTGTGGGGGACGAGGTTGTTTTTCAAGCTGAAAATGATTTGGAAGGATATATTATGGAAGTTAAAACTCGAAAAAATGAGTTAATTCGTCCGCCAATCGCAAATGTTGACCAGGCCATTCTAGTGTTTTCAGCTGTTGAACCAGAATTCAGTACTGTCCTATTAGATCGATTCCTAGTCCTAGTTGAATTTAATCGGATCGAACCGCTTATTTGTATTACCAAAATGGATCTTACCAACGAAGATGAGCAAAAGATGATTAAGGATTATGCAGAGCAATATACTGCAGCGGGATATAAAGTAATCCTGACTTCTTCCGAAACA
>Ga0182747_1003315_pt1 | contig 10867 bp, 11 predicted proteins | sample eDN3rd30CBELigBY_FD_128526 | JGI IMG/M metagenome (GOLD analysis project Ga0182747, IMG submission 128526) | Enriched backyard soil microbial communities from Emeryville, California, USA - eDNA 3rd pass 30_C BE-Lig BY (version 2) (version 2) | ecosystem: Environmental > Terrestrial > Soil >...
AACCACCGCCCAGAAAATCAGGTAGGCGACGATGATCGACGCAAGACCGAGGAACATCAGCGAAGTCGCAAGACTGAGTTTTTCGGCGGAGACGATGCCGAGAAATCCGCCGAGAATGACGATCGCGATCTTGATGTAGAGCTCGGGCCGGATCGCCTCATGCATCCATCGTGCAAAACCCGGCAAGAAATTGCCGATGATCAGGCCGACGATCAGCGCGATGACGAAGCCGCCTTCCGACGTGAGTTGCAGCGACCAGTTGATGCCGAACTTTTTCATATCGGCGGGGGTGTTCACCGCCATATGTGCGTAGCTGCCGGCGATCCAGCACAGATACGTGATCCAGAAAACGGCGGTGAAGCCGGCGATGAAGCGGCCGATATCGGCCCGCAGCATCGCCGCGCCGACCGTCATCAGTACAAGCAAGCCGACATAGGTCGCGATCAGTGCGCCCACGCCGCCGAGATTGGCATATGTTTTCGATACGGGAGAAAGGGCCTTCGTGATGTCCATCCAGACATCGGTTTTGACGACCCATCCGAGCAGATCGACGTTGGCCACGAGGCCAAGCGACAAGAAAAAAATCAACAAACCGAGAATGAGAGATAACCAGTCTTCACTTATACCTTTGCCATTCATGTGCCGCCCCCTTTGTGCAAAAGCGATTGGCAAATCTGAAGTGGCGATCGGCAAGTCGCAGACGCGCGGCTAAAGCCGAGCACCGGCATCTCATTTGTCTCTTGAGTAAGTTTCTCCTGATTGGTCCGTGGCCGCGATGGGCCAGCGGGCTTTAGAAAATTATTATTTACCCATTCAGCATGGCTGACAACGGCCGCCTGTGGCGAAGGCACAGGCAGCAGATTGCATATTTCTGCTTGTTTCTAGCTGTCGCCGAGATCAGCGGTATCGTGCTGCCACAACCGCATCACGAAGGAGATTGATCTCGTTCGCCGATTCTCGCAGACGCAGCGCTTGCATGTCGCGGATCGACAGCATGCCGACCACCCGATCACGCTCAAGCACGGGCACGTGGCGGAAATTGAATTTCCGCATCAACTGTTCCGCATCATGAATGTCGTCGTCGATGTCGCAGCTCTTCGGCTGCGCGGTCATAATGTCGCGGACACGTATATAAGTGAGTTCCGCCCAGTCGGTTGTCGCGAGTGCTCGCACAAGATCACGCTCGGATACGATGCCCACGATGCGGTTGCCCGTCTCGCAGACGGGAATGGCGCCGATGGCGTGGGTGTGCAGGGCTTTCGCGATGGCTTCCAGCGTGTCGTCCTGCCTGCAGGTTACGAGGCGCTGACGCAGGTTCTTGAGAAGCTCGCCGATTTTCATGGCGTCATTCCTCTCTTTGGTGCTGACATTCGCAACTTAGACAACGTGAAGCCTAGGACTCCGCAATCCGCTGCACCAGCGCGTCGGCGGCAATGAGAAATAATATTGATCGGAACGTTCGCCTGCACAGATCGATCTTCTTCGCAGTGCAGCTTCTCATTGGAATCATTCAATAAATGGCGAGCGGCAAGCCCAGTTTGAAATTTTTCGAATTCTTGTCTCGCATACCCCGCATCGTTATCGTTTGCGTGAAATGAAGGGCTCGCACCAACAGCGGCCCCTGGGGAAAGCGCCTGACATGTTCACCAGCAATCCGTTCGCAGCACTCTCTGCGTCCATTCCTGTTTCCGTCATGCAGACCTTTGTCGTGGTCATGGCGCTGCTCGTTATCTGCGGCACGCTCTTCGACGTGATCCATAAGCGGAGCGCCCGCTATTTCTTCGACAACTGGCGCAATTCGCAAAAGACCTCGAAGCGCCCGGTCGGCGCGGGCAAGATGCTCGGCCTCGCCACTCAATCCGCGGTCGTCGACGTTTTGGCGTCCGGCGAGTTCTGCAACATGAAGCGCCGGATCGCGCATCTCCTCGGCATGTACGGCTTTATCTTCTATGTCGTGGCGACCGTCGCGCTGGTGTTCTGCTATCCGACGTCGGCGACGCCGCCGGCGCATTGGCCGCTCCTGTGGTGGCTCGGCGCGCTGATGATCTGCGTCGGCGGTTACTGGTTCTGGTTCTTCATCCGCGTCGATGTCGCAGCCGAAGGCAATTCGCCGTTCCGCATCGTGAAGGCCGATCTCTTCGTGCTCGCGCTGACCATCAGCTCCACGCTCGGCCTGATCTGGGCCTGGCTGCAGGTGAACGGCTCGGCGTGGTCGACGGTGTTTCTCGGCCTCTATCTGATCGCGACCGTCGTGCTGTTCGGCTCGATTCCGTGGTCGAAATTCTCGCACATGTTCTTCAAGCCGGCTGCGGCGCTCGAGAAGCGCATGTCGAAGGCCAATGGTACGGCGCAGAATTTGCCGACGCTGACCCGCGACGACCCCGAGCAGCAGAAGAGACATTCGATGGAGCTGTTGCAAAACGCTCCGATGGACATGGGGCTCGGCATCAAGCGCGAAGCGCCGCGTCACTACTGATTAAAGACAGCCTGCAAGTTTTAGGAACAGCCAAGGAGCCGACTAATGCCAACCTTCGTCTATATGACAAGGTGCGACGGATGCGGACACTGCGTCGACATCTGTCCTTCGGACATCATGCACATCGACCCGACCTATCGGCGCGCTTACAACATCGAGCCGAATATGTGCTGGGAATGCTATTCCTGCGTGAAGGCTTGCCCGCAGAATGCGATCGACGTGCGCGGCTATGCCGACTTCGCGCCGCTCGGTCACAGCGTTCGCGTCGTCCGTGACGAGGAAAAAGGCACGATCGCCTGGAAGATCAAATACCGCAACGGTACCGAAAAGAACTTCCTGTCGCCGATCACCACCAAGCCGTGGGGCAAATATATCCCGAAGCTCGCCGACGTTCCCGCGCCGAGCAAGGAAATGCGCGACAGCCAGCTTCTCTATAACGAGCCGAAGTGGATCCGCATGGATGAAGGCGGTTTGCACACGCTTGAGTCCAACGGCCTCAAGATGAAGAAAGGCGTGTACTACTGATGGCTTACAAAACGATTATCGAAGACAACATCGATATTCTGGTCGCCGGCTCAGGCCTTGGCGGCAGCGGTGCCGCCTGGGAAGCCCGCTTCTGGGGACAGAACAAGAAGATCGTCATCGCCGAGAAGGCCAATATCGACCGCTCCGGCGCTGTCGCACAGGGCCTTTACGCCATCAACTGCTACATGGGCACGCGCTGGGGCGAGAATAACCCCGAGGACCACGTCCGTTACGCGCGCATCGACCTGATGGGTCTGGTGCGCGAGGACTTGCTGTTCGATATGGCGCGCCACGTCGACTCGACGGTCCACCAGTTCGAGGAGTGGGGCCTGCCCATCATGAAGAACCCCAAGACGGGGCGCTATCTTCGTGAAGGCCGCTGGCAGATCATGATCCACGGCGAGTCCTATAAGCCGATCGTGGCCGAGGCCGCCAAGAAATCCGCCGACAAGGTATTCAACCGCGTCTGCGTCACGCATCTCTTGATGGACGAGAGCAAAGAGAACCGTGTCGCCGGTGCCGTCGGCTTCAACGTCCGTACCGGCAACTATCACGTCTTCAAGTCGAAGACCGTGATCTGCGGCGCGGGCGGCGCATCCAACATCTTCAAGCCGCGTTCGGTCGGCGAAGGCTCGGGCCGTACCTGGTACGCGCCGTGGTCGTCGGCGTCAGCCTACGGCCTCATGATCGACGCCGGCGCCAAGATGACGCAGATGGAAAACCGCATCGTGCTGGCGCGGTTCAAGGACGGCTATGGCCCCGTCGGTGCTTACTTCCTGCACCTCAAGACCTACACGCAGAACGGCCTCGGCGAAGAATACGAATCGAAGTGGTTCCCCGAACTGCAGAAGATGGTCGGCAAGGAATATCTCGATCCGGAAGCCTCGCATTTGACGCACCGGCCGATCCCGACCTGCCTGCGCAACCACGCGCTGATCAGCGAAGTGAATGCCGGCCGCGGCCCCATTCACATGGTGACGATGAAGGCCTTCCAGGATCCGCATCTGGAAGAAGTCGGCTGGGAAAACTTCCTCGGCATGACCATCGGCCAGGCCGTGCTGTGGGCTTCCACCGACGTCGATCCCAAGAACGAAAACCCCGAGCTCACCACGTCCGAGCCCTACGTCATGGGTTCGCACGCGACTTGCTCGGGCGCCTGGTGCTCGGGTCCTGAAGACGTTTCGCCGCCGGAATATTTCTGGGGCTACAACCGCATGACGACGATCGAGGGCCTGTTCGGCGCCGGCGACGCGGTCGGCGGCACGCCGCACGCCTTCTCGTCCGGCTCGTTCACCGAGGGCCGTCTCGCGGCCAAGGCTGCCTGCAAATACATCGACGACGGCAAGGCCGAAGGCATTGTCGTGTCGAATGAGCAGATCGAGCGGCGTAAAAAGGAAATCTACAAGCCGCTCGAGCACTACAAGATCTACCGCAACGAGATCGTCGCGGGCGACGTCAATCCGCACTACATCAATCCCAAGCAGGGCCTCGACCGTCTGCAGAAGCTGATGGACGAGTACTGCGGCGGCGTGACCGTCAACTACATGACCAACGAGAAGCTCCTGAACATCGGTCTCAAGAAGCTCAAGGTCATGGAAGAAGACCTCGAGAGCCTTGCCGCCAAGGACCTTCACGAGCTGCTGCGCGCCTGGGAATTGAAGCACCGTCACCGTGCCGCCGAGTGCGTCACGCAGCACACGCTGTTCCGCAAGGAAACCCGCTGGCCGGGCTACTACTACCGTGGCGACGCCATGAAGGTGGACGATGCGAACTGGCACGTGCTGACGGTTTCGCGCCGCGACCCGAAGACGGGCGAATACACCATGGAAAAAGCACCCTGCTATCACCTGGTCGGGGCGGACGATAAGTAATTGTTCTCCGGACAGAAGTTCACATTAGACTTCTGTCCGGACGCAAGGAAAGATCGGGAAAATCGATATGTCGTTTATGGCGCGTCCAGAAAATCCGGCTCCTTCCACACCCGGAGAACCGCGCATGAATATTCTTGAGAAAACCGACGACGAGTTGAAGGTCATCGCCGAACCGTTGTGGCGCGACCTCATCAAGAATTCCAACGAAGGCAAGTACGGAGAGTTCGTCAAGAATTTCTCCAGCGCCATGGCGCTTGCGATGAACCAGGTCACCGTTGGCCATCAGTTCGCCAACAGCGAGCTGGCGCGAAACCTGTCCGAGGATTTCGACTATCTCGGCATCATCCGCCGCGGCGAGCATGTGACCGTTCTCTATCGGGTGCGCAGCACCAAAAAAACCGGCGAATGGCTCGGCCGGCTCGTCCTCGGCTATGAGGACGGAAAGATCAGAATTTTCGGCGCGTCGATCTTCTGAGCAGGGTCGATATGAGCGAACTCGAAATGAGTGAGACCATCCACGACGGCAAATATGTCGAGCTCACCTACAAGGTGACCGACAAGAAGTCGGGGCATGTTCTCACCATGGTCGAGTTTCCGCTGGGCTATATCCACGGCCACAACGAAATTCTCGCGCCTTTCGTTCACCACCAGCTCGAAGGCAGGGGTGAGGGCGAGATCATCGAGGTGCCGATCGACGGCAACCGGATTTTCGGGGCGCGGGACGAGTCGCTGGTTTTTACCGACCGCATCGAGAACGTGCCCGAGGAATACCGCAAGGTCGGCACTTCCATCCTCATGGAAAACGACAAGGGCCAGACCCGCAGCTTTCTGGTGACGCGGGTCGATGACGAGACGCTGACCGTCGACGGCAACAATCCGCTTTGCGGCCGGGAGGTCGTGTTCACGCTCGAGATCATAACCGTGCGTGAGCCGACCGACGAAGAAGCAAAGGCGGGCGGTGCGATCGGCGCGCAGCCGGATATCGATCCGTCTCTCATGCGGCCTATTTGAACGGCAATTTCAATTTCACGGCGAAAGGTGACTTATGAGCAGCGACCAAAAACCCACCAATACGAAAGTTCCTGACGGCCACACGCGCTTTCTGACCACGCGTCAGATGCAGCCGAACGAAAAGGGCTTCGTCGGTTACGAAACCGTCTGGGAGCCGTTCCAGAAAGAAGCCGAATACAAGACCCCGAAGCGGCCGTAAGCTGTCATGTCGAAGCTCGTCTCGCCGCACGGCTCCGCATCGGTCAAGCCGCTCCTGCTGCCGGAAAGCGAGCGGGGCGCGGAACTTAAGCGCGCCGCCAATCTGAAGCGGGTGCCGCTCGATTCGCGCGCCGTTTCCGACGTCTTCATGCTGGCGATGGGCGCCTATACGCCGCTCGACGGCTTCATGGGACACGACGACTGGCGCGGCTCGTGCGTCGACATGAAGATGGCGAACGGCACCTTCTGGCCGATCCCGATCACGCTGCCGGTGGCGAAGGATATCGCCGACAGCATCAATAGCGGCGAGGAAGTCGCGCTCGCCGACGGCGAAACCGGCGAGATTCTCGCCGTGATGCAGGTTCGCGAGAAGTATTCGATCGACAGGAAATTAGAGGCCGAGACCGTCTATCGCACGACCGATCCGAAGCATCCTGGGGTTGCCAAGGTTTTCGCCCAGGGCGAGATCAATCTTGCCGGCCCGGTGAAGGCGCTGAGCGAAGGCGAGTATCCGAAGAAGTATCCGAGCCTTTACATCCGTCCGGCGGAATCGCGCGCGATGTTCGCCGACAAAGGCTGGTCGCGGGTCGCGGCGTTTCAGACGCGCAACCCGATGCACCGCAGCCACGAATACCTTGTCAAGATCGCGGTCGAAGTGCTCGACGGCGTCTTCATCCATCAGGTGCTCGGCAAGCTGAAGGAAGGCGACATTCCCGCCGAGGTGCGCACCCGCGCCATCCAGGCGATGATCGACAACTATTTCCGCGCCGGAACGATCATTCAGGCCGGCTACCCGATCGAGATGCGTTATGCCGGCCCGCGCGAGGCGCTGCTGCATGCGCTGATCCGCCAGAATTTCGGCTGCTCGCATCTGATCGTCGGCCGCGACCATGCAGGTGTCGGCAGCTATTACGGTCCGTTCGACTCGCAGAAGATCTTCGACGACCTGTGGCCGGGCGCGCTGCAGACGCAGCCGCTCAAGATCGACGTCACCTTCTATTGCAAGAAGTGCTACGGCATGGCGACGGCGAAAACCTGCCCGCACGATGCGAAAGAGCAGGTTTCGATCTCCGGTACGCAGCAGCGCGAAATGCTTTCGAACAATGCGCCGGTCCCGCCCGAGTTCAGCCGGCCGGAAGTCATCGATATTCTGCGGAAATATTACGCGAGCCTGAAGCCCGCGGCCTGACGCGCGTCCATGATCATCGCGCAGATTTCCGATACGCATATCGCGCTCGATACCCCCGACGCCGACAGGCGCCGGGACGACTTCGAACGGACGATCGCCGATATCAATACGCTCGATCCGCAGCCCGATGCCGTCATTCACACCGGCGACATCGTCCATAACGGACGCGCGGACGAGTACGCGGTGGCCGCGTCCATTCTCGCTGGCTTAAAGGCGCCGGTTTACGTCATTCCCGGCAACAAGGATGACCGGGCGAATTTGCGTGCGGCTTTTGCGGGCACTTATCTTGCGCCGGGTTCCGATTTCATCGACTACGCGGTCGAAGATTTTCCGGTGCGGCTGATCGCGCTCGATACGCTCGATCCCGCCGGCAACAAGGGCGATTTTTCGCCGGAGCGAATTGAGAAGCTCACCCGCTGGCTCGATGCCGACACGGCAAGGCCCGCCGCGGTTTTTTGCCATCATCCGCCGTTCGCCGTTTCGGTCGGTCCGGTTGCGATCAATTTTGCGCGCCCCGAAATCATGGAATCGCTGGCGAACGCCTTGCAGCGGCCCGGTCAGGTTGCCGGCATCTTCTGCGGCCATGTGCACCGTGCGTTCAAAGGACATGCCGGGAAAATCCCCGGGATCGTCATGCCTTCCATCGCGACGACGTTGCGTTACGGCGATTATCCGCCCGAGCTGAAATCCTGCCCGCTCTATTACATCCATCGGTTCGACGGGCAGGGGAAGTTCACGACCGAAGCCCGCATCGTCGGCCAGGACGTCTTGCGCAAGGCGCTCTGAAGCGAAGAGGCGAGAAGCCCCGTCTCGCCGTGGTTTCCCGAATTGTTACCGGATGCCGCCGCTGCTACCCGCCAGCCGATTATATATGAATATAATCCTTTAATTGCGAAAGCCATAGCACTTCGGGCGCCGCCGCTTGGGAAAAAATACTCCCGTTCTTTTGCAAAAGCAATATTTTTAATATATCTTTTGTTGCACGACGAGAGGAATGCGGCGCGCCATCTCGTGCAATCGAGGCGCCGTTGAATGCCTGCCCGTCACTAGCCTCGTTCAGCCGAGACGCCTCGCCACACAGCCATCAGCACTGCCGCGCGCAGCGGCTTCTTCGCGCGTGCCGTCAGGAGGAACCGTGTCAGACCCGCTTTATCCGTCGTCATCGCGCTCGCTCAATGATCTACGCAAGGCGCTCGCGCCCGATGCGCATGACGCCTTCCATGCCTTCAGCCAGAAAGTTTTTGCCGATGGCGCGCTTGACGCCAAGACGAAGCAGCTGATCGCAGTTGCCGTCGCGCATGTCACGCAGTGCCCGTACTGCATTCGCGGCCACACCCGGGCTGCGCTCAGGAGCGGCGCTACCCGAGAAGAGATCATGGAAGGGATCTGGGTCGCGGCCGAAATGCGCGCCGGTGGCGCCTATGCCCACTCGCTGCTGGCGCTCGAAGAAATGGAGAAGGCCGAAGCAACTGCGAAAAAATAGCTCCGAAAATTCCATCTCGGACGGATGTTGAACTCGCTCACCAATGAAATGAGGACGAAGATGCCAAACACAGCCACGGTTCACAGCTCGCACTCCGCACACGGGCATCCGACAGGCTGGCGACGCTATCTGTTTTCGACGAATCACAAAGACATCGGCACGATGTATTTCGTCTTCTCGATCATGAGCGGGCTGATCGGCGCGCTGTTCTCGCTCGCCATCCGCGCTGAGTTACAGGAACCCGGCATCCAGTTTTTCTCGGGCCAGCACGCCTATGCGGTGGCAGCGACCTCGCACGGCCTGATCATGATCTTCTTCACCATCATGCCGGCCCTGATCGGCGGCTTTGGCAACTGGTTCGTGCCGCTGATGATCGGCGCGCCGGATATGGCGTTTCCGCGCCTGAACAACCTGTCATTCTGGCTTTTGCCGCCTTCGCTGTTTCTGGTGATCTTGTCGATGTTCGTCGGCGGTGAGCCCGGCACGCTCGGCGCCGGCACCGGCTGGACATTATATGCGGAGCTTTCGACCAAAGGGCATCCGGGGCCGGCCGTCGATTGCGTGATCCTCGGGCTGCATCTCGCGGGCATTTCGTCGATTCTCGGCGCGATCAATTTCATCACCACGATCTTCAATATGCGAGCGCCCGGCATGACGATGCACAAGATGCCGCTGTTCGCCTGGTCGATTCTGGTGACGTCGTTTCTGCTGCTCCTCGCGTTACCGGTGCTGGCCGGTGCGCTGACGATGCTGCTGACCGACCGCAATTTCGGCACGACCTTCTTCGATCCGAGCGGCGGCGGCGATCCGCTGCTCTACCAGCATTTGTTCTGGTTCTTCGGTCACCCCGAAGTTTACATCATGATCCTGCCGGCCTTCGGCATCATCAGCCATGTCATGTCGACCTTCAGCAAGAAGCCGATCTTCGGTTATCTCGGCATGATCTATGCGATGGTGGCGATCGGCTTCATCGGCTTCGTCGTCTGGGCCCATCACATGTTCACGGTCGGTATGGGCTTCAACGCCCAAGCCTACTTCATGACCGCCTCGATGGTTATCGCCGTGCCGACCGGCATCAAGATCTTTTCCTGGCTCGCGACGATGTGGGGCGGTTCGATCGACTTCAAAACACCGATGCTGTGGGCCTGCGGGTTCATCTTCATGTTCACGATGGGCGGCGTCACCGGCGTCGTGGTTGCCAACACCGGCGTGGACCGTAGCCTGCACGACACTTACTACGTCATCGCGCATTTTCACTATGTGATGTCGCTCGGTTCGGTGTTCGCGATATTCGCCGGCTGGTACTACTGGTTCCCGAAAATCACCGGCTACACTTATTCGGAGACGCTCGGCAAAATTCATTTCTATCTCGCCTTTGCCGGCGCCAATGTGCTGTTCTTCCCGATGCACTTTCTCGGTCTCTCGGGCATGCCGCGGCGTATCGTCGATTATCCGGACGCCTACGCGGGATGGAATTTTGTCTCCTCGATCGGCGCCTATATTTTTGCGCTCGGCCTTGTCGTTTTCCTGACGAACATCGTGCTGTCGTTCCGGCGCAAGCATCACGCGGCGGATAACCCATGGGGTGTCGGTGCGACGACGCTCGAGTGGACGCTGTCGTCGCCGCCGCCGTTCCATCAATACGAGACGCTGCCAAGGATCTCGTAAGAGAATTTCGTAGCGGCTTCCCGAAATAAATGTCCTGCCGTCGCTTCCGTTGCGAAGCGGCGGCAGATCCGCCGGCTGCCCGTTCGCCGGAATTTTCCAAACCGCTCGCGCCTGAAAACCCCGCAAACGCTGCTTGACCGGGCCGGGTAGCCACTTTAACGTTTCTCCATTAGAGAATAGTGTTCGCGAGTGGTGAACAATGGATGGCCCCGTCAAGCGGGTTTTGCGCTCGCTCAACCTGTCGCTGGATGTGCTCGATCTCCTGGCCAAGGAGCCGGACCGGCTGAGCCTGAGCTCGGTCGCGAGCCGGCTTGGCCTCAGCAAGGCGGCGGTGCACAGCATTCTCGCCAATCTCGAAGCGCGCGGTTACGTCAAACGCAGCGAAGACAACAATCGCTACAGCCTCGGCCATCGGGTCTGGGAACTGGGCATCGCAGCCGGCGAGC
>Ga0182747_1003316_pt1 | contig 10857 bp, 9 predicted proteins | sample eDN3rd30CBELigBY_FD_128526 | JGI IMG/M metagenome (GOLD analysis project Ga0182747, IMG submission 128526) | Enriched backyard soil microbial communities from Emeryville, California, USA - eDNA 3rd pass 30_C BE-Lig BY (version 2) (version 2) | ecosystem: Environmental > Terrestrial > Soil >...
ACGATCCTCACGGCGGCGCTCGTGCTCGCCGTCATGCTCCTCCCGATCATGACCGCGATCTGCCGCGAGGTGTTCCTGCAGACGCCGAAGCTGCACGAAGAGGCGGCGCTGGCGCTCGGCTCGACGCGCTGGGAGATGATCCGCATGGCCGTCTTCCCCTTCGCGCGCGGCGGCATGGTTTCGGCGGCGATGCTCGCCCTGGGCCGCGCCCTCGGCGAGACGATGGCCGTGACGATGGTGCTGTCGGCATCCGGCGTCGTGAGCTTCCAGGTGCTCACCTCGACCAACCCCACGCCGATCCCCGCCAACATCGCACTGAAGTTCGGCGAAGCGCACGGCACCGGCGTCAACGCGCTCATCGCGACCGGTCTGATCCTGTTCGTCGTGACCTTCGCCGTCAACGCGTTCGCGCGCTGGATCGTCAGCCGCCGCGCCGAGTTCTCAGGAGCGAACTGATGGCCGTCGTCTCCGCTCCGCAGGTCGCCTCGCGCCGCATCGCTGCCAACTCTCTCACCGCCGGACAACTGCCGACGTGGCTGCCGTGGGCGCTCCTGGGCACCTCGCTGTTCTTCTCGGCGACGGTGTTCACGATCCTCAACTTCGGCGGCGACCCGCGCGACTTCAGCGTCGCCGGCACGATCTTCTTCGGGTTCGTCGTGTTCGCGATCGGGCTCGTGGTGCTCTCGAGCATCGTCGAGAGCCGCCGCCGCGCGACCGACCGCCTGGCGACCGTGCTCGTGAGCTTCGCGTTCACGCTCGCGCTCATCCCGCTCGTCTCGCTGCTGTACACCGTCGTCATCGACGGCATCGCCCGCTTCGACCCGACGTTCTTCTCATGGACGATGCGCAACGTCGTCGGTGACGGCGGCGGGGCCGTCCACGCGATCTGGGGAACCCTGCTCATCACCGTCACCGCCGCCGTCATCTCGGTTCCGATCGGGCTCCTCACCTCGATCTACCTCGTCGAGTACGGCCGTGGACGCCTGGCGCGGGCCATCACGTTCTTCGTCGACGTCATGACCGGCATCCCCTCGATCGTCGCCGGTCTCTTCATCGTGGCGCTGTTCACCCTGCTCGTCGGGCCGGGACGCTACATGGGCGTCATGGGCGCACTGTCACTGACCGTGCTCATGATCCCGGTGGTCGTGCGCTCCAGCGAGGAGATGCTGCGGCTGGTGCCGAACGAGCTGCGCGAGGCCTCCTACGCGCTGGGCGTGCCGAAGTGGCTCACGATCGCGAAGGTCGTGCTGCCCACCGCGATCGCCGGCATCACGACCGGCATCATGCTGTCGATCTCCCGTGTCATCGGCGAGACCGCGCCGCTGCTGCTGACCGCCGGCTTCACGACCTCCCTCAACCTGAACCTCGCCGACCAGCCCATGATGACCCTGCCGGTGTTCGTCTACTCGCAGTTCCAGAACCCGGGCACCAACATCGAGGCCGCCCTCGGGCGCGCCTGGGCCGGCGCCCTGACCCTCATCCTCATCGTCATGCTGCTGAACCTCGTGGCCCGCTTCATCGCGAAGCGGTTCGCCCCGAAGTTCGGCCGCTGACCGGCATCCGCCCCACAGAGAGAACCCACGTGTCCAAGAGCATCGAAGTCAGCGACCTCAACGTCTACTACGGCGACTTCCTCGCCGTCGAAGGCGTGTCCCTCGAGATCGAGCCCCGCAGCGTCACCGCCTTCATCGGCCCGTCCGGCTGCGGCAAGTCGACCTTCCTGCGGACCCTCAACCGCATGCACGAGGTGATCCCCGGAGCACGCGTCGAGGGCCAGGTGCTGCTCGACGGCGACGACCTCTACGGGCCGGGCGTCGACCCTGTGCTCGTGCGTCGCCAGGTGGGCATGGTGTTCCAGCGTCCCAACCCTTTCCCGACGATGAGCATCCGCGAGAACGTGCTGGCGGGCGTCAAGCTCAACAACAAGAAGATCTCGCGGTCCGACGCCGACGACCTGGTGGAGCGGTCGCTGCGCGGTGCGAACCTGTGGAATGAGGTCAAGGACCGCCTCGACAAGCCCGGCTCGGGACTCTCGGGCGGGCAGCAGCAGCGCCTCTGCATCGCGCGCGCGATCGCCGTCTCCCCCGACGTCCTGCTGATGGACGAACCCTGCTCGGCGCTCGACCCCATCTCGACCTTCGCGATCGAGGAGCTCATCCAGGAGCTCAAGCAGGACTACACGATCGTCATCGTCACCCACAACATGCAGCAGGCGTCGCGTGTCAGCGACAAGACCGCGTTCTTCAACATCGCCGGCACGGGCCAGCCCGGCAGGCTCATCGAGTACGACGAGACATCGACCATCTTCACGACCCCGTCGGTGCAGGCGACCGAGGACTACGTCTCGGGCCGCTTCGGCTGAGCGACGGCGGGACCGCGGTCAGGCCTGCTGCGCGCGGCGCCAGACCTCGGCGCCATCGCTCGCGGCGGCGGTGCCTGCGATCACGAAGTGGAAGAGCGTCTCGACGAGCTCGTAGGGATCGGTGCCGGCTTCCCATGCCGATGCCGTCACCTGCTGGTAGCCGAGCACGCTCGAGACGACGACCACTGCCCGACGGCGCGCTTCCTCGTCGGAGAACCCGAGGTCGCTCAGCACAGACGCGATGAAACCGACGCGCCGCTCGGTGACCGCAAGGACCGTGTCGGCGACGCCGAGTGACGGCGAATCGACATAGAGGGTGCGCTCTCCCGTGCGCAGTGAGCTGTGGCGTGCGATCTCACGGAAGAGGAAGGCGAGCCGTTCGACCGGCGCAAGGTCTTCGCCGGCGGCGGCGATCACGCCCTCCGTCTCCGACTGCTCCCAGCGGTCGAGCACGGCGCGCAGCAGGTCGCGGCGGTCGGTGAAGTGCCAGTAGAACGAGCCCTTCGTGGCGCCCAAGGTGCGCGCCAGGACCTCCACGCGAACGGCCGCCAGGCCCTCGGCCTGGAACAGCTCATAAGCGGCGTCGACCCATTCGTCGCGACGAAGCCTTGCCATGGACCATACGTTAGCGTATGGTTTTCCTCGTTCCATACGCCCCCGTATGGAACGTCTGGAGCACACACCGATGTCCGCACCATCGTTCTCGTCGCTTCCACAGGGCGAGATCGCAGACTCCGACGACACCAATATCGACATCGGCGTGCTTCCCCCGCACGCCGTCACCGAGAACGTGCCGTCCGTGCCCTGCCGCGTCGCCCCCCGGCCGGCAGCCGTACAGGGTCGCCGGATGCGACGACGCCCCCTCCCCGCCGCGATGCACCCCCATGCACGCGCCTCGGGGTGAGCCTGGCGCGCCGCCACCCGGGTGCGGTGCATCGATACGGGCCACCGAGCCCTGATCCTGCGGCCGCGGCTCCCTCTGCGAAGCAGGGTCACCGCTCCACCGACGCCCTCGGCGTCACTCATGGCTCCCGGCCCGCGCACATCCCCCGCGCGCGGGCCGGGGGTCACTCGGCGCTGCGACCGTGACTCAGTCGCGGGGGCTGAGCAGGTAGTCGTTCATCGATGCCGTCAGCTCCCGATCGTGGGCGACCGGCTGTCCGTCGACGGCGACGATGGGCGCCGCCAGACGCACGCTCGACACGAGCCACGCGGCATCCGCGCGCGGCAGGTCGGCGGCCGGGATCGTCTCGTACGCCGTCGTGAAGCCCTGCTTCTCGAGATGGTCGAACAGGCTCAGCTGAGTCGTGCCATGCAGGATGCCGGCATTCGGCGCGGGCGTGACGAAGGTGTCACCGCGGCGAAGGATGAGGGACGCCGTGGGCGCTTCGAGCACGAAGCCGTCGCTCGAGACGAACACCGCATCGTCGGCGCCGCGACGCTTGGCCTCGCGGATCGCCGCCATATTGACGGCGTATGAGAGCGTCTTGGCACCCAGCAGCAGCCACGGCGCGCGCGCCGGCACGTCGATCGCGTAGCCGCGGTCGAGCGTCACGATGCGGATGCCGTGGGTGCGCGCGGCCGTGAAGTCGGCCGCCTCGGCGACCGTGACCCACGCGGTCGGAGTGGGGCCGTGCTCGACGCCGCGGCTCAGGATGAGCTTGATGACCGCCTCACCGGGGCCGCAGTGCGCCGCAGCCCGCGCGACCGCCTGCCGCCATTGGCCGATGTGCGGCAGCGGCAGGTCGCACAGGCGCGCGGAGTGCGCGAGCCGCTCCAGGTGCGCGTCGACCTCCTGCGCGTGACCATCGACGACGCCGATGGACTCGAAGATGCCGTCGCCGCGCTGGGTGCTGAGCTCGCCGACGGTGAGCGCCGGAGCCGACGGGTCGATCTCCTCGAAGCGATCCGAGAAATCGGCGTCGGGGGCGTCAGCGGGAACGGGGTCGATGAGGAGCGCGAAACGCCAGGCCATGCCCTGAGCCTACGGGCGAAGCGAGGATGCCGCGGTCCGACGGCGAGCCGACACGCCAGGGGGTTCGCCTTATCCGGGTGATACCTGAGGGAATGGGGCAGAAGTCGGCAGATCGGAATAGCCCGCGCGTCGCCTCCGTTACACTGAATCGGCCGGGCCGCAGTAACCCCGGGCTCCAACTTCTGCCGCTACGAGCGGCCTCGCGCCGAGAGGCGTTCTGCGGCCCGGCACTTTCATGTCTGCGTGCCGCCGAACGGGCACCGGTCAGGTCAGCGCCTCTCGCCGCCACAGCGCGGCGGCGCTCGTGAGGTCTTCGGCGTAGATGGTGAGCCGGAGGGCGCGAGTGGTGAAGACGCTCGCCCTTTCCGGCTCGGTGGCGTCGTGGTCGTCGGCGAGGTCGGCGGCGCCGGCCGCTTCGACGCGGCAGAAGGATGCCGCGCGGTCGAGCGCCACGGCGAGATCTCCGCTGAAGACGCCTCGCAGGATCGCATCGCTCAGGCTCACGAGCTCGTCGGGCCCGGCAGGCGTCGGGACGCCGGCGACCACATCATCGGCCGACGAGAGACGCACCCGCCCGCGCTCGTAGAGGAGCGCAGCGGTGCGCGGGTCGTCGTGCACCATGAGCTGCAGCAGGTAGAGGCGCCACAGGGTGCCTGGCAGCGACCGCGCCGGCGAGCGCGACCAGAGCTCGGCGATCGTGTCGATGCCGTGCCTGTCGGTGAACGCGATGAGGCGTTCGACGACGTCGTCGGCGGGCTCGTCGCGCACACGGGCGACGAGGGCGACGGCCGTGGCGTGCGCCACTCGCGAGACCTCGGCGGGGTCGTCGGAGGTGAAGAGCCGGTCGAAGAGCTCGGCGGGGCGCCGCACCGGCTTGTGGAAGGCGCGAGAGTCGTCGGACATCGCTTCCAGGCTACCGGCGCGAGATGCTGCCGGGTCAGGGCTCGGCGGGCTCCTGCACGGGCTCGATCGTGATGAGTGGGTCGGTCGTCGGGGAGCCCCCGTCGGCACCCCCGGCCTGCTCGATCGTGATGATCAGGGTGGCGGCGGCATCCATCGGCTCGTCCAGCAGCACGATCGCCTCGCCGTCCGGCGCCTCGAACGATGCCGCAGATGCCGGCTGGTCGTCGCGCACGATCCACGCTTCGAACTCCTGCCCGCGGTCGAGATCGGGAAGGCCCCGCGCGACGATCACGGCCTTGCCGACCGAGTCGGCCCAGTGCACGACGGCGCCGCCGGTCTCTCCGTATTCGCCGGACGCCATGCGTGCATCTTCGGCCCGCTCAATCTGCGAGAGCACCTTCTCCGCCTCGGGCGTGCGGATGGCGTCGGTGATGGCCCCGACCGCCCATCCGATTCCGACCAGCACGACGATCGCACCGACCAGGCCGATCACCCCGCGTGTCCAGTTGCGGCGCTGGATCGCCTGCACGACCTCCGTCGGCGGGCCGGCGGCGCGGCGCGCAGCCTCTTCGGGTGCCGGGACGGGAGGCGGTGCGGGCATCGACGCCGGCCGCGGCGGCGCATCCTGCACGTCGGGTTCGGAGACGGCCGCCTCGACAGGCCGGGCGGCGAGACCGGATGCCGCGACCGGCGGTGCAGCGACCGGCACGGTGTCGTCGACGCCTTCGGCATCCTGCGCCGCCTCGTCACCGAACCGCGACTCTTCCGCGGGCTCCGGCTGCGCAGCATCGCGGAGCGCGAGGATGAGACGGTCGCGCAGGTCGGCGGGCGGCGGTGCGGCGGCGATGCCGTCGGCGAGCGTCGCTGCGGTCTCGATGTCGAGGTCGGCCAGCGGACGCCATTCCGGATGCCGGTCGAGCTCCTCGCGATACTGGCGCTCCTCCGCAGGCGTGAGGGCCCCGAGGGCGTACGCGGCCGACAGCTCGGCGAACTCGCGTTCGGTCATGCGCTCATCCCGCTCTCGATGCGCAGGCGCGTGAGCCCATCGCGCAGGGCCTCATGTACCGTCGCCTCGGGCCGTTCGGTGAGCGTCGCGATCTCCGCGCGGGTGTAGCCGCCGTAGTAGGCGAACGCCAGGGCGTCGCGCTGTACCTCCGGAAGCGACTGCAGCGTGCGGGCCACGCGCCGGCTGTCGACCCGCAGGTCGACATCGTCGGCACTCTCCTCAGCGGCAGGCGTCGCCTCGCCGGCAGCCCGCATCGCCTGTGCGTCGGCTACGGCCACGTCGTGGGCGACCGCCAGCACCCAGGCTGACGGAGAGATGCCGCGCGGCGCGGCCCCCGCCGTGTCGGCGACCTGCGTGAACACATCGAGCAGCAGGTCGGCGCTGCGGTCGGGATCGTCGGTCACCCGGAGCAGCAGACCGTACACGCGGTCTCCCAGCAGGTCATAGAGCTCAGCGCCGGCGGCGACATCGCCTGCCGAGAGGCGCATGAGCAGGTCGGCGGCCGGGTCGCTGCCCGGTCCGCCCGCGGTGCCCACTCCATCGAAGACCATCCCGTCCAGCATGCACCATGACCGCTCCCTGACCGAAGCGAAGCGAAATCGCACAAGACACGCTCGAACGCCGCTCAAGGTTTGCCGAATGCTGGCACGGCACCCCGCAGAGGATCGCTAGGCTGGGACACGAGGGCCTCTAGCTCAGTCGGTAGAGCATCGGACTTTTAATCCGCGGGTCGTGGGTTCGAGCCCCACGGGGCCCACCACACAACGACACACGCACACGCGGCCACCGGACCTTTTCATCCGCGGGTCGTGGGTTCGAGCCCCACGGGGCCCACCGCAGAACGACACACGCACACGCGGCCACCGGACCGACAATTCCGACATGCACATTTCCGCCAACCCTCCGGATGCAGGGGAATTTCGTATGCGGTGGCATAATTGCCCTGCCCGAAGATCATCGCACCGACGGTTCGAACCGATCAATCAGCCCGTTTGATCAGGCGTTCTTGTGCATGGATCGCGCGCCGAGCTCACCCGAGCGCCCCGACGCCTCGGGCGTTTCCGGATGGCAAATGCTGTCTGGTGAGAGTTAGGCGCGCGCGTGGCGTTGACGAAACTGAACCCCGTCGGATTCGCGGGAGCTACCCAACAGGAGCTGAAGTTCCTGCATACCCAGCTGCTCGAACTCCTCCTCGAGTTCGACGAGATCTGCCGCAAGCACAACATCCAGTGGTACCTCGACGGGGGCAGCGTCATCGGAGCCGTGCGCCACCGCGGGTTCGTCCCGTGGGACGACGACGTCGACATCCTCATCAAGCAGACCGAATGGGAGCGCCTGCTGGCCGTCATCGACGACGAGCTCGCCAGTCGCCCCAACCGTCTCCTGGCGTTCTCCGGACGACCGCACGACCATCACCGGACATTCGCGCGCTTCGTTCGCACCGACGTCCCCCACGTCGTGCGCAACACGATGGTCGAAGCCAACTACAAGCCCGGCATCTTCCTCGACATCTTCATCCTCGACGGGGTGCCGGCCAAGCATCTCCCCCGCTACCGCGCGAAGCTCGAGGCCTGTGAGCTCTGGTATCACAAGCGCCTGCTGGGTGTGAAGGAGCCGTCTGACCCGAAGCTCTATCGTCGGTTCAACCGCATGGAGAAGGTGCTCGGCCGGCGTCGGCTCGAGCGACTCTTCACACGCCAGCTGACGCGCTGGAAGAACGATCCCGCCGACTACTACGTGCCGCGAAGCGGCTGGAACTACGCCGTCTACGACGCCGACGTGTTCCAGGAGCCCACGTATCTGGAGTTCGAAGGGCACATGCTTCCCGTGCCGACGCTGCCCGAGAAGTACCTCCGCGGACACTACGGCACCCGCTGGTACATGCTGCCGCCGAAGAACGAGCGCGCCTTCACGCACTACACGTTCACCAGCACCGAGCTCACGACCGACGACTTCCTCTCCGCCTACAACTGGCTCGACCATCATGAAGAGATCGTGGCGAGCAAGGAGAGCGAGTACCTCCTCCGGATCCACCGTAAGCCGTCACGGGATCGTGCGGCGCTCCTCACCGCGCAGGTGCGCTTCGTCGCCGCCGCCCTGGACCTGCCCAGACGGCTGCCGATAGAACACGCCCACCAACTCCGGCGCGACCACGCGACGCGCGAGATCGTCCGGCTGAGCACGCGATTCATCAACGCGACGCGGGGCGTCCTCAAGCGCGGCCCGATGCCCTCCGACGCGCCGGAGATCGACGCCTCACTCATCGAGTGCATCGCCTACGCGCTCACGTCAGAAGGACGCGCGGAAGAAGCGGCGAAGATCCTGTCGCTCGTGCCCGCTCCCTCGACCGAGCTGAAGGAGCTGATCCGCGACTCGATCGAGCTGATCAAGAGCCTCCAAGACCGCGACCACACACGAGCCGAGCAGCTCGTCGCGCGCCATCTGCCCCAGCATCCCCGACTCGTGCCTTTCCTGACCGCGGACGCGGTGCTGCACCCAGACAGCTACGGTCCGGAACGGCTCGCATCCCTGCTCGATGCTCTCGACGGCCGGGCCGGAAACCTCGACGGCCTGCGCCTCCAGTACGGCTGCGCGCTGAGCGAGGCCGGAGAGACGGACGCCGCGAACGCGGTGTTCCAGCGTCTGGTCAAGAGCGACAACGGACTCGTGGCGCTCACGGCCCGCACGCGACTGTTCGACCTGCCGACTGCCGCGAGTCTCGACACGGCCGAGACTGAAGTGGTCGCGACAGACACGACCGAGCTGGTCGCCGTCGCAAGCGAGACCGTCCCGGGCGAGGTGCTCGACCCTGACGCAATCGACACCAAGGTGCTCGACCCGGACGCGGCCGAAGCCGACGAGGTCGTCGTCGAGACCGACACGGCGGAGATCGCAGACGGCGAGAGCGACGCGGCCGAGCTCGCCGACGGCGAGACCGATGAGCTCGAGCAGCTGATCGAGGCGGGACCGCGCACCGTACGCCTCGATGACATCCAGGAGGTGCAGCTGACCCTGCTCGCCAGGTTCGAGGAGCTGTGCGCCTCGCACGGGGTCTCATACTCCGTCGGCGGCCTCGCCGCCGTCGACTACGTCCGCAACGGCGCCCTCACCCGTCGGGGCGACCACGTGCTGCAGGTGCTCCTCGTTCCCGAGGAGCTGGCGAAGGTGGTTGCGCTCGATCCGGCATCCCTGCCCAGCGGCACCGGGCTTGAAGGAACATTCAACAACCCTCGTCTCAAGGGACGTGTCGTTCGCTTCTACGACGAATCGACCCTGTACTTCGACCCCTACGACTCGCGCTCACGCGCACAGTGCATCCACATCGAGCTCGTGCCGCTGCAGGTCAGCACGCTCACGCGCACCCGGAGCGACGCCGCCGGCGCTGACTCGTTCCGACCGCTGGCCCACGTGATCTCGGAGGTGCCGTCGGCGAGGTTCTACTTCGACCCGGCCCGCATCGAGCAGACGACGGAGATCATGCTCAACGGCGTGCGCACACGCATCTTCACCGAGTTCCTGGACCACCCGCGCCAGGTGCTGAGCCGCATCGACAGCATCAGCCTTCACCCGTTCCGCGCGCACCGCCCGATCTCTTCGCGGCACGTGAGCTACGCCGAGTACCGGCGGTACGTCCGCCGCCCCATGATCCTCGCGCTGCGCGAGGCGACGAAGGAGCAGCTGGACTGGCTCGGCAAGATCGATGAGCACAACCGCGACGATTTCTCTGCCGACAACCAGGCGCTGCGCGTCGCATTCCACATCCACGAGCTCAAGCTCCGCCACGAGTTCCTGGGATCGGCCGAGCAGCTGGCCGAGCTTCGGGCTGCGAACGACACGCAGGGCCTCCGCTCGTACCTGAAGAAGTACCGTGCCATCTTCCGCTTCTTCTTCGACCGCGATCGCATCATGGTGCCGACCGAAGACGCCTTCGAAGCGCTGATCGAGCTGCTGCGAGCTGAGGGGCGCACGAAGTACGTTCGGCAGATTCTGGAGCTGCGTGCCCGAACGGGCAGCGACGGCGCCTCGTCCGACCTTGTGAGAGACGCGACACGGAAGGCGTGATCGCCCGTCCGGCGATCGGGTGACGCGGCTCGGTGTCCCCGGGTCGGGAACGCTCACTACACTGGCGCGCATGTCGCACACGACGGATGCCGGTGTCCTCTCGGCATCCCGGCCGGCCACCACGACCGGACAGCGCACCCACCGCTACCTGCGGCTCGCGCTCGCGCTCCTGGTGGTGGCGCTGCTGACGGCCGTCGCGGTCGAGATCGCGACCACGGGCACCGTGCTCCCGTCGATCAGCCATTACTTCTACACGCCGGCCCGCAATGCGTTCGTCGGCTGCCTGGTCGCCGTGTCCCTCGCGCTGCTCGCCCTGTCGGGCCGCGACCTCGAGACGACCCTCCTCGACGTCGCCGCCGTGTTCGCTCCGCTGATCGCCCTCATCCCGACCGGCTATGACGACGATCCAGACGCCCTTCGGCCGCAGTGCCCGACGGATGCCGAATGCCTCCCGGCCGACTACCTTCCCGACGTGCACAACGGCGTCGTCACGTACGCGATCATCACCGGCCTCGTCGTCGCGACGGCGCTGATCGTCCGCGCGGTGGC
>Ga0182747_1003320_pt1 | contig 10854 bp, 11 predicted proteins | sample eDN3rd30CBELigBY_FD_128526 | JGI IMG/M metagenome (GOLD analysis project Ga0182747, IMG submission 128526) | Enriched backyard soil microbial communities from Emeryville, California, USA - eDNA 3rd pass 30_C BE-Lig BY (version 2) (version 2) | ecosystem: Environmental > Terrestrial > Soil >...
CGCTGTCGCCGCCAGGGCGCCGAACCAACGCCGGCGCGCCGGCGCGCCGCCAGCGACCATGGTTTTTGCTGCCTTGTGCGCCGCAGTAGTCATGCCACCCCTCATTTCAGGGCTTCCAGCCCCTTGTCCAGGCCGTTCAGCGTCACCGGAACGCCAATTCCCTCTTCCGGCGTCTGGAAGACGACGAACGTGCCGATCTTGCCTGCCTTGAGACGGTTGACAAGATTGTCGTCCATGACGACCTCCGCGACGCAACCCGTGGGCAGGCAGCGCACGAATCCGGCGCGCCCCACGTCGCTCTGGTCAATCTTGAGTCCCAGTCCCGCCGGCAACAGCACCCCGAGCGGCGCCAGCACGCGCAGAAGCCGCCCCTTGCCGTCAGCCGTGTTCAGCACGATCACCAGCAGCGTCACGTTCGGCCGGTCCGAGGCGGCGACGTTCTGCACCAGGGCGCACTGCTCGGCGCTGGCGCCGGCCGGCTTCTCACAGCGCAACTGCCAGTCGCCGAAACTCTGCTTCACCACCCCCTGGGCCTGAACGGGTCCGACGCCGGCCACGGCCAGCGCCGTCACGCCCGCGCCTGCGAAAAGCGCCCGCCCGATCCGGCCGACGGTCGCGCGTAGCGGGCTCATATCTCTTCTGCCGACGAAGGCGTCCATCATGCTCAACCTCTTGTTCCGCCGCCAGTATGGTTTACGGATCTGAAAATCCCGCAAGCATCGCCGCCAGGCCGGCGCCAGGGTCGGCGGAATTGAGCCGGCGGACATCTCAGATCCGTAAACCACGCCAGCGTCTATAACATGCTGGTGCGGTCAGGTTTTTCGGGGCCCGCGGCGTCGCGGGCGAGGCCATCCGGCGGCGCCGGGCAGCAGCAGTTGGCGTTTGGGCCACGCCGTTAAGGCCCTGTCAAGGAAAAGCCAGGGAAAAGCCAGGACACGCCATCATGACCGCCCCCAGGTGACGCCTGTGCAGTCTGGAACTATTCTTGTGCACAAATGCCGCACAGGGGGCGTGGGTCCGAACATTGCGCCCTCCGCCACATTGTGGTCTTTCACAGGCAACGTGGCAGGCTTGTGGCCAGGTTTTGGCGTGAGTCAGGCCTGAAGCGAAGGGCTTCGCCGCAATAATACGCCTAGCGAGTACGGGAGCTCCGATTCTCTGATGCTAATGAAAACGTTGCCCCTCAGGCTTGTGGCGGCAAGCGGCGTTCTGGCCGCCGCGACAGGCAATGTGATGGCCGGCACTGGCCAGCCTTCCCCATGGCAGATGACCCTGCAAACGCCGGTGACGCCTATCGCCGAGCGGATGCACAGCTTCCACGACATGCTGTTGTGGATCATCGGCGCCATCGTCGTTCTGGTTCTGGCGCTGATCCTTTGGGTCGTCTTCCGCTTTGGCGAGCGCCGCAATCCCACGCCGTCGAAGACCACGCACAATTCCCTGCTCGAGGTCGCATGGACGCTGATTCCGGTGTTGATTCTCGTGGTCATCGCCGTGCCGTCGTTCCGCCTGCTCAAGGACCAGCTGACGCTGCCCAAGGCTGACATCGTCATCAAGGCGACCGGCCACCAGTGGTACTGGTCCTACGAATATCCGAAGGACCAGGGCGGCTTCTCGTTCGACAGCAACCTGGCCCAGGACAAGGAGCCCCGCCTCCTCGCCGTCGATAACGAGGTCGTGCTGCCGGTCGACACCACCATCCGCGTGCAGGTGACGTCGTCCGACGTGATCCACGCCTTCGCCATGCCGTCCTTTGGTCTGAAGATCGACGCCATTCCTGGCCGTCTGAACGAGACCTGGTTCCATGCGGAGAAGGAAGGCGTCTTCTACGGTCAGTGCTCGCTGATCTGCGGCCAGAACCACGCTTACATGCCGATCGCCATCCGCATTGTCAGCAAGGACGCCTACAAGACATGGCTGGAGCAGGCGAAGAAGAAATTCGCCGCCAATGGCGCCGGCCAGAACTACGCCGCCAATGACAATGGCCAGCTGGCGACCGAAGCCGCCGTTCGCTGACCCAGCGCCGCATGGCGGGCGCCTCGCGCGCGCCGCGGCATCGTCATTTCCTGCCGGACCTGGCCCGCATCCCGGATGCGGTCCAGCCGGCGAACAGTATCGGGAGCTGAGTCATGGCTTCATCATCAACGGCGGCCCACGCTGATCACGCGGATCACCCCACGGGTCTGCGTCGCTGGCTGTTTTCCACAAACCACAAAGACATCGGCACGATGTACCTGCTGTCGGCCCTCATGGCGGGCCTGATCGGCGGCTTCCTGTCGATTCTCATGCGCATCGAGCTGCAGGAGCCAGGCCTCCAGCTGTTCTCCAACGGCCAGATGTTCAACGTGGTCGTCACCGGCCACGGCCTGATCATGGTGTTCTTCGTCGTGATGCCGGCGCTGATCGGCGGCTTCGGCAACTGGTTCGTGCCGCTGATGATCGGCGCGCCTGACATGGCGTTCCCGCGCCTCAACAACATCTCGTTGTGGCTGACCATCTGCGCCTTCCTGCTGCTGGTGGTGTCGCTGTTCGTCAGCGGCGCGCCCGGGGCCACGGGTTTTGGCGGCGGCTGGACGGTATATCCGCCGCTGTCGACCTCCGGTCACCCGGGTCCGGCGCTTGACTTCGGCATTCTGGCCCTGCACGCGGCGGGCGCCTCGTCGATCCTTGGCGCGATCAACTTCATCACCACCATCCTGAACATGCGCGCGCCGGGCATGACCCTGCACAAGATGCCGCTGTTCGCATGGGGCATGCTGGTCACCGCCTTCCTGCTGCTGATCTCGCTGCCGGTTCTCGCTGGCGCGATCACCATGCTGCTGACCGACCGCAACTTCGGCACCACGTTCTTCGATCCGGCCGGCGGCGGCGATCCGGTGCTCTACCAGCACCTGTTCTGGTTCTTCGGTCACCCCGAAGTGTACATCATGATCCTGCCGGCCTTCGGCATCATCAGCCACATCATCTCGACGTTCTCGCGCAAGCCGATCTTCGGCTACCTGGGCATGGCCTACGCCATGGTCGCGATTGGCGCCGTCGGCTTCATCGTGTGGGCTCACCACATGTACACCGTCGGCCTGTCGCTCGACACGCAGCGCTACTTCGTGTTCGCCACGATGGTCATCGCCGTGCCGACGGGCATCAAGATCTTCTCGTGGATCGCCACGATGTGGGGCGGCTCCATCCGCATGACCGCGCCGATGCTGTGGGCGGTGGGCTTCGTGTTCCTGTTCACGGTTGGCGGCGTCACCGGCGTCGTGCTGGCCAACGCCGGCATCGACCGCGAGTTGCACAACACCTATTACGTGATCGCCCACTTCCACTACGTGCTGTCGCTGGGCGCCGTGTTCGGCATCTTTGCGGGCTGGTACTACTGGTTCCCGAAAATGTTCGGCTACATCGTACCGGACTGGATCGGAAAACTGCACTTCTGGCTGGCCTTCATCGGCGCCAACGTGCTGTTCTTCCCGATGCACTTCCTCGGTCTCGCCGGCATGCCGCGCCACTATGTGGACTACCCGAACGCCTACGCCGGCTGGCACCGCATCGCCTCGTACGGCTCGTACATCTTCGCGTTCAGCCTTCTGGTGTTCTTCTACGGCGTTTACGTCGCATGGCGCCGCAAGGAGCGCGCGGCCAACGATCCGTGGGGCATGGGTTCGCCGACTCTCGAATGGACGCTGAGCTCGCCTCCGCCGTTCCACCAGTTCGAGAAGCTGCCGCGCATCACCGGTTCTTCGGATCACTGATCCGGACATGGCGAAACGGTCCGCCGTTTCGCCGCCAGAACCGCGAGTTCGCCGCCGGCCCCATGGGCCGGCGGTTTTGTTTTGGCCCCTTCCCTCCGCCACGTTGTTGACGACAATGCGCCACATGCGGCGACGTCCGCCTCCTATTGAGTTTACGCGGTGAGCCGCTAGAAGAACGGCAGGCAGTTCTGAATCGTTTCAGACTGGCGGAAGTCCGTCCTGGGCTGGCGCGCCCCGTGTGAACGCGGGTTGTCGCCGCGCAACCACGCCTGCAGGCGGGGACGGCGAGCATTCAGCAGACCGACGCGACGCCAGACGGGGATGTCCGGGGGAACGTTCGGGGCCTTCGCGCCGTGAGGTCCGCAGGCAGGTGAAAGACAGAAGTCCGATGTCCATGATCAGCGACCACATGTCAGGGCAGCCAGACGCCCCGTCGTCCGGCGAAGACGCACGCGTCTATAGCGGTTCGGTCCGCGACTACCTTGAGCTGTTCAAGCCGCGCGTCATGTCGCTTGTCATTTTCACCGCTTTGGTGGGAATGGTCGTCGCCAAAGGGCACCTGCACCCGGTCATCGCCGCCGTCTCGCTGGGATTGATCGCGGTTGGCGCCGGCGCCTCGGGTGCGCTCAACATGTGGTGGGACCAGGACATCGACGCGCGCATGTCCCGCACCGCGAAGCGGCCGATCCCGGCCGGTCAGGTGACGGGCAGCGAAGCCCTGTCGCTCGGCCTGTCGCTCTCGGTCGCCTCGGTGGTGTTCCTTGGCCTGATCGCCAACTGGTTCGCGGCCGGCTTCCTGGCCTTCACCATCTTCTTTTACGCCGTCGTCTACTCGATGTGGCTGAAGCGCTGGACCGCCCAGAACATCGTCATTGGCGGCGCCGCTGGCGCTTTCCCGCCCATGGTGGCTGAGGCCACGGTCACCGGCTCGGTGAGCTGGGACAGCTTCATCCTGTTCCTCATCATCTTCATGTGGACGCCGCCTCACTTCTGGGCCCTGGCGCTGAGCAAGTCCGGCGACTACGAGAAGGCCGGCGTGCCGATGATGCCGAATGTGGCGGGCCCGGATTCCACCCGCACGCAGATTCTCGTCTACACCCTGCTGCTGGCGCCGCTCGGCGTCGTCCCCTTCTTCATGGGTCTGGGAGGCTGGACCTACGCCGTTGTCTCGGTGGCGTCCGGCCTGCTGATGATTGCTCTGGCCGTGCAGGTTTACCGCCGCCGCGAGGGCGCGGCCGCCACGAAGGCCGAACAGGCGCTGTTCGGTTTCTCGATCCTGTACCTGTTCCTGCTGTTCGCCACGCTGCTCGCCGAGCACGCCTTCGGCCTCGGCAGCGGCTTTGACGTGGGGCCCCGCCTTGTTTCGGGAATTATCTGACATGCCAGACGACAAGAACATCGATGACGGGGTTGAACTGACGCCGCAGCAAAAGAAAATGCGGCGCACGCGCAATATCGCCATCGCGGTTGCGCTGGCGGCGTTTGTCGCCATCATCTATGCGGTCACCGTCGCCAAGCTTGGCGTCAATGTCCTGAAGCGCCCCATCTGAGAGACGCATCATGTCTGACCACGGCCTCAAGCAATCCCCCGCCCCGACGAACGCGGCGCCGCGCCGCAAGTCCGGCGCTGGCGTGGCGCTCGCCTGTGTGGCGGTGGTGGGGCTGATGGTGGGAGCCTCGTTCGCCGCCGTGCCGCTGTACCGTCTGTTCTGCCAGACCACGGGCTTTGGCGGCACGCCGCTCATTGGCCAGGAAGCGAACGCCCGCGTGGTCGATCACGCCATCGAAGTGCGCTTTGACGCCAATGTGGCGCCGGGCGTCACCTGGAAGTTTGAGCCCGAGCAGCCGCGCGTCAGCGTGAAGCTCGGCGAAACCAGAACGGTGTTTTACAAGATCACCAACGTCGGCGACGCGCCGGCGACAGGCGTGGCCACCTTCAATGTCCAGCCGGACCTTGCCGGCCAGTTCTTCGTCAAGATCCAGTGCTTCTGCTTCGAGGAGCAGACCCTCAAGCCTGGCGAGACAATCCACGCGCCGGTGGTTTTTTATGTGGACCCCGACCTGCTGAAGCAGCCGGAAACGAAAGACCTGTCGAGCATCACCTTGTCGTACACGGTTTTTCGGTCAAAGAATGGCAGCCCTGTGGCAGCAACCGCAGTGAATGCGGACAAGAACAACCTGTGACGTTATAAAGACTCACGCCCCGAGGCAGGAGACTGGATCAATGGCCGACGCGCACGCGAAGCCCGAGCACGACTATCACCTTCTGGAACCAAGCCCGTGGCCGCTTGTCGCTTCGGTCTCCTTCTTCGTCCTGGCGGTTGGCCTGGTCATGTCCATGAAGGGGCTGAGCTGGGGCGGCATGAAGGTCGGTCCCTACCTGCTTGGCGCCGGTATCATCGGCATCATCTACGTGATGATTTCCTGGTGGGCGGACGTGATCCGCGAGGCCCAGCACGAAGGCCATCACACCCGCGTCGTCCAGTTGCACCACCGCTACGGCATGCTGCTGTTCATCGCCTCCGAGGTGATGTTCTTCGTCGCCTGGTTCTGGGCGTATTTCGATGCGGCGCTGTTCCCCGCCGAGGCCATCCAGTACACCCGCACGGAGTTCACCGGCGGTCAGTGGCCGCCGAAGGGCATCGAGACGCTTGATCCGTGGCACCTGCCGCTGCTCAACACCCTGATCCTGCTGACCTCGGGCACCACGCTGACCTGGGCCCACCACGCGATGCTGCACAACGATCGCGCTGGCGTGAAGCAGGGCCTGTGGCTCACCATCGTCCTTGGCGTGCTGTTCAGCTTCGTGCAGGCTTACGAGTACAGCCACGCCCATTTCGCTTTCAGCGGCAATATCTATGGCTCGACCTTCGTGATGGCCACCGGCTTCCACGGCTTCCACGTGCTGGTCGGCACCATCTTCCTGGCCGTGGTCCTGATGCGGGTGTACCGGAACCACTTCACGCCCCAGCAACATCTGGGCTTCGAGTTCTCGGCCTGGTACTGGCACTTCGTTGACGTCGTGTGGCTGTTCCTGTTCGTCGCCATCTACGTCTGGGGTTCGAATGTCCGCTACTTCCACTGATCCGGAAGGCGCGATGTCCGGGGGCGGCCTTCTGGCCGCCCTCTTTTTTTGTAACTGAAAGATAGCCAGACAGGACCTGGATGGTTCTGCGGTCTGGCGACAGCAGGAGGCGTCATGAGCCAGAACGATGACCAGCAGGGTTACTGGCCGCCGCTGTCGCCCGCCGCCACGGGTCTGGGTTGCCGGTGCCCGCGTTGCGGCGAGGGCAAGCTGTTCAGCGGCTTCCTGAAGGTGGCGCCGCGCTGCGAGAACTGTGGGCTCGATTACAGCTTCGCCGACTCGGCCGACGGCCCGGCCGTGTTCATCATGCTGATCAGCGGCTTCGCGGTCGTCGGCTTCGCCCTGTGGCTCGAACTGACTTTCGAGCCTGCGCTGTTCCTGCATCTGGTGACCACCCTGCCCCTCGCCATCCTGCTGTGCGTGGCGCCGCTGCGACCGCTCAAGGGCCTGATGATCGCGCTGCAATACGCCAACAAAGCTGAGGAAGGCCGGATTTCGTCATGACGTCGTCGACGCCGCGGAAGACGCAGCAAGGGCGCGCGCCCGGCGCAAGCGGCCTCATCCTGCTGACGGCCTGCACCCTGGCGGCGCTGGCCGTGCTGCTGGCGCTGGGCAAATGGCAGCTCGACCGTCTGGCCTGGAAGGAAGATCTGATCGGCAAGATCACCGCTCGCGTCGGCGCCCCGCCCACGCCAGCCCCGGCTGAAGGCGGCTGGCCCGCCCTCGACGTTCATGCAGATGAGTATCGCCGCGTCACGGCGTCAGGGCGCTACGATTTCGCCCGCCAGACCCTGGTGCACGCCAACGCGCCCAAGGAAAATGGCCTGGTGCGGGCCGGCTATGTGGTGCTCACGCCGTTGCGGCTCGCGGACGGCGGCGTGATCCTGGTCAATCGCGGCTTCGTTCCGATGGAAATGCGCGCCGCGCTGGCTGGCGTCGACGCCCGCACCCCGGCTGACGCGACCGTGACCGGCCTGCTGCGCGCCTCGCAGATTCGCGACCCGTTCGTGCCGGCCGACGACCCGGCGACGGGCGAATGGTTCACCCGCGACATCGCCGCCATCGCCGCCGCGCAGGGCCTGCAACGCGTGGCGCCGTTCATTATTGATGCGGATGCGCCAGCCCGTTACACGGAAGGACCGCGCGGCGGGCTGACGGTCATCAGCTTTCCCAACCGGCACCTGGAGTACGCCATGACCTGGTTCGGGCTGGCGGCGACCTTGCTGGGCGTGTACGGCGTGTTTGTCTGGCGGCGGCTGCGCGAGCGGCGGAGCGCCCCGGACAAAACCCCGTCGCCCTGACAGCGGGGTTTGCTCCATTGTTTTGAATTGACGCGCTCTTCCTGCGAGAAGTGAAGCGGCTTTTCCAGAAACGCGTTCATGGAAGCCGGACCCAGGCGGACCGCTTCCACGCCGGATCGCAATCCGGTCCCAAACTTTTGTTATCGCATCGGTTTTGCGGAAAACCGGCTCACACCTTTCCGCACGATGCTCCAGGCCAGGCTCGGAGAGAACTTTGCTGCACGTGTCTACCAGGGGCGAAGCGCCCGCGATCGGCTTCACGGACGCCCTGCTTGCAGGTCTGGCGCGCGACGGCGGCCTCTATGCGCCGCAGAGCTGGCCGCAGATTTCGCGGACGGACATCGCCGCCATGGCTGGCCGGAGCTACGCCCAGGTCGCCCGCCGGGTGCTTGGCGCGCTGGTTGACGGCGACATTCCCGCCGCCGATCTCGGCGCAATGATCGATGACGCCTACAGCGCCTTCCGCCACCCCGCCGTTTGCCCGCTGACCCAGATCGCCGACAACATCTTCGTGCTCGAACTGTTCCACGGCCCGACCCTGGCGTTCAAGGACGTGGCCATGCAGTTGCTGGGGCGGCTGATGAACCACGCGCTGCAGGCGCGGGGCCAGCGCGCCACCATTATCGGGGCCACCTCGGGCGACACCGGCTCGGCCGCCATCGAGGCGTTCCGCGGGCTGGATCAGGTTGACGTCTTCATCCTCTATCCCCACGGCCGGGTCTCCGAGGTGCAGCGTCGCCAGATGACCGGCGTCAACGCCCCGAACGTGCACGCCATCGCCGTGGAAGGCACGTTCGACGACTGTCAGGCCATCGTGAAGGGCCTGTTCAACGATCACCGCTTCCGCGACGAGCTTGGCCTGTCCGGCGTCAATTCGATCAACTGGGCCCGCATCGCGGCGCAGACGGTGTACTATTTCACGTCGGCCGTGGCGCTTGGCGCGCCGCACCGGCCAATCGCCTTCTCGGTGCCCACCGGCAATTTCGGCGACATCCTCGCCGGCGACATCGCCCGCCGCATGGGCCTGCCGGTAGCCAATCTGGCCATCGCCACCAACGCCAACGACATCCTCGCCCGCACGCTGGCCTCGGGCCGCTACGAGAAGCGCGGCGTCGCCGCCACCTCGTCGCCGTCGATGGACATCGAAATCTCGTCGAACTTCGAACGGCTGCTGTTTGAATCATGCGGTCGCGACGCCGCCGCGATTCGCGGCATGATGGCCTCGCTTGGCCAGTCGGGCTCCTTTGAAATCGAGCCCGTGTCGCTGGCGGCGATTCGCGCCGGCTTCAGCGCCCACACCGCCGGTGAGGACGCCACCCTGGCCGAGATCGCCCGCGTTTACCGTGAATGCGACTATATCATTGATCCGCATACGGCGGTGGCTGTCGCGGGCGCCCGCGCCGAGATCTCCCAGGATCCGGCGACGCCGGTCATCGCCCTCGCCACGGCTCACCCGGCCAAATTCCCGGACGCGGTGGAGAAAGCCACCGGCAAACGGCCGCCGCTGCCAGCCCACCTCGCTGATCTTTTCGACCGGAAGGAACGCTTCACGGTCATGGCCAACGACCAGGCGGCCGTGGCGACCTTCATCCGCGCCAACGCCAGCAAGGGCTGAGTCCAGCCCGTCGCGCCAGCGTTCCGGGCTACATATGATGAGACGATGGCCGGCTTTGCCCGGCCATCGCTGTTTTGATTGACCCGGCGGGTTTTGTCCGGCGTAGTTGAGCATCGTCGCGGCGTCCTGCGTCGCCACGCCATACAGATGATCCGGGAGGGCGTGCTTTGGCCCTGTTTCGGTTTGCCCCGCGCCAGACGGAGCCAGCTCCTGTCGTTGGCGAGCGGGTTTACCTGCGCCCGATGCGCATGGACGATTTTGACGAGTGGGTCGCCTTGCGTCACGCCAGCGAGGCGTTTCTGGCCCCCTGGGAGCCGCTGCGCACGGGCGACGAGTTCGACCGGGCGGCCTGGCGGCGCAAGGTGCTGGCCTCCCGCAACGACGCCCGTCTGGACGCCGCCTACGGCTATCTGGTTTTCAGCCGCGCCCATGACATCATGGTGGGCGGCCTGACCCTGGGCCTTGTCCGGCGCGGCGTCGCCCAGACCTGCACGCTTGGCTACTGGATGGGCGCGGCCTGGGCGGGAAAGGGGCTGATGTCCGACGCTGTCGACACCGTCTGCCGGCACGCCTTCAGCCACCTTCGCCTGCGCCGCATTGAAGCCGCCTGTCTGCCGCACAATCACCGTTCACGACGGGTGCTGGAAAAGAACGGCTTTCAGCTTGAGGGACTGGCGCGCGAATATCTGTGCATCGCCGGGGTCTGGGCGGATCACGTCACCTATGCGCGACTGGCCAGCGATGGGTGAGCCCGCAGGGGGGTGACAACCGGCGGCGCCCTTCGTCGCGCCGTCAGCGGCGCGCCAACATATTCGCGCCATGTTCACGCGGTGGAAAGAAGCGTCGCACGGGACCGGAGCATTGCCGCAATATCGCATGTCCCGACGCATCGGATCGCCACCTTCCCCGCCGCTTCCACGGTCCGGGCGGGTTGGCCAGCACAAGGTTCAGCGGGTTTACCAATTGACGCCGCGCCCGCGAACAGACGGTTGCCCTTGCGAGCCGCCGCCGTTACCACTTCGCCACCGGAACATCGCCGCGCCTTCCGGCCCGGCGGCCTTTGCAGAGTTCGATTTGCCAGCCACGCCAGCAGCCCTGTTGTCA
>Ga0182747_1003321_pt1 | contig 10845 bp, 10 predicted proteins | sample eDN3rd30CBELigBY_FD_128526 | JGI IMG/M metagenome (GOLD analysis project Ga0182747, IMG submission 128526) | Enriched backyard soil microbial communities from Emeryville, California, USA - eDNA 3rd pass 30_C BE-Lig BY (version 2) (version 2) | ecosystem: Environmental > Terrestrial > Soil >...
AACAGCAACGCACCCGTGGCGAACTGGATGTTTACACCCTGGAACAACTCCAACTCGTCGAAGACGCCGTGCGCCGGGGTATGGCCGTCATGGAAGACGCCGTTGAGCGAACCCTGGATCACGTCGAAGGCGCACGGAACGCCGTCGGACAATAACCCCGGCTGGTCGCCGGGACGTTGACCCTCCACCTCGCCTCCACGTATACTGGTACAGTTGCGCCGGGAGCATTCCCCGGCGTCTTCGTGCGCACCGCCGGAGACAGGGTTGCTTCCGCGTTACGTACGGAGGTCCATACATATGGCAGCAGAGAAGCTGGATGCAATCCAGCTTGTTGATGACACACAGTTGAACGTGGCATCGCTCCTGATGGAGGATGTCGGCAGCACGCGCGAAATCGCGCTCACGCTGCATAATTTTCAGCTGGCGGACGATCTTTCGGCAGCAAACGTACTCGGCCAGGTAAGGCTGACCCGGATTCAATCCGGGATTCTCGCGAACGGATCGCTCAATGGCGTCGTCGAACTCGAATGCGCCCGATGCCTGAATCTCTACGACCAGCCGTTCAAGACCCGTCTGACCGAACAATACCGGCAGACTGTGGACGTGCGAAGCGGCGCCGGTATGTCCCGGCCAGATGAGAATCAGGACGACGGGGACGAGGTGGATGACGAGCCGGGTTTCGAGATCAACGATGCGCACGAGATCGATCTGACAGAATTGATTCGTCAGAATGTCCTGGTGGCGTTACCTATGCGTCCCGATTGCGGGGAGCAATGCCCCGGGCCACCGGAAATCGACAACGGCCCCGAAAGCCCGTATGATTCCCGGTTCGCGGCACTGGAACAACTTTTGGATGACGAGTGAGCATTCGCTCACATGGAAAATGTCGCCGTGGTGGCGATACATGAGCAATGGCGAGGAACCGGGAAGGCTCAGCACCAACCGGTGACCTCGTACGAAGGAGAATGACAATGGGTGCACTTCCCAAGCAACGTATCAGCCGGGCCCACCAGGGCAATCGCCGCCGCCATCATTTCATCGCGGCACCGCAACTTGTCGCCTGCCCCAACTGCCGCTCCATGCGGTTGCCGCACCACGTCTGCCCCACCTGCGGACAGTATCGCGGACGTCAGGTCCTCAACATCGAACAACGCCAGCGCCCTTCCAACAACCAGTAGGTTCCGGTCCACGCGTCAGGGCGGGTACATGCGTGCCCGCCCTGATTGGGGTTCAACGCGTCGAAACCCCGGTTGCTTGGGATCAACCACCACACAAGGCGGGAGAGGTTCACCTTTCCCGCCTTGTGTATTTCCGGCCCCAACGTCTCCGAACCCGGTATTATGTGATAGAACAACCTCAGCCTGCCCGCGATCCCGACCATCATCGGACGTTCCGGCGCAGCCTGAACCGAAACCTCGGCACGCATAAGGACACTTGATGCCATACGCCGCAATTACTGGTTGGGGAATCGCCGTCCCCGACCGCGTGTTGACGAATCAGGACCTCGAGCGAATGGTCGAAACGAGCGACGAATGGATCGTCTCCCGCACCGGCATCCGCGAACGTCGCATCGTCGGCAATAATGACAGCACCACTTCCCTCGCCACCGAAGCGGCACGCAAGGCCATTGAACGCGCCGCCTGTACCGCCGATGATATCGACCTGATCGTTGTCGCCACTGCCACCCCGGACGACTTCCTGGTCTCCCAGGCCTGCCTCGTTCAGGCAGAAATCGGCGGGCACGCCGCCGCCTTCGATGTCGGGGCCGCCTGCGCCGGATTCGTCACCGCCCTCGCGGTCGCCACCCAGTTCGTCAATGGCGGAGTCTACAATCGCGCGCTCGTCATCGGCGTCGACACCCTCACCCGGTATGTGGATTACACCGACCGCGGAACCTGCGTCCTGTTCGGGGACGGAGCCGGAGCGGTTGTCATTGAGGCATCCTCCGAACCAAGGGGCTTGCTCTCCACCGAACTCGGCGCCGACGGCGCCGGTCACAAGCACCTGTACGTCCCGGGATGGGCTCAAATGGTCCCGGAATCGGCCGATATCTTTCCCGACGCCCGACCTCACCTGCAAATGAACGGCCGCGAGGTCTTCCGCTTTGCCGTCCAGGTCATGGGCGAAGCCGCCCTCAAGTCCATTGAGAAGGCCGGTCTCACGCTTGATGACGTCGACATGCTCATTCCGCACCAGGCCAACGCCCGAATCATCTCCGCCGCCCAGCGTCAGCTAAAACTGCCGGAAGACAAGGTCTGGATCAATCTCGACCGGTATGGAAACACCTCGGCCGCCTCCGTACCCATCGCCATGGCCGAAGCCGCCGATGCCGGAGCGCTCAAGGAAGGCGACAACGTCGTGCTCGTCGCCTTCGGTGCCGGACTCGCCTGGGCGGCCGGTCTTGTCCGTTGGGGCACCGCTGGCACCGTCCGAGCCACCACCTGACCTGCAAACGTCACGCATAACATTGAACACCGCGCACCTTGCAAACCACATGGAGGGTCCTGATGACCGAAGAACAGCGCACACCCGTCGCCATCATCACCGGCGGCACCCGTGGAATCGGCCTCGCAATTGCCCGCAAGCTCGCCAACGATGGCTACGATCTCCTGCTCACCTACCGGGGTGACGAGGAAGCCGCGAAGACAGCTGAACAGGAGCTTGCCAGTTCGGCACGCCGGGTCATGGTCATCGCCGCCGACGTCTCCACAGCCGAAGGCGCCCAGCTCACCATCGACACCGCCGTCAAGCAACTTGGTGGCCTGGATGTCCTCGTCAACAATGCTGGTATCACCCGCGACAACCTGATCATGCGGATGAAGGAAGAGGATTGGGACGCCGTGATTTCCACCAATCTCAAAGGCGCGTTCCTCACCAGCAAGGCCGCCATCCGCCCCATGCTCCGCCAACGCGGCGGTCGCATCATTAACCTCACCTCGGTGGTCGGACTCGTTGGCAATGCGGGCCAGGCGAATTACGCCGCCGCCAAGGCAGGCCTCGTCGGCCTCACCAAGTCCCTGGCCAAGGAAGTCGGCTCGCGCGGCATCACCGTCAACGCTGTCGCCCCCGGATTCATCGACACCCGGCTCACAGATATCCTGCCGGAAGACATCAAAACCTCCCTCCTGGCCAATACTCCGCTTGGTCGTTTTGGCAGTCCAGAGGATGTCGCCAATGCCGTCGCCTTCCTGGCCTCACCGGAAGCAGCCTTTATCACGGGTAACACGCTGTCTGTTGACGGCGGACTCTTCATGGCATCCTGATCTATGAAACGCATCGGACGTGGCGAGGACCCGGGAGGTCAGCGAGTGTTCAAAAAAATTCTGATCGCGAATCGCGGCGAAATTGCATTGCGGATTCTCCGTGCCTGTCGGGACCTGCATATCCCCGCAGTCGTTGCCTATAGCGACGTCGACCACGATTCGCTTCCCGTCCGGCTCGCGGATGAAGCCGTCTGCATCGGCCCGGCTCCGGCTGCCCGCTCCTACAACAACATCCCGGCCGTCATCAGTGCCGCTCTCGTCACCGGCTGCGATGCTATCCACCCCGGCTACGGCTTCCTTGCCGAGAACGCCTACCTCGCGGAGATTTGCCAGCAAGTCGGTCTCACCTTCATCGGCCCCACCCCGGAAGTCATCGAGAAGATGGGGAACAAGGCCGAAGCACGTAAAATGATGAAGGCTGCCGGAGTCCCGTTGTTACCCGGTACCCAGGGCATCGTCCCCACCCTCACCCATGCCCGCGAGGCCGCGCGCGAAATTGGCTATCCTGTGGTCATCAAGGCCGTCGCCGGCGGCGGCGGACGTGGCATGCGTGTCGCCAGCAATGATGCCGAGCTCAATCGCGGCTATCCCGTCGCCCAGGCTGAAGCAGAGAGTGCCTTCGGCAATGGCGATGTCTATATCGAGCGCTATCTCCTGCGGCCACGCCACGTCGAGGTTCAGGTGCTTGGTGATCAACATGGCAACGTCGTCGCCATCGGCGAGCGCGACTGCTCGCTCCAGCGACGTCACCAAAAAGTCCTGGAGGAGGCCCCGGCGCCCGACCTGCCAGACAAGGTTCGCCAGAATTTGCTCAAGACCGCCGAAAAAGGCGCCAAAGCCGCCAAATATACGAGTGCCGGGACCCTCGAATTCCTCCTCGATAGCGATGGCCGCTTTTACTTCATGGAGATGAATACCCGCATTCAGGTAGAGCACCCGATTACGGAAGAAGTCACCAGCCTTGATCTGGTCAGCTGGCAGATCCGGATCGCGGCCGGTGAAAAACTCAACATCCGCTCGGATCAACTGAAACCAAAGGGCCATGCGATCGAGTGTCGCATCACCGCCGAGGATGGCGCCAACGATTTCCGCCCCTCGGTGGGCACCGTGGATACCTACGTTGCCCCAGGTGGTCCCGGTATCCGCGTCGATTCCCATCTGTTCGGGGGATACCGCATTCCACCCAATTACGATTCCCTGCTCGGCAAGATCGTCGCCTGGGGCAACACGCGGGATGAAGCCATTGCCCGGATGGAACGCGCCCTGCGGGAAGCGGTCCTGACCGGAGTCACCCATACGATTCCGTTTCACCGGGAAATCCTCGCTGATGATGCCTTCCAGCGCGGTGAAGTCCACACCGGCTTCATCCCGGAATTACTGGACCGCATAGGCACCCGGCTGAGGGACGCCGCCGAGGAGGACGAGATCCCCCAACAACCAGCCTTGAAGAGATAACCTGATGAAAGACAGCCCGACCCCACACCAATCAGCACCGAGGACGAGTGACAAGGCGGAAGTGCATACCACATTCCACCCTGATGACAAAACTGAAGTTCGTGGCACTGTCCGCATCGCACCAAAAGTGCTGATCCAGCTCATTGAAATCACGGTAACGGACGCTCCCGGCGTCATCGAGCTGCGCCCACATCATCAACACCGGAACGGAGACGGCACCTTACCAACGGGCAAGATCTTTGATGACGGGAAAACCCGCGTATTCGTCGACGGCGACCAAATCGAGGTCGAGATTTCGATCTCAATCGCCAGAGGAGCCAACGTCTCGAATCTTTCCGATGTCATTCGTCAACGTGTCGGTATCGCTGCTGGCCGGATGCTCGGCATGACCATCAGGAATGTCAACATCTACATTGACAGCATCGTCGAGCCCGCGGCCTAGTGGGCTGCCACAGCTGAATTGTTGTGGGACGCATATGGCGCGTCCCGGTAGGGGAGACCCTCGCAGCGGCGGCCGGTGATCTCCCACCGTATTCCATCTGTACTGCACACGAAGTCCGCATCATAAGGAAACTCATACCACCATGTCTCAGGATTCACCAAATCAGCCCAGCTCCTCCACCCCAAAGCCCAAATCCGGGGCTGAGTCTCGCCGCCGCAAGCGTCGTCGCCCACCCGTTCCAGCGGGTTTTGGCAAGGGTGCCTATGTTGATATGTCGGCCTCGCGGCACCAGTCGCGTATCCTCGCCATGCAATCCCTTTACGAACGGGATCTGACCGGACATGAAGTCGACGAAATCCTCTCCCGCATTCGGGGCGAGGAAATTTCCATCTTGCCAGAATCCGCCACCTCCACCACCGATGAGGATGAAAACGAGATCGACGATATCCCACAACCGGTCGCCACTCGCGCCATCAGCCTCATTCAGGGCGTCATCGATCACCAGGCGGAAATCGATCCCGTCATCGAGTCCGCCGCCCCTCAGTTCCCCATTCCGCAAATCGCCGCCATCGACCGCAATGTTTTGCGCCTCGCCATTTATGAACTCCACCACCAGCCGGACGTTCCCTACAAGGTCGTCATCAACGAAGCCGTCGAAATCGCCAAACGCTTTGGCGGTCCCACATCCGGCCGCTTCGTCAATGGCGTCCTCGGCACCGTCAGCAAAACCCTCCCGCCTTCCCGCAAAAACGAACCGCCAGGAGCATAAGTAGAACGGGCCGATAATCATCGCCTTATCGACACTCCCTCCCTCCATCACCAAAAACCCTCATTCCGCCTCATGGTTGCCATACGCCGCACCACAATCACCCGCGCGTTCCAGGTAGGGGACGACCCCGTGTCGTCCCGATCAAACGCAGGTCGATAACCAGTAGCCAGTGCAGCACCTCACCAAAAACCCGTCATCCCGAGCCGGGGCAATGAGAGGAATGAGACGCATCCTCCCAACCGTCACCCGAGCCGGGGCGACGAGCGCAGCGAGACGCATCCTCCCAACCGTCATCCCGAGCCGGGGCGACGAGCGCAGCGAGACGCATCCGTGTCGAGGGATCCTTGTATTCGCCCTCACTCCAATCTGCGTGAGTTAGCGCCAGCCTGTTCTGCACGAGCGTCGCAAGCGGGACAGATCGATCATCGGATGCCACATCGACGTATTCGCCCGGAGTCCGTATACCCCCGCCGTCACGACACGAATCCTCGTCGAGAGACTCCAACATCAGAGGACGAAAGTCCCTGCCTCACAACGTTCGCCAAACACCCGATTCTCGACACCTCAAGCACACGTCCTACCAGATTTCTGGCGATTCATGTAGAATCTCACGGGTACGCCTGTGTGATGCATCGCCCGTTATCCGCCTGCACTCCTGAGACGGGCGGTAACTGGCTGCAAAACATGGCACAATCAGACATGCGGGCATCTCCTCAATCGAGGGCCCTATTCGTATGCAGTTCTCTCTTTGAGGAGGAATAACCTTGGCTACTACTCTTGAGCGTGTTCAGAATATCGTCTCCGATCGCCTTGGCGTAGACACCGATAAGGTCGTCCCGGAAGCCGAATTCATCGGTGATCTCGATGCAGACTCCCTGGACCTGGTCGAAGTCATCATGGCCATGGAGCAGGAATTTGACGTCGAGATCAAGGACGAAGACGCCGAGAAAATCCGCTCTGTCGGTGATGCGGTTTCATATATCGACGAGCACGCCGGGGCCTAGGCACAACAGGCCGCCCCGGAAATCATCTCCGGATGTGTTGCAGAAAATGCCCGCAACACATCCGGCCGGATCTGCGAGCAAACGACCTTGCGGCACCTGTCAGGATATCGAACTATCCTGGCTTTCTGCCCGGCTTGCCGGGTGCCGACGAACCGTGTATCCATCCTGGTCGTCCCTATCGTCGCTGAGATACATGGTCCGAACTCGCGCTAGGACACTCCACAGGTAGCGATCCTCAGCCCCCGCCGGGCGGGATCTTCCAGGAGAGAAAGAAAGTCATGGCGCACACCCTCAAAAAATTGCCTATTGGCAAAATTGCGAACCTTCGCATGCCACGCCTCCCTGATCTCAATAGCGATGAACCTGACGTCTTCGAAGAGATGACATTGCAGGAGCACCTTGAAGAGCTCCGCGATCGCATTCTCAAAATGGTCGTCGCCATTGTCCCGACATTTCTCTTCGGCTTCTTCATGGCTGGTCGTATTCTTGAAGATATCAAGGACAAGGCCAACGCCATTGATGGGCTCGACGTCAAATCTCCGACAGATACCCTGACGTTGACATTCAAGATCGGTCTCTATGTCGCGATCTGTATCTGTATGCCCATCATCGTCTATCAAATCGTCGCCTTCCTTGCTCCAGGTATGACCCGTAAGGAAAAGCGTATTCTCTACACGGCTCTGCCCTTCACCACCATCCTGTTTGCACTTGGTGTCTATTACGGCTATTTCGTTGCCGCACCCCGCGCCCTGTACTTCCTTTCGACCTGGAACGAAGGCGCATTTGACTGGAATCCGGACGGGAATGAAACGGTCTCGTTCTTTCTGACCCTTATGGTTGGCCTCGGCCTCGCCTTCCAGTTACCGGTGGTGATGTTCATCGTCGCCAAGATTGGCGTTATCACGCCCAAACAGATGCGAAAATGGCGCAAGTATGCCTTCATGCTCTTGCTGGTAGCTGCTGCCATCATCACGCCAAGCACGGACCCCTATAACATGGCCATCGTCGCCATTCCGCTCATCGTGCTCTACGAGATCGGCATCATCATTTCATCCATCTTCGCCAAGACAGGACTCCGCAGCAAGCCGGAAAACGACATCACCGACATAGAAGCCATCGACGCCGAAAACGTCTAGTGGTCTGTCATGGCTCTTTTGCCGGGCGCGTCTTGCGTTTCTCGGTAGGGAATGGGTCGCTTGCGCTTTTCGGCCTGAGGCCTCACCCCAGGACCCTCGCAGCGGCGGCCGGTGGTCTCCCGCCAATGCCGGTTGTATGCTCATACCGAACCCGGATGAATACTTGGCGGTACACTGGGCAGCTCTGCGTCGTCTCGGTGCCCCACAGCTGCGGCCGGCGCCGGGGACTAGCGACCGCAGGTCAATCCCGGGTTATCCCCAACACGTCTTCCGGATTCCGTATCAGAAGTTGAGCCCGATTCCGTTGCTGCCACCCGAACGCGAGTCAGCCCCCACAAGAACGCATCATACGGAATCCGGAAGAACGCTCAGCGGTGCATCGGACAGGCCTCTGTAGTCTCGGGCCCTGTGCCCGAGAAATCGACCGCAGGTCGATCCTGGATTACCCCGTACGAATTACCCGGGTCCGGTATCACAGGTCTATCGTAGTCCCGGCCCCGTACGCGCGCTGCAAGGATGGTTCCTGCGATGGTCCGGTTCAGCACCCAACCATTCGTAGAACCGACCCTCGTGGCCGGTTTCGGCAGTCACCACGCTCCCAAAATCTTCCCTCACAGGCACCGTCGATGCCTACGCGCTACACCCCCACCCAAATCCCTCGTCATCATGAGCGCAGTCGAAATCCGGGTTCCCTGCCTCTGAACCAACCGGGGACCCGCAATCCCTACTCCAGTCTCCCCAGTTTCCGCAGTTCACTCTCATCAGCAGGCCGCACCGAGAGCGTCCGCTCATTCCGGTAGGTCACCATTCCCGGCCCGCCGCCCTTGATCTTGCGCACATGCCGCCGCCGGGTGATATCCACTTCCGCCGACCCGCTCTCTCGCACACCCGAATACCATGCCGCCAGCGCCGCCGCCGTTTCCACAACGGATGCCGTGGGCTCGTCTCTCGCGTCTCGTAGTCTCAGGATCACGTGGGAGCCCGGAATGTTCCGCACATGCAGCCAGTAGTCGTCCGGCCCTGCGATATCAAAGGTCACCTGGTCGTTCTCTCGCCCCGAACGTCCGATATAGATCAGGTTGCCGTCATCATCCGTGATGGGCGCAACCTTTCGGCTCGCCTGCTTCTTCGAAGAGCTATGACCGGACCGCTCCTTCACGGAATGCCGTCCACCGTAAATCTCTTCGTATTCCTGTCGCAACGCCTCAATGGCAGCGAACCCATCCGCCTGCTGTGCCTGGGTCCTCAACTGCTCGAGATACCGTCGCTCGGTTTCCGCCTGCTCGATCCGCTCGGGCAACGTATCTCCGGCCTTCTGCGCCTTCCGGTACTCTTCGAAGTAATCCTGCGCCACATCTTTGGGGTCTTTCCCCGGCTCAAGAGGAATCCGCTCCTCCCCGACCTCGGTCTCGACGACGAGTTCGGTATCTCCCGGCTGGATTTGCCACAAATACCCGTAGATCGCGTCGCCCCAACGCCGTAACCGCTCCGTGTCACGGGATCGTTCATACTGCTGCCGCAGCGATCGCAAGCGGGAATCAATCGATCCCATCGCACTGTCGATTGCCTGAACCAGGCGAGCCCGTCGTTGCGCGTGATCCTTCGGTGTCGCTTCGCCGCTCGCCCCTTCCGCCTGCTCGATCGCCTGCGAGATAGAATCGAGCGGCACATCCTCATGTTCAACCGCGAGATAGGTAATCGGAACCGCGCCATAACCTATCGGCAGCCCATCCAGTTCGTACAGGTGAGGCTCCCAGCCCCCGGTCAACAACGGCTGGAACATCCCGCGAACCACCTGGGCTATCAGCCGCTCACTATCCACTGGCAAATCGCCAATCGTTACTCCCGCATCACCGGTGATGCGGAACGCCGCCTCCCGCGCAATTTGCGGACTGACACCCCTGAACCCACGCACCAAAGCGTCAGCCAGCTTGAGGCCCGGTTTGGCACTCGTGAGGAACTGCGCCATCGTCGGCGAGGTCACCTGCCGTGGATCGGGCTTCTCCGGCGGCGGTGGCATCCGGTAAGGCGTCTTCGGCAGAATCGGACGCACCCGGCTCATCGCGGGCGTCACCCGCTTTGCACTCTCGCGCACCAGCCCGCCCTCGTCCACCAGCACAAGGTTGCTGTGCCGACCCATAATTTCAACCATCAGGTCCAGCCGTGAGACATTTTCTCCGGACCAGATATCCTCCTCGACGTCGTTTTGGTCGTCATCAGCAGGCTCTTCCCCTTCCGACACATTGAGGGGCATCATCCGCTTGGCTATACTGATCCGAACCACGCGTTCGAGCGGGGGTTGCTCGATACCAATGACAAACCCGCCTCGCACATACTTGCGGAGTTGCAATCCGAAAGGCGTGATCATATTTGGGTCAGTCGATGGCATCGAACGCGTCAGGTGAATACGCGGATGCTGCGAATCCGCACTCGCGATCAGGTGCCACCGGCGACCATGTGAGTAGATTTCGGCACCAATCGTCACAGCATCGATAAGTCCCAGTTTCTGGACCCGGCCATCAAGGACCGTGCGGCGCAGCTCCTCAACAACAGCGCCCGTTGTCAACACATCAAACATATTCGTGTACCCTGATTCCTGGTATGCGTGTCATCCGTTTCCGGTGCGCTCATCAACCGCCCGGTCAATCAACACAGGGAGAAACTTCACTTGGGCCAGCCAACGCCAACCCCGTCAGAAACGACTTCTGCGGATCATGATGACAGACTCGAACAATTGTATGCGGACGGCAATCAACTGATCTCCCGGATCAGGAAT
>Ga0182747_1003328_pt1 | contig 10828 bp, 10 predicted proteins | sample eDN3rd30CBELigBY_FD_128526 | JGI IMG/M metagenome (GOLD analysis project Ga0182747, IMG submission 128526) | Enriched backyard soil microbial communities from Emeryville, California, USA - eDNA 3rd pass 30_C BE-Lig BY (version 2) (version 2) | ecosystem: Environmental > Terrestrial > Soil >...
CCTCGTCGTGCCCTTGCAGATCGGCGCGCGTGACGTGGCGTTCCCGTTCATCAACTCGCTGTCGTTCTGGATGACGGCCGTCGCCGCCATTCTGATCAACCTGTCGCTGTTCATCGGCGAGTTCTCGACGACGGGCTGGCTCGCGTATCCGCCGCTCTCCGAGACGCAGTTCAATCCGGGCGTCGGGGTCGACTACTACATCTGGGCGTTGCAGTTGTCCGGCGTCGGCACGCTGCTCACCGCCGTGAACTTCTTCGTGACGATCGTGAAGATGCGCGCGCCCGGCATGACGATGATGAAGATGCCGATCTTCACCTGGACCGCGCTCTGCACCAACATTTTGATCGTCGCGGCCTTCCCGGTGCTGACCGCCGTGCTCGCGCTCCTGTCGCTCGACCGTTATGTCGGCACCAACTTCTTCACGAACGACTTCGGCGGCAATCCGATGATGTACGTGAACCTCATCTGGATCTGGGGACACCCCGAAGTCTACATCCTGATCCTGCCCGTCTTCGGCATCTTCTCGGAGGTCACTGCGACCTTCTCTCGCAAGCGCCTCTTCGGCTATACGTCGATGGTCTATGCGACGGTCGTGATCACCGTCCTCTCCTATCTGGTCTGGCTGCACCACTTCTTCACGATGGGCTCCGGCGCCAGCGTGAACTCGTTCTTCGGCATCACGACGATGATCATCTCGATCCCGACGGGCGCGAAGATGTTCAACTGGCTGTTCACGATGTATCGCGGCCGCATCCGCTTCGAACTGCCGATGATGTGGACGCTCGCCTTCATGCTGACCTTCATCATCGGCGGCATGACCGGCGTGCTGCTCGCGGTGCCGCCGGCGGATTTCGTGCTGCACAACTCGCTGTTCCTCGTCGCGCATTTCCACAATGTCATCATTGGCGGCGTGCTGTTCGGGCTCTTCGCCGGCATCAGCTACTGGTTCCCGAAGGCGTTCGGCTTCAAGCTCGATCCGTTCTGGGGCAAACTGTCGTTCTGGTTCTGGGTCGTCGGGTTCTACTTCGCCTTCATGCCGCTCTATGTGCTCGGCCTGATGGGCGTGACGCGTCGGCTGCGCGTGTTCGATGATCCCGCGTTGCAGATCTGGTTCGTCATCGCAGCGTTCGGTGCCGTCCTGATCGCGCTCGGCATCCTGTTCTTCCTGATCCAGATCGCGGTCAGCATCCGCCGCCGCGAGAGCCTCCGCGACACGACTGGCGACCCCTGGGACGGCCGCACGCTGGAATGGGCCACCGCGTCGCCGCCGCCGGATTACAATTTCGCCTTCACGCCGGTCGTGCACGACAATGATGCCTGGTGGGACATGAAGAATCGCGGTTACACGCGGCCCGAGAGCGGCTTCAAGGCGATCCTGATGCCACGCAACACCGGTACCGGCGTGATCCTCGCCGGGCTCAGCGTCGCGCTGGCCTTCGGCCTCATCTGGTACATCTGGTGGCTGGCGGCGGTGAGCTTCGCGGGCCTGCTGGCCGTCGCGATCGGCCACACCTTCAATTATGCCCGCGATTTCCGCATCCCGGCCGAGACCATCCTCGCGACAGAGACCGCGCGAACCCGCCTTTTGGCCGCGGAGGTGACGCGATGAGCGACACCGCCCTGACCACGCCGCAAGGCGCGCCGCTGTTCCACCTCGCCGATGAGCATGAGCACGCGGAGGGCGGCAGCACCGCGCTCGGCTTCTGGATCTATCTGATGAGCGACTGCCTCATCTTTGCGATCCTGTTCGCGACCTTCGGCGTGCTCGGCGGCAGCTATGCAGCCGGCCCATCGCCGAAGGACCTGTTCGACCTGCCGCTCGTCGCGCTCAACACGTCGATGCTGCTTCTCTCCTCGATCACCTATGGCTTCGCCATGCTGGCGATGCAGCGTGGCCGCACAGGCCAGGTCCAGGCATGGCTCGCGGTAACGGCTCTCTTCGGCCTCGCCTTCCTCTCGATCGAGCTCTACGAGTTCGCGCATATGATCCACGAGGGCGCAACGCCGCAGCGCAGCGCCTTCCTGTCGTCCTTCTTCACGCTGGTCGGCACGCATGGCCTACACGTCACCTTCGGCCTGATCTGGCTGGTGACACTGATGGTCCAGGTGAAGAAGCGCGGACTGATCGCGGCCAACCAGCGCCGGCTATCCTGCCTCAGCATGTTCTGGCACTTCCTCGACGTCATCTGGATCGGCGTCTTCACCTTCGTCTATCTCATGGGGATGCTGCGATGAGCTCGACCGCTGACGCCGCGCCTGCTGCGACCCACCAGCATGGCCATGACCATGATCATGCTGACCACCCGCAGGGCACGCTGAAGAGCTATACCATCGGCTTCGTGCTGTCGGTGATCCTGACCGCGATCCCGTTCTGGCTCGTGATGAGCGGCGCATTGCCGACGCAGATCACAGCGATCACGATCATCGGTTTCGCCGTGGCGCAGATCCTCGTGCATATGATCTGCTTCCTGCACATGAATATGAAATCCGAGGGCGGCTGGTCGATGATGGCGCTGCTCTTCACGCTGATCCTCGTTGTCATCGCACTCAGCGGATCGCTGTGGGTCATGTATCATCTCAACACCAACATGATGCCCGGCCACGACATGAGCCAGATGCCATGACTTCAAGCAGCGGCCCCGGCGCTCCGGATGGGGGCGCGGGACCGCCGATACCTCCGGCTCCTGCCGTTTCGCGGCGGCGGCTGACGGGACTGATCGTTGCCGGCTGCTGCGCCGTGCTGGTTCTGACGGCGCTCGGCACCTGGCAGTTGCAGCGTCGAAGCTGGAAGCTCGATCTCATCCACCAGGTCGAGCAACGCGTCGATGCCGCGCCCGTGGCGGCGCCTGACCCCGCAGCCTGGCCCACGATCAATGCGCGCGACGACGCCTATCGCCACGTCGCACTTTCGGGCAGGTTTCTCAACGACCGTGAGACCCTCGTTCAGGCCGTGACCGAGCGCGGCTCCGGCTTCTGGGTCATGACGCCGTTTGCGACCGACTGGGGGTTCACCGTGCTCGTCAATCGCGGCTTCGTGCCCGCGACCGGCGCGATCCCGCGACGCGGCGCGAGGGACAGATTGCCGGCGACACAGCGTTTGCCGGGCTGATGCGGATGTCGGAGCCGGGCGGTGCGTTCCTGCGCGCCAACGATCCGGCTGCCGGGCGCTGGTATTCGCGCGATGTCGCGGCCATCGCCGCGGCGCAAGGGCTTGGCCCGGTGGCCCCCTATTTCGTCGATGCCGACGCGACGGAAAATCCCGGCGGCTTGCCGGTCGGTGGCCTGACCGTCATCGCCTTCCCCAACAATCACCTCATCTATGCCCTCACATGGTTCGGCATGGCGATCCTGCTCGCGGGGGCTCTGGTCCATGTCGTCCGCAGCGAGCGGCGCGCCCGCTGAGCGATCCTCGCGCCGACGTCACGCCTTTGTGTGGGGACGGCGGGCAAACGCGACCTATTTCCTGGGATCACCATCTCACGACACGTGAACCGACGCGCAAGCGACGCATTGAGGTCCCATGAAGCCGATCACAACCGCCGCCCTGCTGCTCCTCTTCGCGACGAGCGCCCACGCCGCCAGTGTTAATGCCGGCAACCATCAGCCAAGCGCAACCAAACCCTTTGCGGCGAGCGAAGTGGCCACCTTCGACACGCCCTGGGCGCTCGCCTTCCTGCCTGATGGCCGGATGCTCGTCACCGAGAAGCCCGGTCATCTCTTCCTGGTGACGCAGGACGGCAAGAAGACACCGATCGTCAACGTGCCGTCCGTCGCGGCACAAGGGCAGAACGGCTTGCTCGACATCGCGCCCTCGCCCAATTTCCGCAGTGACCATATCGTCTATCTGACCTATGTCGCGCCCGAAGGCAGCGGCGGCACGCTGATGCTAGCCCGAGCGAAGCTCACCGTCGCGGGAACACGCAGCAGCCTCGACGCGCTTTCCGTGATCTGGCGGCAGACGCCGGAAGGTGGCGTTGGCCAGCCGGGCGGTATCATCGCGTTCGATCCCGACGGCACACATCTCTTCCTGACGGTCGGCGACCGCATGCGTCCCCAAAGTGTGCAGAATCCGGACGAGGCGCGCGGCAAGGTGTTGCGGCTGACCCTCGATGGGAAGGCCGCGCCTGACAATCCCGATGCCGCGGCCGGCGGCGTGCGCGCCGAGACCTGGAGCACGGGACACCGCAATCCCTATGGCCTGGCCTTCGCGCCTGACGGCGCTTTGTGGCTCAACGAGATGGGACCGCGCGGCGGCGACGAACTCAACCTGATCGAGCCGGGCAAGAACTATGGCTGGCCGATTGTCTCGAATGGCGACAACTACAACGGCACCCCGATCCCGCGCCATGCGACGCGTCCGGAATTCGCAGCGCCGGCGCTCTACTGGAACCCGGTCATCGCGCCGGCAGGCCTCGCCTTCTATGAGGGTGGCATGTTCCCGCAGTGGCGCGGATCGGCGTTCATCGGCGGCCTCGCCGCGAGCGCGCTGGTACGCGTCACCTTCGACGGCAATGGAAACGCCGATGAAGCGGAGCGCTGGGATATGGGGGCTCGCATCCGCGATGTCGCCGTGGCGCCCGACGGCGCGCTCTGGTTGATCGAGGATGACGATCCCGGCCGGCTCTTGCGCTTGGTTCCCGACCAGTCGACCGACTGAGCGCGGAATGGCGAAGCGGCCCGGCCGCTTGCGATTGTCTCGTGCGCGATCTATCTGAAACGTTGATCAGCACGGAGCGCCAGGATGACCACCAAGGGGGACGCCGCCGCATCGGGCACCACGCCGCGCCTCGATGACTTCGTCTGCTTTGCGCTCTACTCCGCGAGCCACGCCTTCAACAAGATCTATCGGCCGCTGTTACAGCCGCTCGGGCTCACCTATCCGCAATATCTCGTCATGATCGTTCTGTGGGAGCAGGACGGGCAGACCGTTGGTGCGCTGGGCGATCGGCTGCTGCTCGAATCGAGCACGCTGACCCCGCTGCTGAAGCGGCTCGAGGCCAATGGCCTCGTCACGCGCATCCGCGATGCCGCCGACGAGCGCCAGGTCCGCATTCACCTGACGGATCGCGGAAAAGCCCTGGGCCATGAAGCCGAAGCGGTTCCGGCGTGCGTTGCTGAAAGAGCGGGACTCGACATCGCCGAAGCCGGCCGTCTCACGGCAGCCGTATCGGCATTGCGCGATGCCTTGCGGCTGCACGGCGAGGACTGATGCCGCCGCGGCGGTGACGCCCCATATAAAGCAAGAACCCGTATCGAGGAGATCATCATGCTGACGACGCCGTTTCCTGTCACCCACAGCGACGACGAATGGAAGAAGCTGCTGACGCCCGAGCAATATCGGGTGATGCGGCAGCATGGGACCGAATATCCGGGCAGCTGCGCGCTGCTGCATGAGAAGCGGCCCGGCACGTTCTTCTGCGCCGGCTGCGGCCAGGCGCTCTTCGCCGCTGACGGCAAATTCGAGAGCGGCACAGGCTGGCCGAGTTTCAACGACCCGATCGAGGGTGCGGTCGAGACCACGGTCGACCGCAGCCACGGCATGGTCCGGACCGAGTGTCACTGCTCGCAATGCGGCAGCCATCTCGGCCATGTCTTCGAGGATGGCCCGGCGCCGACCTATCTGCGCTATTGCATCAATGGCGTCGCGATGAACTTCGAGCCCGCCTGACCGCTCAATCGCTGCTTTCCTGCCGGCAGATCCGGGCCAGCAGGCGTTGCGGCGGCCGGCTCAGCGGGAGAATGTGATCCCGCGACAACGTGGCGATCGCGAGGTCGCCGAGAGCGGCGGGATCGACCCACCTCATCTCGGCGATCTCCGCGCCTGGACGCGCGCCCTCGCGCGCTGCCAGCAGGAAGAGCTCGGCCTCGACACGAAAGCCGGGCTCATTGGCGGCCGCCGCTGAATGGCAGCCGAGCGGGATCGGTTCGTCTGACGCAATCTCCAGCCCGAGTTCCTCGTGCAGTTCCCGCTGGAGCGCCTCGACGGCCGTCTCACCGGGCTCGATCTTGCCGCCCGGCTGCATGAAGACGGGCGAGCCCTCCTTCCGCACCAGAAGCACGTTTCCATCCTCGCGCAGGATCAATGCCGCAGCGATGGCGATTGTCTTGTCCAGGATGCTCCTCCAACATTCACGGGCTACGCGACGGGGGCGCGATGGCTTCCGCCGGCAATTCCGTCGACCTCACTCCCACACGGGTGTCGCGGCGACAATTCTGGGCTATGGATGGATATTCGGTTCGTTTTTGCTGCCTGCCGAGCGGGTTGGGGGCGAAATCCGGCGACCGGCTGCTTCGGGGATAGCATAGCGTGAACATGATGGCATGGATCCAGAACAGCCAGACGGCGCGTATTTCGCGCCGATTTGGCACGGATGCACGGGCAGCGGCCTTGGCGGCATGGACATCGACATCGCTCGTCGTCGCCATGCGGCGGTCGGCTTCGGCCGCCTTGCTCGCGCTCGCGATCCTCCCGGCTGCCTCATTCGCTCAGGCGCAGGACGCGACGCCGGTGCGCGTCGGCACCGTGGTGGTGGAGGCCCAGCCGATCAATCCTGCCAAGGAGTTTGTCGGGCGGATCGAGGCCAAGGAGCGCGTCGCGATCCGGGCCCGCGTCACCGGCTATCTCAGCGACGTGCTGTTCAAGGAAGGACAGCAGGTCAAGGAAGGCGACCTTCTCTACAAGATCGAGAGCGAGCCTTTCGAGGCCGCGGTTGCGCAGGCGCAGGGCGCGCTCGACAAGGCGCGCGGCCAATCGGCCTTCGCGGATGCCCAGCTTGTCCGCGCGCAGGAATTGTTGAAGACCCAAAGCGGGACGCAGGCAACGCGCGATCAGCGCCAGGCCGAGCAGCTGACGGCCAAGGGCGATGTCCAGATCGCCGAGGCGAACCTCAAGACCGCCGAGATCAATCTCGGCTACACGGAGATCAAGTCGCCGATCAACGGCCTGATCGGCAGGACCAGCGTCAGCAGGGGCAATGTCGTCGGGCCCGACAGCGGCGTTCTGACGACGATCGTCAGCCAGGATCCGATGTTCGTGTCGATGCCGATCAGCCAGCGGGAATTCCTGACATTGAAGAGCGCCGACCGCATGACGGGCACAGGTGCGCTCACCGCACTGATCCGCTTCTCGGACGGCACCGCCTATGAATTTCCCGGCAAGATCGACTTCGTCGACGTCTCGGTCGACAGGGCGACGGACAGCGTGCTCGTCCGCGCCGAGGTCGCCAACCCGAACGGGCTGCTGATCGACGGCCAGTTGGTCAACGTCGCGTTGCAGCTCGAAGAGCCCGTCGAGAAGATCCTGGTGCCGCAATCGGCGCTGATCGCCGACCAGAAGGGCGTCTATGTCTTCGTGGTCGAGGACGGCAAGGCCGCCACCCGGCGCCTGACCCTCGGCGGAGAAAGCGGCACGAGCGCCATCGTCGATGACGGGCTCAAGGCGGGCGACCAGGTCATCGTGCAGGGAATCGAGGCGCTGCGGCCCGGTGTTCCGGTCACGGCGACGCCGGCATCGACGCTGCCTGGCGCGGGCTGAACCCATGATCTCCGCCCTCTTTGTCGACCGCCCGCGATTCGCCATCGTCATCGCGCTGGTGACGGTCATCGCCGGCCTCGTCTCGCTGCTCGCGATCCCGATCGCGCAATATCCCGACATCGTGCCGCCGCAGGTCTCGGTGACGACCTTTTATCCCGGCGCCTCGGCGGCCGTGGTCGAGGCGACGATCGCGCAGCCGCTCGAGAGCCAGATCGTCGGCGTCGACAAGTCGATCTACATGAAGAGCGTCAGCGGCAATGACGGCAGCTATTCACTGCTGGTGTCGTTCGAGCTCGGCACCGATCCCGATATCAACGCCGTCAATGTCAACAACCGCGTCCAGGTCGCGCTGTCGAAGCTGCCGCAGGACGTCCAGAAGCAAGGCGTCACGGTCAAGAAGCAGTCGTCGGCGTTGCTCGGCGTCATCGCGCTCTCCTCGCCGAAGGAGACGCATGACGAGCTGTTCATTTCCAACTACGCCACCATCAACCTCGTCGACGACATCCGCTCGACGCCGGGCGTCGGCGATGCCCGCCTGTTCGGGCCGCAGGACTATGCGATCCGCGCCTGGATGCAGACCGACCGGCTGACGGGCCTCGGGCTGACGACCTCCGATGTCATCAAGGCGATCCAGAGCCAGAACGTGCAGGCGGCTGTCGGGCGCATCGGCGCGCAACCGATTTCGGACGACCAGCAACTGCAGCTCAATATCCAGACCAAGGGCCGGCTGACCTCGATCGACGAGTTCAACAAGATCATCGTCCGCACCAATGCCGACGGCTCGGTGCTTCGCCTGGCCGATGTGGCGCGGCTCGAACTCGGCGCGGCCAATCTCGACCGTTCGACGCGGCTGAACGGCGCGCCGGCGACGCTGATCGGCATCTATCAGGCGCCGGGCGCCAACGCGCTCTCGACGCTGGCGGCGGTCAAGGCCAAGCTCGACGAAGCGAAGAAGAATTTCCCCGAGGATCTCGACTGGAAGGTCACCTATGACCCGACGACCTTCGTCTCGGCGACGATCGAGGTCGTCGAGCACACGCTCATCGAAGCCTTCGTCCTCGTGGTGCTCGTCGTCTTCCTCTTCCTCGGCAATTTCCGCGCGACGCTGATACCGACCATCGCGGTTCCGGTCAGCCTGATCGGCACCTTCATCGTGCTGAACGCCATCGGCTATTCGGCCAATACCGTCTCGCTGTTGGCGCTGATCCTTGCCATCGGCATCGTCGTCGACGACGCCATCGTGGTGGTCGAGGCGGTCGAAGCCAAGATGGAGCATCATCCGGAAATGTCGCCCAAGGAGGCGACCAAGGCGGCGATGGCCGAGATTACCGCGCCGATCATCGGCATCACGCTGGTGCTCTTGTCCGTTTTCGTCCCGGTCGCGTTCCTCGGCGGCATCACCGGGGAATTGTTCCGCCAGTTCGCCGTCACCGTCGCCGTTGCGATGCTGCTCTCGGCCATCAATGCGCTGACGCTGTCGCCGGCGCTCTGCGCGATCCTCCTGAAGCCGCATCACGGCCCCCGGCGCGGGCCGATCGGCTACGTCATGCGCGGCATCGACCGTGTGCGCGACGCCTATGGCGCCGTCGTCGCGCGGCTCGTTCGCATCGCGATCATCGGCCTCGTCATGGTGGTCGCATCCGGCTTCGGCATCGTGGCGCTCAACAAGGTGACGCCAACCGGCTTCCTGCCGGAAGAGGATCAGGGCGCGTTCTTCGTCGTGGTGCAGACGCCGGACGGCGCCTCGATCGGCCGCACCGGCGCGGTCGTCTCGCAGGTCGAGGCGATCTTGAAGAACGAGCCGGCGATTGCCGATTACTCCTCGATCATCGGCCTCAACTTCGTCGACAACTATTCGCAGCCCAACGCAGCCTTCGTCATCGTCTCGCTGAAGCCGTTCGACGAGCGCACGGCGTCGGACGATTCCGCGGCAGCCGTGATGGGCCGGCTGCGGGACAAGCTTGCCACCGTCACCGGCGGTCGGGCGCTGCCGCTAGCGCCGCCGCCGATCATCGGCCTCGGCAATGGCGGCGGGTTCAGCTATGTGCTGCGCGCGCTCGGCAACAACGATCCCTCAGCGCTGGCGCAGGTTCTGCGCGGCCTTCTCGTCGCGGCCAACCAGGATCCGCAGCTCTCGAATGTCTTCAGCACGTTCTCGGCCAGCAATCCGTCGGTCTTCCTCGATATCGACCGCGACAAGGCCCAGATCCTCGGCGTCGAAATCAGCGACATCTTCGCCGCGTTGCAGACTTCGCTCGGCGGCGCCTATGTCAACGACGTCAACCTGTTCGGGCGTACCTGGCAGGTGCAGGCACAGGCCGAGGCGAGCGACCGCAAGTCGATCGACGATATCAGCCGCATCAATGTCCGCAGCAAGAGCGGCCAGATGATCGCGCTGCGGAGCCTGGTCGAAACGCGCATCGTGCTCGGGCCGCAGGCGCTGATCCGCTATAACAACAAGCTGGCCGTCACGGTGCAGGGCAGCCCGGCGCCGGGTGTCTCGTCCGGCCAGGCGCTCGCGGCGATGGAAGGCGTCGCCGCGAGGTCGCTGCCATCAGGCTATGGCGGCGATTGGACCGACATCTCGTTCCAGGAGAAGCGCGCCGAAGGCCAGATGGGGATGATCCTCGGCTTCGCTGTGCTGTTCGCGTTCCTGTTCCTGGTCGCGCTCTATGAGAGCTGGACCATTCCGGTGCCGGTGCTGCTCTCGGTCTCGGTCGGCATTCTCGGCGCCTTCCTTGCGCTGGTGGTCGGCCACCTGACGCTCGATCTCTACGGCCAGATCGGCATGATCGTCCTGATCGGCCTCGCGGCGAAGAACGGCATCCTGATCGTCGAATTCGCCAAGGAACGGCGCGAGCAAGGGGTGCCGCTGCTCGAAGCCGCGACGGAAGGCGCGCGGCTCCGCTTCCGGCCAGTGATGATGACGTCCTTCGCGTTCATCCTCGGCCTGGCGCCGCTGGTCTTCGGCAGCGGTGCCGCCATGCTGGCGCGACGCAACGTCTCGACACCCGTCTTCGGCGGCATGCTCGCCGCCTCGCTGATCGGCATCTTCGCCATTCCAGCGCTCTATGTGACGTTCCAGGCCCTGCGCGAGCGCGTCAAGGGCCATAAGGAGGCCTGATCGGGACCGGAGTCCCTTCCCGGTGGCGAATCCGTTGTTTGCCTACACTTTATGCTTGCGTTTGCATCGATGATGATGCCCTCTTGAGTTGAGGGTGTAGTCCGGGGGGATGCGCGCCATGTCGTCAGTTGGGGGAGGCGACGCTTCCGGTGGTCGCGACCGCAGCGATA
>Ga0182747_1003330_pt1 | contig 10825 bp, 13 predicted proteins | sample eDN3rd30CBELigBY_FD_128526 | JGI IMG/M metagenome (GOLD analysis project Ga0182747, IMG submission 128526) | Enriched backyard soil microbial communities from Emeryville, California, USA - eDNA 3rd pass 30_C BE-Lig BY (version 2) (version 2) | ecosystem: Environmental > Terrestrial > Soil >...
CGGCAAAGCTGGGACACACACGGCCTTCGGGCCACTAACATTGAAAGGAGAACGACATCTGGTGCGGCCTATCTTGTGATCCGTAGCTTATCGGGCTGGCTTAGCAGGGTGTCCTCTTAAATTTTTCCACGCGGCGACGTGCGGCTGGAAGTTTGAGTCTTCCCAGGATCGCTAATTAGAAGTTACACGAACGGCCTTTGAGTCTTATGTCCGCTTTCTCTCTCGCGCCGTTGGAATTGTGCTGGAGTTAATCTTCCCCATTATGTGCGTTCCGCCATGCCGAGTTCGCGTAGTGACACATCAATATGACCACCCATCCACGGCCCTTCTTTCGCGCATCATGAAAAGCGTCTTCTAAAGAGGTGGGGGAGGATAGCTCAATTGCTTCGATGAGTTCCTTCGCCTGCTTGAGATCCTTATTTCTCTTGGCGGCGTCGACCCTTCGTACTTGCGCAACTATCAGCTTGTGAACCGCATACCGCGCGGGCTGCGGGACAGTAACGGGAATTCCGCCCTCAATTAACGCGATCGTGGGAACGGCGTCAGCAATCAAATACGCCAAATATTGTAGCGGCGAGGCAAACGCCAGCCGCCCGTCCCCATTCCACCCCGGCTGCTTACACATCTCCACCGCTGGCACTTGAAAGGCACCACGAAGGATTACTTCGTCGAATGGAACGGCGTGCCGGTGCAATCGGTAAAGACGGCGTTCAACACCGCGGCCCTGTTGGCGAAGCTCCCCGGTCGGGTGACGCCACATACTTTACGGTCACCGCCGCGACCTGGCTGATGCAGGCGGGCGTCGACAAATGGGAAGCGACGGGCTTTCTCGGCATGAGCGTCGAGATGATCGACCGTGTCTATGGTCATCATCATCCCGAGCGTTTGCGGAAAGCAGCGAATGCGCTTGGATATCGGCCAAAGCAATCATTGGCGGTTTCATTGGCGGCAGCGAAACAGCCGTCTCTGTCGCCGTCGCAAGTAGTTGAAATGATTGGTGGGCCCGCCTGGACTCGAACCAGGAACCAGACCGTTATGAGCGGTCGGCTCTAACCATTGAGCTACGGGCCCTAAAGGCCGCGAAAATTAGCAGCCCCCGCCGCCGGAATATAGCGTTTCCCGGCTTTTTCCGCGGTTAATCGGCCTGCTCCTGCACCGACTCCACCATTTGCAACGCCTGTGCTTTGATGGCGGGGGCCATTCACGGGGGTTTTGTTATGCGGCGTTCTTTTGCGTACAGCGTTTTGGTATCGGCGTCGATGTTGATTGCACCGGCGTCATGGGCACAAGTGCCGGCGGTTCAAGCTCCGACGGCTCAACCGAAAGCAACGACACCGCCGCCTGCCCCGCCGCCCGTTGCGGCCAAATGCGCCAATCCCGATGCCATCCCGATGTCACGCACCGTCGAGATCGACACCACCGGCGCACCGGGTTTCGGCTTCGAGCATTTCAAAAACCACGACTTCCTGAAACAGGGCGAAGTCGTACTCACCTTCGACGACGGCCCCTGGGTAACGACACCCAAAGTGCTCAAGGCGCTCGCCGACAACTGCGTCAAGGCAACGTTCTTTATTATCGGCAAGCACGCGACTTATCACCCCAACATCCTGAAGGATGTCGAGGCGGCGGGTCATACGATTGGCGCGCATACCTGGAGCCACGCTAATCTCGAGAAGAAAACCTTCGATCAATCGAAGGAAGAAATTGAGAAAGGCATCGCCGCGATTCAATGGGCACTCGACGGCCGCGAGAGCGCGCCCTTCTTCCGTTTTCCCGCGCTGAAACATCCGCCGGAAGTCGTGAAATATCTCGCCTCGCGCAACATCGCGATGTTCTCAACCGATTTCGATTCCTTCGATTTCAAGATGCGCAAGCCCGAGCAGGTCATCAAATCGGTGATGGACAAACTCGAGAAGCACGGCAAGGGCATCATCCTGATGCATGATTTCCAGCACGCCACCGCCGACGCCCTGCCGGAACTGCTCAAGCAGATGAAGGAGAAAGGCTACAAGGTCGTGCACATGAAGCCGAAATTCATGATCAAGTCGCTGCCGGAATATGATGAACTCTTGAAGAAAGAGAACAAGATGCCTGCAGCGAACACGGCGCCGACCGATTCGATCGTCAAGACGGTCAACTAAAGCCCGCTTGAGCAAACCCGCGCCACAACCGGCCAGTCCCGCGCATTACAATCTCTATCTGCGGGACGGGCGGAAGAAGTTTTTCTTTCGCTACCACGACGAGGGTATCGTCCTCGACGACAAGGGGCTTGCCTGCACTCTTTACGGGATCGAGCAGAAACAGCCTTACGAGAATATCGTTTCGGTCCGGCTGCAGATGACGTCGATACCCAAATCGGATGCGCTTTATACCTGCACGATCGGCTTTCGCGACGGGCGCCAGATCGCTATCGCCAACGCCTCCAAATACGGCAGCGCCGAAGACCAGCGCACAGTGCTCTACGGCCAGTTCGTTCGCGATCTGCACAAGCGCATTCCAAAACCCGAACGCAGCCGCATCCGTTTTTACGCCGGCAATACGGAAAGCCAGCAACGGATATTGGTCGCAACTCTGGTGATCGCAGGCCTCTTCTTCGTGGGTCTGCCGCTCGCGCTTCTGCTGTATATCCAGAAGCTGGAAGTCTTAGGGGTGCTGCTCACCGGCGCCGCATTCATCTATCCGCTTTGGCGCTCCGCCAACGCGAACGAGCCGCGCACTTATCACTCCGAATATCCGCCCGATGAGTTGGTGCCGGCGGTAAGCCGATAATCTTTTGAGCACTCCTCCGGCGGAAAGACCCTAGCCCGTTTCGCCCCTCTCCCCTACACTTGTTAAGTGTTCGACCGGCTGTGCGGGGCGCAAACAGCCGTTCCTCCTCGCAATTCGTACGCTGCCCGCATAAGGGCCTTCATGCCGTTGGGTCAAACCGCCAATAGCACTCGCAGCTATGGCCCACTTGTCGCTGTGCTGGTGGCGCTGTTGCTGCTCGGCCTGCCGTTCGCGGCCTGGCTCGACATGCGCGCGCTTTCCGAGCGCATCCTCGACCGGCAGGCGAGCGAGATAGGCCGCGTCATCGACGACATGCGCGGCTTCTACGCGAGCGATGTCGTCGGCCGGCTCGCCAGCCATCCGGTGGCGGTGCCGACCAACAGCAATTATCGCAACGTCGATGGCGGCATTCCGATTCCGGCAACGCTCTCGATCGAACTCGGCAAGATGATTTCCGCGCGAAACGACGCGGTCAAATACCGCTTCGTTTCCGATTATCCGTTCAAAGGCCGGGAGTCCCATAATCTCGACGATTGGGAAACGGCGGCGCTCGCCTCCCTTCGCGCCAACCCGAAAAAACCGGTGGTGCAGGTCTCCGGCTCTATCTTCAATCGCGATATCCGCATGGCGGGGCCAGTGATCATGGGCGCGGCCTGCGTGAACTGCCACAACTCGCATCCCGACAGCCCGAAGACCGACTGGAAGGTCGGCGACGTCCGCGCCATTCAGGAAATCTCGATCCAGCAGCCGATCGCGGCTAATATTCTCTCCTTCAAATATCTCTTGGCCTACCTCGTGCTTGCAGCCATCGCCGGCCTCACTTTCATCCTCGTGCAGCGCAAGCAGGCGGCGGCGATCGCCGGCATGAACAAAGAGCTGGCGGAATCGAACGATTTCCTCGCTTCGATCTCGATGAAGATCGCCAAATACCTTTCGCCGCAAATCTACAAGAGCATCTTTTCAGGCCAGCGCGATGTAGCGATTTCGACCGAGCGCAAGAAGCTCACGATCTTCTTCTCCGACATCAAGGATTTCACCTCAACGACCGAGCGATTGCAGCCCGAAGACCTCACCGCACTCCTCAATGAATATTTCACCGAGATGTCGGCGATTGCGCTCAAGCACGGCGCGACCGTCGATAAATTCATCGGCGACGCGATGCTGCTGTTCTTTGGCGATCCCGAAACCAAGGGCGTCACCGAGGACGCCCGCGCTTGCCTGATGATGGCGGTCGATATGCAGCGGCGGCTTTCCCACCTCAATGCGGAGTGGCGCAAGCGCGGCATCGAAGAGCCGTTCCGCGCCCGTATGGGCATCAACACCGGCTTTTGCAATGTCGGCAATTTCGGCAGCGAAGACCGCATGGACTACACGATCATCGGCGCCGAGGCGAACCTTGCCGCGCGCCTGCAATCGATCGCCGAGCCGGGCGGCATCGTGCTGAGCTACGAAACCTACGCGCTGGTGCGCGATCTCGTGCGCGCCAAACCGATGGAGCCGATCCAAATGAAAGGCATCAGCCGCGAGGTCGTGCCTTATGTAGTGGAAGGCCTTGTCAGCGAACTCGACCAGCGCGCCAACGTCATCAGCGAGCACGCCACCGGCGTCGATCTCTTCCTCGACCTCGAAGTGATCGACAAGGCGGCGGCGCAACGCACCAAGCTGCTGCTCGAGAATGCGCTCGCGGCACTCGACGCCAAAACCAGGAATACCTGAACGAAAGCGCGATTAGCGGCGCTTCGCCTGCCCTTCGACATCGAGGCCGAAGTGCTCGCGCAGAATGCGCACGTTGCGGCGATTGGCGCGGAACGCAACGTCGAACAGATCGCCGAACAGCGGCACGGCGCCCGCCAAACCGTCGATCGCGACATTGCCGATCATACGGATCAGCACGCGCCGCGGCACGCCCAACCGATGCGCCTCATATACGATGTAAGCCGCGAGCGCCGTGGTGATGCCGTCGCCCACACCCGGCACGAGGCCGATCAATGCGTCGGCACCGAAGCGGATATTGGTGCCGGGCAGCACGAAAGCCGTATCGAGCAGCATCGCGAGGCGGTCGAGCCGCTCGATCCGCTCATGGCGAGAGTGACTTTGAAACCCGCCAGCGGCGTAAGTATTCGCATTCATTGACGTCCCTCGAACTACCCCCTGCCAAGGCTTTCAAGTGGGGACACTCTGAGGGATTCGCAAGTTCAGCGGCGGGTTTTCAGGCCAGTGCCAGTTTTGGGGTGCGCGTCCTCGTGCGGAACAACAGCCACGACACGATCGAGACGTTCAGAAGGTTCCACGCGAGCCCGTTCAGAAATGCCGCGTGATAGGAACCTGTCAGGTCGAAAATCCAGCCCGACAGCCAACCGCCAAGCGCCATGCCGACGATGGTGGCAAAGATCGCGTAACCTACGCGCGCCCCTGCTTCACGCGCCGGGAAATATTGCCGCACGATGATCGCGTACATCGGCACAATGCCGCCCTGGAACAGACCGAACAGCGCGGAGATGACATAGAGCGACGTCAGCCCATCGAAAAAAATGTAGAGGAACAGCGCGATCCCCTGCAGGCCCGAACCGAGCAGCAAGGTCGCAACGCCGCCGATCTTGTCGGCGATGAAGCCCGACGCCGCCCGGCTGATGATGCCGAAGCCGAGCATCAACGACAGCATTTCCGCCCCGCGTGCCGCGCCATAACCGAGATCGCCGCAATAAGCGACGATATGTACCTGCGGCATTGACATCGCCACGCAGCAACTGACGCCTGCGATACAGATCAGCATCATCAGCGTGCCGCGCGAAATACCGAGCGAAGCCTCCGCGCTCATAGCCGCCACATCACCTTTATCCTCCGCGTGCGTGGCAACTCGCCTTCGCAACGCAAGGCAAAGCGGAATCATGGTGACGAGGCAAAAGATACCGAGCGCGATATGCGTGAACCGCCAGCCATTCGTCTCGATCGAATGCTGGACCACCGGCGGCCAGATCGTGCCGGAAATATAATTGCCGCACGCGACCAGCGTCACGGCGATGCCGCGCCGGCGTGTGAACCAGTGTGAAATGTCGGCCATGAGCGGCGCAAAGCTCACTGACGAGCCAAAGCCGATGGCGATACAGGCAACCGCAAACAACCATAGCCGCGGCGCGAACCCCGATGCGATATAGCCCGCGCTGACAAACAGCGCGCCCATAACGACCGCCGCCACAAGCGAAAAGCGATCGACAACCTTGCCAAGCAACACGGCGCCGAAGGCAAAACCGAACATCGTAAACGTGTAGGGCATCGATGCGTCGGCGCGAGGGACGCTAAAATCCGCCTGCACGGCCGGGAGCGCCACGACGTAAGACCACAGCCCAACCGAACCCACCGTGCCGACGGCAACCGACGCAAATAGCCGCGCCCAGGCGTAAGCGGATTCCGCTTCACTGGTCTTGGGCGTTTGGGAGAGGAATTTCGGCATTACCACGCGGCGACCATCTTGAGTTTAGTGCTGTTTGGCAAGCCGCGAACGAGCGCGGCATGGCTGCCATGCCGAATGGCTTCGTTCGGGAAGTGTTCATGCCTTGGCGGCGATCGCCTCGATTTCCACGAGGTATTCGGGCTTCACCAGCGCCGGGACGATCAGCAGCATCGAGGCGGGCTTCACGTCGCCGAGAAATTGCGAGCGCACTTTCACATAGGCCTGAATATCGGACTCGCGCGTGAGATAATGCGAGACCTTGATGAGGTCATGCTTCGTCATCCCCGCCCGCTCCAGCATCGTCATGACATGCGTCCAGGCGATCTCGGCTTGCGCCGTGATTCCTTGGGGAACCTCGCCTGAAGCCGAATGCCCCGGCGTGCCGGAAGTGAACAGCCAGCGCTGGTTCGGCGCCACTTCCAGCGCGTCACTATAGGAGCCGATCTGCCGGGCGATGCCGATATCGTGAATCTTGTGAGCCATGATTGCCTCTTATATGACGGGCTGCCCGCAACCCTCGCAGATTCGATGACCTCTTTCACCCCGCACCAGGATGCCGCGCTGAACTCCGTCGACGCATGGCTCAAAGCCAAGCCCGGCAAGAACGGCAACCCGAACATTTTTCGCCTGTTCGGCTATGCCGGCACCGGCAAAACGACGCTTGCCCGGCACATCGCCGAAGGCGTCGATGGCGACGTGAAATTCGCGGCCTTCACCGGCAAGGCCGCGCTTGTCATGCGCTCAAAAGGCTGCCACGACGCGCAAACCATCCACAGCCTGATCTATCGCGCGCGCGAAAGCGGCGAGGAAGTTCCGAGCTTCGATTTGTGGGATGACGCGCCGGTCTCGAAAGCCTCGCTCATTATCGTCGACGAGTGCTCGATGGTCGATGCGGAGCTTGGCCGCGATCTGATGTCGTTCGGCGTGCCTGTTCTCGTGCTGGGCGATCCGGCGCAGTTGCCGCCGATTCAGGGCGGCGGCTTTTTCACCGAAAGCGAGCCCGACGCGATGCTGACCGAAGTCCATCGCCAGGCCGAAGATAACCCGATCGTCCGGCTCTCAATGGATGTACGCGAAGGCCGCGAGCTTGTCCCCGGCGATTACGGCGACGCGAAGGTCGTCACCAAGCGCACGCTCGATCCCGACCGCGTGATGGCGGCCGACCAGATTCTCGTCGGCCGCAACGCCACGCGTCGCGCCTACAACAAGCGCATGCGCGAACGTAAAGGCTTCAGCGGCGAGTTGCCGTCCGCCGACGACAAGCTCGTGTGTCTCCGCAATAACCGCAAGAAGGGCTTGCTCAACGGCGGGCTATGGACGGTGGTGAAAGCGCCGGCGGCGACATCGCGCGCCCGCGCCATCATGCAGATGCGGCTTTCGCCCGAGACGGGCGGCCGCGCCGTCAAGGTTTCGGTGCGGAAGGAATGTTTTACGGGCGAGATCGCCGAGGTCGAATGGGGGCAGCGTAAGCCCTACGACGAATTCGATTTCGGCTACGTGCTCACCGTCCACAAATCGCAGGGCTCGCAGTGGGACGATGTCGTGCTGTTCGACGAGAGCTTCGCGTTTCCCGAAAGCCGCGGACGCTGGCTTTATACCGGCATCACGCGGGCGGCCGAGCGGCTCACCATTGTCGTATAAGCCCCAAATACAAAGGGCACGGCCTTTCGGCCGCGCCCTGGCGAACTTACTTACTCCGCGCGATTACTCCGCGAACGGATACTTTGCGTGGGCCTTGCGAGCCTCAACCTGGGCCTCGTGGAAGACCTCGAACAGCGTGGCGAAGAAGGAACCGATCTTCGCGAAGACGTTGCCGAGCGATCCGGAAGCCGGCAAGCTGTGCGGCAGGACGGGGGAGAAGGTCTTGGTGGCCATGTTGAACTCCTAAGTTTGGGTAGTGGTTGTTGTTCTTGCTGCACTGCATATAGGACAGTTCCCCCTGGTATGCCACCGCGTTTCTTGCATGGGGCTCATGCAGCGCACTCATGCAAGCTGCTGAATCTTCATATAAAATTCACAAATTGGCCAATCGAAAAAGTCGCTCAAAAAGCCAAAAGCCGAGCGTTATCAGGCCCCTGCGGCAATCTGCCCTTCGGCATTGCACAACGAGGCCCGTCACAAAGTTCCCGTGTTTGCGTCTCTTTCAGACCGGCCCGCGCTCGCTCAAAAGCCGGTGGCCCTTGGGGGTCAGCGCATAGATTCGCGCTTCCTCGTCGATGCGGCAAACCAGGCCCGCTTCGGCAAGGTGTTTTAGCCGGCAAAACTGCTCGGCATCCAGGTTTTCCGCCGGGTTTACGGCAGCGCGCTCCCCGATATCGCACAGAAGCGCGATGTCATATTCGCTGAGCGGCGTTTTGCCGAGGATCTCCGCCGTGAACTCTGCCGGGCGCGTCATGGCTATCCTCCCTTGATCTGGCGCGTTGCAATTGGGCGTTTGTTCGTTTGTCACTTGCCGCTTGTAACTTCACGGCTTGTGAAACCAGGAACGCTCTTCACCGCTTTTCAGTTCCGGCGGTTCTGGGTGCGTGCGCTTGCAGATAACGGATTGGGAAAGCGCAGCGCCGACGGCCATCCACGGGAAGCATTATTCAGATCATGCGCATCAGCGCGGCAAAAGCGAATACCTCAAATGCCCCGTCCACCACGCGGCGTCCGAGGTGAAGCGGATCGCGAATAACCCGAGCCCGCAGACGAGCGCAATCCAGAACAGCCATGACGGCATGCGGTTTCGCGTCGCGACCAGACCCGCGATCATACCCGCGTCGAACACGAAACTCATGATCTGCTCGGGCCGCATCATGTATTCGTGCGCGGGCACGATCACGCGGTAGCCGAAAAAGAAAATCAGCGCGGCGGCAAAGGCAAACGGCAGCTTCTCGCGCATGAAGGTAACCGCTTTGAACCGCTACCTCACCCGCTCGGCAAAATAGACGATCGTTTTCCGGTAAAGCTCCGAGCGATTCCACTCGCGCATCACCTGAAAATTCGCCGTGCCTTCGCCATAGGGCTGGCCGCGCTGCCAGCCGTTCTTGGCGAGCAAATTCGCAGTCGAAGCCAGCACATCCGCCGCCGAGTGGCGAAGGTCGACATGCCCGTTGCCGTCGGCATCGATGCCGTACTTGATGTAGCTCGACGGCAGAAACTGCGTCTGCCCGATCTCGCCCGCGAACGCGCCGATGAGATCGCGCTGCGTGAGATCGCCGCGCTGGAGAATTTGCAGCGCCGCTATCAGCTCACCTTGAAACAGTTCCGAGCGGCGGCAGTCGTGGGCGAGCGTCGCCAGCGTCTTGATGACCGGGCGCTTGCCCATGTCGGCGGTGCCGAAATCGGTCTCCAGTCCCCAGATCGCGAGAATGACTTCCGGCGGCACGCCGCTCTGGCGCTCGATGCGCTGGAGAAGCGCCGCGTGCTGCTTCAGCCGCTTCTTCGCGCCGGCAATGCGGCCCGCGGTGACGCGCGTGCGGACATAATCCTCGAAGCTCTTGCGGAAAGTGCCGCGCTGGCGGTGATCGAAATTGATGACCTCCTGGTCGCGCGTGACCCCGGCGAAGGCCTGGCTGACGAGCCCGGCCGAAATGCCGCGCTGCTGCGCCTCGCGCGCCATCTGGCCGAGAAAGGCGTTGAAATCGCCGCCGCATTGCGCGGCAAGTACAGGCGTGGCGAGCAGCGAAACGGCGAGAGCAGCAAGCGTGCGCTTGAACATGATGGCCTCTTATGGATCGCCCCTGGTTGGCGCCGCACTCTATACTGTCATGGCCGGGCTTGTCGCGTTATTCTGGCGGCCGCAAAAACCGGGAGAACAAAATGCCGAAAGCCTATTGGGTCGCGACCTATCACAAGATCAAGGACCCCGAAAAACTCGCGGCCTACGCCAAGCTTGCCGGCCCCGCGCTCACCGCCGCGGGCGCCAAATTTCTCGCGCGCGGCATGCCGGCCAAGGTTTACGAAAACGGCGTCATGGAGCGCACCGTCATTCAGGTGTGGGACTCGGTCGAGGCCGCGATCAAAGGCCACGACAGCCCCGGCTATCAGGAGGCGCTGCGCGCGCTCGGCGACGGCTGCGAACGCGAGATCCGTATCGTCGAGGGCAGCGAGTGAAGCGTCGAGAGTAGCTAGCTCGCGCCGATCAGGATGCCGGCGGCCAGCACCAGCGAGCCGCCGAGCACCACCTGCATCACCGCGCGGAAGAACGGCGTCTCCATGTAGCGGTTCTGAATGAAGGCGATCGCCCACAGCTCGAAGAACACGACGGCGCCGGCGAGCGCCGTCGCCGTCCAGAAATGCGGGATGAGATACGGCAGCGCGTGACCGAGCCCGCCGATCGCGGTCATGACGCCGGACGCGAGGCCCCGTTTCCACGGCGAGCCGCGCCCGGAAATGACGCCGTCGTCATGCGCGGCTTCCGTAAAGCCCATCGAGATGCCGGCGCCAACGGACGCGGCAAGCGCAACCGTGAACGTCGTCGCCGATGAATGCGTCGCGAACGCCGTCGCGAAGATCGGCGCGAGCGTCGAGACCGAGCCGTCCATCAATCCGGCAAGCCCCGGCTGCACCCAGGTCAGGATAAGCTGCCGCCGCGCTTTTTCCTTTTCCTCTTCGCCCGCA
>Ga0182747_1003331_pt1 | contig 10824 bp, 11 predicted proteins | sample eDN3rd30CBELigBY_FD_128526 | JGI IMG/M metagenome (GOLD analysis project Ga0182747, IMG submission 128526) | Enriched backyard soil microbial communities from Emeryville, California, USA - eDNA 3rd pass 30_C BE-Lig BY (version 2) (version 2) | ecosystem: Environmental > Terrestrial > Soil >...
CGCGGCCAGGTCCTGCAGGCGCGGGAGGATCACGTCGCCGGCCGCCCGCAGGCCGTCGTGCAGGTACTCGTTCGTCACCCACACCTGGGTGTTGCCGACCGCGTCCGCCGTCCCGCGGGCGAGGTCCAGGTCCACGTACGGGTCGTCGGCGTACTGCACCGCGGCGACCGGCACCTCGTTGGCGGCCAGCCGCTCCGGGTCGTAGAGCGCCGGCCAGGAGGTGCGGGCCGCGAGCGCCTCCGCCGCCGCACGGAACGGCCGCAGCGCCCGGACCTCGGCGAACATCCACGGGAACACGGCCTCGCCGGTCAGCGCCAGCGGCCGGGCGTCGGGGCCGTGGTCGGGCCGGCGGTCGAGCTCGGCCTGCGCCGCCCAGCCGCCGGCCCGCTCGCCCTGGTGGTAGATGACCTCCTGGAGCACGGCGTACAGCGGGTTGGCATCGAAGCCGGTCTGCGTCTGCACCGCGAGCGCGAACGCGTCGTCCGGCGCCCCGTCGCCGTCCAGGTCCACCGTGTCGAGCAGCCAGTGCAGCGCGTCGACGCCGGTGCTCATGCCGAGCGGCATCCCGAGGGCCTGCAGCCGCCGGACGCCGAACGGGTCGCCGTCGGGCAGCGTGACGTCGCCGGCGGCGAGCCGGTCCGCGAGGGCGCCGAGGAGCTGGACGTCCTCCGGGTACCGGCGGGCGAACGCGGCGACGCGCGCGGCCTGCCGCGGGAACGTCCGCGCGTACACGTCCTCGGCGGTCGCCGCGATGCCCGGCAGACCGCCGGTCACGTAGCAGGCGGTCAGCGCCTCGGGGTGCCGGGACAGGTAGGTCAGCGTGAGGAACCCGCCGTACGACTGCCCGAGCGTCGCCCAGCGCCGCCCGCCGTACACCGCGCGGCGCACCGCCTCGGCGTCCTCGACGATCGCGTCCGCCCGGAAGCACGCCAGGTAGTCCGCGGCCTCCTCGCCCGAGCCGAACCGCGCCATCGTCCGGCCGTCGACCCGCGAGGACCGCCCAGTGCCGCGCTGGTCGAGCAGCACCACCCGGTGCGTGCGCAGCGCCGTCGACCACCAGCCGCCGCCCAGCGGGCGCGGGCCCATCCCGCCGGGGCCGCCCTGCAGGAACAGCAGCAGCGGGAGGTCCTCGGCGTCCCGGGCCGGGTCGACCAGCTCGCGCGCGAACACGTCGATCGTCGGGTACCGGGACGGGTCCTCGCGGTCGACCGGCACCCGCACGCGGTGCTCGCGGACCAGCACCGGCGGCACGAGGCGGGGCTCGGAGGTGCGGACGGCGGAGGTGCGGGCGCGCCGGCGGGCGGCCGGGGAGGCGGGGGTCACGGCAGCACCCTAGGGTGTCGCGGACCCGCCCGGACCCCCCTGGGCGGCACCCCGACGCGGAGGACCACGTGGCCGGACGGACGATCGTGATCACCGGCGCCAGCGACGGCATCGGCGCCGCCGCCGCCCGCCGCCTCGCCCGCGAGGGGGAGCGCGTCGTCCTGGTGGGGCGCGACCCGGCCCGGACCGCGGCGGTCGCCGCCGAGCTCGGGGCCCCGCACCACCTGGCCGACTTCGCGGAGCTGGACCAGGTCCGGCGGCTGGGCGCCGAGCTGCGCGAGGCGTACCCGCGGGTGGATGTCCTCGCGAACAACGCCGGCGGCATCATGGGACCGCGCTCGGTCACCGTGGACGGGTTCGAGCGGACGCTCCAGGTGAACCACCTCGCGCCGTTCCTGCTGACGCACCTGCTGCTGCCGACCCTGGTGGCGAGCCGCGCGTCCGTGATCGCGACCTCCAGCGTCGCGGCCCGCCGGTGGGGCCGGATCGACCTGGACGACCTGGGCCACGAGCGCGGCTACCGCCCCGAGCGGGCGTACGGCGACGCCAAGCTCGCCAACGTGCTGCACACCGTGGAGCTGCAGCGCCGGTACGGTCCCGAGGGCCTCGCGGCGGTCGCGTTCCACCCCGGGATCGTCGCCACCAGCTTCGCGAAGGAGACGAGCAGCCTGATGCGGTTCGTCTACCACACGCCCCTGCGCCGGCTGGTGACGATCACCCCCGAGCAGGGCGGCGGGTACCTCGCGGCGCTCGCGGCCGGGACGCCGGGCGTCGACTGGGAGCCGGGCGGGTACGTCGAGCAGGGCCGGGCGGCCGTGCCGCCGCCCCAGGCCGCGGACCCCGGCCTCGCGCGCCGGCTCTGGGACGCGAGCGCGACCCTGGTGGGGGTCTGAGGCGGTCCGGGAACGGGCACGTTTCGGCGGCGTCACCGCCGCCGGGCCGGGGTGACACCTGCGTGAAATCCCGGTCGGTCCCCTGGCCCGCCCGGTCGCACCCCGCCCACACTCGGCTCGGGTCGCACGGCCCGGCGAGGACGCGAGCACCCCGGGGGCAGGTGGCGATGACGACCGACGACACGCTGGGGAGCACCGGGCTCGCGGAGCCGGACCCGCCGTTCGGCCGGCTGGCGGCCGGCGACCCCGGACCCCGGTGGCTGCACGCCGCCCTGTGCGCGGCGTGGGGCTGGGACCCGCCGCGCACCGCCGTCGACCTGCTGGCGCTGTCGCACAACGCGACGTTCCGGGTCTCGGTCGACGGGCGCCCGGTCGCGGTGACCCGGGTCGCGCCGCCGGCGTACCTGGAGGACACCGCGGCGGTCGAGTCCGAGGTCGCGTGGATGGCCGCGCTCGGCGACGCGGGCACCGTCCGGGTGCCGACGGTCGTCCCGCCGGTGGACGGCCGCGACGTCGCCCTGGTCGCCGACGACGAGGAGCAGCACTGGGTGTGCCTGACCTGGCGGTACGTCGCCGGGCCGTCGCTCGAGCACGCCCTGCCGGGCTCCGCGGACGCCGCCGCCTGGCACCGACGGGTCGGGACGACGGCCGCGCTGCTGCACGAGCACGCCCTCGGCTACCACCGCCCGCCCGACTTCGTCCGGCCGACCTGGGAACCCGCCGACCTCGTCGGCCCGGGCAGCCGGTGGGGTGCCTGGCAGCGGGCCCGGCTGCCCGCGGCCGACCTCACGCTGCTCGGCCGCGCCCGCACCGCGGCCCTCGACGCCGTGCACGACGCGTCCCGCGCCCCCGACGCCTGGGGCCTCGTGCACGCCGACCTGCGGCCGGGGAACCTGCTGCTCGACGGCGACGACGTCACCCTGATCGACTTCGACGACTGCGGGTTCTCCTGGTTCGTCCTGGACCTCGCCGGCGCGCTGTCCTACGTCGAGCACCTGCCGGACGCCGCCGACCGCGCGCAGGCCTGGGTCGCCGGCTACCAGGAGGTGCGGCCGCTGACCCGGCAGGACGCCCGGACCGCCTGCGCGCTGTCGATGCTGCGCCGGCTGCAGCTGCTCGGGCGCACAGTGACCGACCCGCGCGGCGGCCCGTCGGGGGCCCTGCGGGCGGAGCAGCCGGCGGGTTCCGTGCTCGTCGCCGAGCGGTACCTGCGCTCGGCGACCTGGCTGCTCGGGTGAGGCCCCCGGCCGGGCGTGCCACGCTGGGCGCGTGACGGACGCACCCCCCGCCGGCGAGCCCGGCGACCTCGCGCGGCTCACCGCGCTCATCCGCGAGTTCAGCGTCGAGCGCGACTGGGAGCAGTTCCACGACCCCAAGTCGCTCGTGCTCGCGCTGGTCGGCGAGGTGGGCGAGCTCGCCGAGCTCGTGCAGTGGCTGCCCGCGGGCGACGCGGCGGCGCACTTCGCGGACCCCGAGCGGCGCCGGCGCGCGGGCGAGGAGATCGCCGACGTCCTGGTCTACCTGCTGCGGCTCGCGGACGTGCTCGGGGTCGACGTGCTGGCGGCCACGCTCGACAAGCAGGCCGAGGCGCGGCGGCGGTTCCCCGTCGACGCGGTGCGCGGGGTGGCACCGCGCAAGGACTGAGCCGGGCACGGGCACCTCAGGGAGTCGTCCGCCTCCGGGGCAGGCCGAACCGGTCGAGGTCGTGCGCCACGTGGACCACGGCGGCCCCGGCCGTCGCGCGCGCCTGCTCGCCCAGCGGCTCCAGGTCCTCGTACCGGCCGGAGAAGTGGCTGAGCACGAGCGTCCGCGCCCCGGCCGCCCCGGCGAGCGCGCCCGCCTGACCGGCCGTGAGGTGCCGGTGCTCCGCGGCCAGCGCCGCGTCCTCGTCGGCGAACGTGCACTCCGCCAGCAGCAGGTCGGCCCCGTCCGCGAGCGCCTCCGCCCCCGGGCACGGGGCGGTGTCCATGACGACGGCCGCCCGCTGCCCGCGGCGCGGGACGCTGACGTCCTCGAGCCGGACGGGTCCGAGCCGCCCGGCACGCTGCAGCTCGCCCACCGCGGGCCCGGCGATCCCCGCCGCCGCGAGCCGGTCCGGCAGCAGCGTGCGCCCGTCGGGCTCCGCCAGCCGGTACCCGAAGGTCTGCACCCGGTGCCGCAGCGGCTCGACGACCAGCCCCGGGGCGACCTCGCCGGCCGCGCCGTGCGGGTGCAGGCGCAGGTCCAGCCCCGGCGTCGCGAGCCCGACCAGCGCCCGCACGACCGCCTCGCCCTCCGCGGGGTAGTGCAGGTGCACCGGGTGCCCGACCCCGTCCAGCACCATCCGGGACAGCACTCCGGGCAGCCCGTAGCTGTGGTCGCCGTGCACGTGCGTCAGGCAGATCCGGGTGATCGACGGCGGCGCGACGCCGGCGTGCGTGAGCTGGCGCTGCGTCCCCTCCCCCGGGTCGAACAGGTACGCCTCGCGGTCCCAGCGGAGCAGGTAGCCGTTGTGGTTCCGCGTGCGGGTCGGGACCTGGGAGGCCGTCCCGAGGACGACGAGCTCGCGCACCACCCGGCCAGTCTGCCGGGCCGCGGATCCGCGCACACCCTGGTCCCGGGGTGCGGCACGTGCTCCAATGGGGTGGTCGGGCGCACGGGGACCGCACCACCGCCTGGCGGCGCGGGGGGCGCCTGGACATGAGCGATCAGAGCAGCGCGCCGTCAGATCCGCGTCGGGGCCTCGGCCGGTTCCGCATGCCGCTCAGCCGGCCGGACCGGAGGTCGCTCGCCGGGATGGCCGCCGTGGTGGTGGTCCTGCACGTCGTCGGCTTCGGCCTCCTGCTCGGGGTGGTCGTGCCCGCGCACCACCCGCTCGGGGGCGAGCACCCGGTGTTCACGGTGGGCGTCGGCCTCCTCGCGTACACCCTCGGGATGCGGCACGCCTTCGACGCCGACCACATCGCGGCGATCGACAACACCACGCGCAAGCTCATCGCCGACGCGGACGAGCGCGCCGCCGCGGGGGCCCCGGCCCGCGCCCGGCCGATGTCGGTGGGGTTCTGGTTCTCGCTCGGGCACTCGACCATCGTCTTCGCGCTCGCGCTGCTGCTCGCCCTCGGGGTGAAGGCGCTGGTGGGCCCGGTGCAGGACGACAGCAGCACCCTGCACCAGATCACCGGCGTGATCGGCCCGTCCGTGTCCGGGGTGTTCCTGTGGGTGCTCGCGATCGTCAACATCGCCACCCTCGTCGGCATCGTCCGGGTGTTCCGGGAGATGCGCCGCGGCGGGTACGACGAGGCCGAGCTCGAGGAGACGCTCCGCCGCCGCGGCATCGCCAACCGGTTCCTCGGCGGACTGACCCGCTCGGTGCGGCGGCCGTGGCACATCTACCCCGTCGGCGTCCTGTTCGGCCTGGGGTTCGACACCGCGACCGAGATCGGTCTGCTGGTGCTCGCCGGCGGCGCCGCCGCGTTCGCCCTGCCGTTCACCGCGATCATCGTGCTGCCCGTCCTGTTCGCCGCGGGCATGTGCCTGCTGGACAGCGCCGACGGGGTGCTGATGAACGCGGCCTACGGCTGGGCCTCGAGCCGCCCCGTGCGCAAGGTCTACTACAACCTCACGATCACGACCGTCTCGGTGCTCGTGGCGGTCCTGATCGGCACCGTGCAGCTGGCGGGCGTGCTCGCCGACGAGACCGGCACCACCACCGGCCCGGCCGGCTGGATCGCGGCGATCGACCTGGAGGACGCCGGCTACGGCATCGTCGCGCTGCTGCTGGTCTCCTGGGTCGTGGCGGTGGCGATCTGGCACTGGGGCCGGATCGAGGAGCGCTGGTCGGCGGACCCGGACCGGCCGCGGCACCTCTGACCGCCGCGGCGCTCTCAACCGCCGGCCCCCGCCTGCCGATGCAGACCGGGACGCGGCCGCGCGGGTGCGGCCCGGGACAGGGGGCACACCATGGCACGTCGGTCCGATCTCAGGCAGGTCCCACCGGCGCCGGGCACCCGGCCGACGGCCGAGGTCCCGGTCGTCCCGCCGAGCGGCGGGGCGTGGTCCGGGCCGCCGGCCGGCCCGCCGGTGACGGGACCCGGACGGCCCGCCGGTCGCCGGCGCGGCCCCGTGCTCACGGCCGGGATCGCGGGGCTGGTCCTCGGGCTCGTCGCGGGGATCGGGATCGGCGCGAGCAGCCTGTCCGACGAGCACGCTGCCGTCGCCGCCGAGCAGGAGCGTCTGGCCGACGTCGACACCGCGCTCGCCGACAGGGCGGCCGACCTGGACACCCGGGACGACGAGGCCACCCGGCGCGACCAGGCCCTGACCGACGGCGAGGCCACCCAGCAGGCCACCGCGGACCAGCAGAAGGCACGCGCCGACGAGCTGGCGGCGCTGCAGGCGCAGCTGGACCAGCGCGCCGCCGATCTCGACACGACCGCCGCGGACGTCGCCGCCCGGGAGTCGGCCGTCGCCGCCCGCGAGGCCGCCGCGGCGAGCGCGCGGACGTCCTCCTCCGCCGGCACGGCCTCCACCGGGGGCGGGTCGACGACGGCGTCCGCGGGCGGCGGGTCGGTCTACTACCAGAACTGCGACGCCGCCCGGGCAGCCGGCGCGGCGCCGGTGCGCTCCGGCGACCCGGGGTACCGCTCCGCGCTCGACCGCGACGGCGACGGCGTGGGCTGCGAGTAGCCGCGCGGATCACCGCGGAGGTGGCGCGGTGGCTCGGTCGTCGGCCACCGCGTCCCCGACCCCGGCCCACTCCTGCAGCCGCGGGATCAGCACGCGCGCGTGCACGTCGAACGGCCCGAGCCGCAGCGGTCGGTCGCGACCGTCCACCGTGATCACCACGGCCTCCGACCAGGACGGCCGCCCGTGGACGTCGCCGTCCACCGCCCGCACGGCGTCCCGGCGGACACGTCGGGGACGCCACCGTCGCTCGAGGATCAGCGCGTCGTCCGTCAGGACGAGGGTCGTCCGCAGGTCGATGACCGCCAGGATCACGCCTGAGACGACCAGGAGGCCGGACAGACACACCATCAGGACCGCGAGGCCGCCTTCCTCACGGCCCAGGCGCGGCAACCACGACGCGAGCACCAGACCCTGGGCGATGACGACCAGCCACGCCCAACGCCCGGGAGGCCTGGTCCTCGCGACGACGTCGTGCATCGGGCCTCCTCGCCGATTGCCCGGCGGCCGGCCGGGGCCACGGCGGTCCGCGCCGCACCCGGGCTCCGTCGACCCCATGATGCCCGCGGGCCCCCGGGACGACCACAGGGCGGCAACCGGTGCGTCGTCCCCAGCCGAGCCGCGCCGGGCCCGACACCGCGGACCGGGAGCCGTCAGCCTCGGGGGACCGCGGCGCGCCGGGCGCCGCCCACCCGGGAGGCGAGGACGGTGACCGACGAGGCGGCCAGCACCCCCACCGCGTACCAGAGCAGGTCCGTGGCGACGAACGTCGTGCCGAGCAGGTACCGCAGCGGGGGCCAGGCGTCCGCCGCGGCGGCGGGGGCGCCGGTCAGCTGCACCAGCTCGACAGCCCAGCACAGCCCGACCGCGACCCCGGCCTGCGCGGCGGGCGACCACCGGGGCACCGCGAGCGCGACGAGCAGCAGCACGAGCGCGGCGTACAGGGCGTCGCCGAGCGCGTCGGCCGCCGCGCCGGAGCCGTACCGGGCGGTCGCCAGCCCCGCCGTCACCACGAGCGCGCCGGCCACCGCCGTCGCCGCCCAGGGGCGCCCGCCCCGGTCACGCCTCGTCCGCACCGCGCCACCTCCGGCACCGACGCTAGGGCGCCCACGGGGCGGGCGGGCGGCGCGCCGGCCGGGGTCGGGAGGAGGTGTCGTGTCGGTCCCGTGTGCGACGGTTCCGCGGTGACCAGCAGCACCACCCGCACCGCGCGCCCGATCCGCACCACCCGCACCTCCCGGTCCGCCGCCCCGCGCCGGCGGCCTGCAGCACGCGGCCCGCGGGGACGCGCCCGGGGCGGCCGGCTGGGGTGGGTCTGGCTGGTGCTCGTGGTCGCCGTGGCCCTCGGGGCCGGGCTGCCGGTCTGGTCGGAGTCCCGCGAGTCCGCGCGGTTCCCCGTCACGGCCGCCGATCTCGACCGCGCCCGCACCGAGCTGGCCGGGCTGGAGGTCAAGGGCCGTGCGCCGAAGACGGGCTACGAGCGCGAGCAGTTCGGCCCCGCCTGGGCCGACGTCGACCGCAACGGCTGCGACACCCGCAACGACGTGCTCGCCCGCGACCTGACCGACGTGACGTTCGAGGCGGGGACCCACGACTGCGTGGTGCTGACCGGCACGCTCCAGGACCCGTACACCGACCAGGTGATCGCGTTCGAGCGCGGCCCGCGGAGCGCGGAGGTGCAGATCGACCACGTCGTCGCGCTGTCGGACGCGTGGCAGAAGGGCGCCCAGCAGTGGGACGCCGAGACCCGCCGGCAGTTCGCGAACGACCCGGCGAACCTGCTCGCGGTGGACGGCCCGGCCAACGGCGCGAAGGGGGACGGGGACGCGGCGACCTGGCTGCCCGCCAGCACGGGCTACCGGTGCGCGTACGTCGTCCGGCAGGTCCGGGTGAAGGCGGCGTACGGGCTCTGGGTGACCCGGGCGGAGCGGGACGCGATGGACCGCCAGCTCGACGGCTGCGCGGTCGCGGGCTGACGGCGGCGACCGCACCGGGCGACCCGCGCGGCCCTCAGAGGAGCGGCCGCTCCAGGATCCACGACCCGCCCAGCAGCAGCGCCCCGCCGCACACCAGCAGGAACACCGCGACCCACACCCCGCCCGGCACCCGGGTCAGCCGCGCCAGGATGTCCGCGTCCGACGTCCCCCGGCCGCGTGCCCGCCGCCGCTGCGCCTGCATCTCGAGCACGGCCCGCGGTGCGCCGAGCAGCAGGTACCAGGTCACCGCGTACGCGACCGCGACCTGCACCGCGGGCGTCCCCCACCAGGACACCGCGACCAGCACGACGCCGGTCGCGAGCACCGCCCACAGCCCGTACCAGTTCCGGATCTGCACGAGCACCGCGACCAGCACCACGAGCAGGGCCCACAGCAGCCCGACGGCGTACCCCTGCCCGAGCAGCCACGCCGCTCCCAGCCCCAGCAGCGCGGGCCCGACGTAGCCCGCGAAGGCCGTCGCCACCATGCCCGGCCCGCGCGGCCTGCCGACGGAGACCGTGAGCCCGGAGGTGTCCGAGTGCACCCGGATGCCGGAGAGCCGGCGCCCGGACAGCACGGCGACCAGGCCGTGCGCCGCCTCGTGCACGATCGTCAGCAGGTGCCGGGACACGTGCCACAGCGTCGGCACCGCCAGGCAGAGCAGCGCTGCGGCGAGGGTGCCGAGGAGCACGGCCTGCCCGGGGGCGGGCTGGACGGTGGTGGCGCGGTCCCAGATCTCGCCGGGCAGCGTGCGGAGCGTGTCCAGGAACCCGCTCACAGGCTGTCGAGCGTCACGTCGGTGAGCTCGACGGTCAGGTGCAGCCCGTCCGCCGCCACGGTGGCGCCGGTGACCTCGGCCCCGGCGGGCAGCTGGTCGGTGACGTCCACCTCGGCGATGCGGGAGGCCAGGCCGTCGGGCAGCAGGCCCGCGTCGACCGTGAACCCGCCGACCGAGGCGCTGGTGATCGTCGCCACCACGCCGTCGGTCCCCGCGGGAGCGAGGGTCAGGGTGACGCCGACGGGGATGCCCGCCACCGCCCCGGTCGCCGCCAGGGCCTCGCCGTCGACCGCGAGCGCCAGGTCCCAGCCGGTCTTCTCCCGGAGCAGCTGCTCGAGCGCGGCGGTCGGGACGGTCGCGGTCGCGACCACGTGCTCGGCCCCGCGGGGCTCCTGCACCGCGACGCCGGTCGCGGTGACGTCGAGGTCGGTGACGTCGAGCCCGTGGAGCGTGGCGCCGGAGGCGGTCAGGTGCACGTCGTCGAGCGTGCCGCGCGCGAGCTGCGTGAGGAACGGGAAGCCCGCCACCGTCACGTCGGGGTCGACCGCGCCCAGCTGGGAGCGGACCGCGTCCGCCGCGACGTCCTCGGCGAGGGAGCGGGTCACGCGGTCGGCGAGCAGGCCGCCGCCCACGACGACGAGCAGCGCGGCGGTCAGGCCGACGGCGCATCCGACGCGACGGCGGGGGCTGCGGGTCCGGGTCACGCCCCGAGAGTACGGGCCGACCACCGCCGCGCGGGGCTCCGTCCGGCCCGCGCGCAGGACCTTCACCCCGCCGCCGCACCGGACGGCCGGGCTCGTCCGGGGGCGCGAACCCGCCCGGATCGGGACGAACGACCCTGCTGACCGTGCGGTCGGTATCCGACGATCGAGAGGTCTCGCTGACTCGTCAGGAAACCCCGGCGCATCCCCCAGCCGCGCCGCACCCGCCCCAGGAGGACCCGACATGACCGCCACCTTCGAGCACGTGCTGCAACCGGGCCGCATCGGCTCGCTCGACCTGCCCAACCGGATCGCCCTCGCCCCGATGGGCACCGAGATGGGCACGCACGAGGGCCTCATCACCGAGCGCGAGATCGCGTACTACACCGAGCGCGCCAAGGGCGGCACCGGCCTGGTGATGACCGGCATCTCGGCCGTCTCGCAGGACTACGAGGTCATCAACCCGGGCCTGTGCCGCGTCGACACCGACG
>Ga0182747_1003333_pt1 | contig 10820 bp, 9 predicted proteins | sample eDN3rd30CBELigBY_FD_128526 | JGI IMG/M metagenome (GOLD analysis project Ga0182747, IMG submission 128526) | Enriched backyard soil microbial communities from Emeryville, California, USA - eDNA 3rd pass 30_C BE-Lig BY (version 2) (version 2) | ecosystem: Environmental > Terrestrial > Soil >...
TACGGAGCGCTCAGTCCACGCATGTCGGTGAACGACATCGTTGCCGAGGGTCTGAGCGTGCACCAGCCGTCATTGTCTGCGGCGGAGCGCGAGGCGCGCGTGGTGAAGGCGCTCACCGATGTCAGCCTCGATCCGCAGGTACGGTTTCGCTATCCGCATGAATTCTCCGGCGGGCAGCGCCAGCGCATCAGCGTGGCGCGTGCCATCGTGCTGGAGCCGGATTTCGTCGTGCTGGATGAGCCGACCAGTGCGCTCGATATGCTATTCCAGGCGCAGATGGTCGATCTGTTGCGCAGCCTGCAGCGCAAGCGCGATCTCACCTACATGTTCATTTCCCACGATCTGCGCGTGGTGGCCTCGCTCGCGAGCCATCTGATCGTGATGCGGCAGGGCAAGGTCGTGGAAGAAGGGGAGGCGGCGACACTCTTCAAGAATCCAAAGACGGACTACACGCGCGCGCTGTTTGCGGCGGCGTTCAATATCGAGGCCGATGCGGCGATTGCGCTGGAGGGGTGAGGCGAAGGGCGATTATTTCAATCGCCTGACGCTCGTCACCTTGCTGCCTATGGCCTCGATCCGCGCTATGGCTTGTCCCAAGGGCTCATAGGCTGTGGCCATCGCATGAGCGTTGGCATGAACGAGCATGTCGTAGCCGCTGACGATGGCGACATGTCCTTTCCAGAACACAAGATCGCCGCGCCGCAAGTCGCTCCATTGCGACGGCGGCACGGTATTGCCCAGGGCGTTTTCCTGCATATCGCTGTCGCGCGGCGCACGAATGCCTGCAGCGGCAAGAGACACTTGCACCAGCCCCGAGCAGTCGATGCCCATGTTGCTCTTGCCGCCCCACAGATAGGGCGTGCCGATGAAGCGCTCCGCGACCGCGACAAAATCAGTTTCATGAGCGGCAAGTGATGCTAGATGCTGCGCGGGAATATGATGGCCCTGCCGTGTGACAGCGAAAATGCCGGTCTTTACGACGATCTCAATCCGCGCACCAAGCGGCAGGCTTTCGACAGGTGGAAGCTTGATGGAAGGACCGGGGAAGGCGAGCGTCTGCAGGGCGATGACATGATGCGTCGGCGCCGTGCGTGGATGCACGAGGGCTGATTCCGGCAGCCAGCCGACATAGCCGTCGGCATTCAACTGCCCCCACGCCCAGCCCTCGCCGTTGCGCTCGTAGATCGTGACGCGCTCGCCCTTTAACGCCTGCGTGAGTTGTGTGGCGTTGTGCGAGGGTTCGCAGCGCACTGGCGCGAGCGGATCGAGCACCTCGTTCTCCTCGCCGTCGACGAAGCGCGCGGCTTCGACCTGGCCGCGCAGATGCGATGCCGCGAGATCGGGCCGTGCAGGCGTCAGCCGTGGATCGAGCTTCATCTCAGCCATAGCGTTCGCTCAACAGCTTGTAGCATGCTCGAGCGCCCTGGCATTCGCCGCCTTCGGGACGCGCGGGTTTGGCCGATGGTGTCCAACCATAGATATCGGCATGCAGCCAGCGTGTCTCGGCATCAACGAAGCGCTGCATAAATAGCGCGCAGGTGATCGAGCCCGCGAATCCGCCCGAGGGTGCATTGTTAATGTCGGCCACTTTCGAGTCGAGCCACGCATCGTAGGGTTGCCACAGCGGCAGCCGCCACAGTGGATCGTTCTCCTGCCGCGCGTGCCGCGCGACATCGGCGGCGAGTGCATCATCGCTGGTGTAGAATGGCGGCAAGTCCGGTCCGAGTGCCACGCGTGCCGCGCCGGTGAGCGTGCCCATGTCGATCAGCAGATCGGGTTTGTCCACGCAGGCCAATGTGAGCGCGTCGGCGAGCACGAGGCGGCCTTCGGCATCGGTGTTGCCGATCTCGACCGTCAGCCCCTTGCGCGAGCGGAACACATCGAGCGGGCGGAAGGCGTTGCCGGCGACGGAGTTTTCGACCGCCGGAATCAGCACCCGCAACCGAACCTTCAGCTTCGCGTCCATCACCATCCGTGCCAGCGCGAGCACGTTGGCTGCGCCGCCCATGTCTTTCTTCATGATGAGCATGGCGCTGGAGGGTTTCAGATCGAGACCGCCGGTGTCGAAGCAGACGCCCTTGCCGACCAGCGTGATCTTGGGATGCGCGGCATCGCCCCATGTAAAGTCGATCAGGCGCGGTGCGCGGGTCGACGCCATGCCGACGGCGTGGATGAGCGGAAACTCGCGCGCAAGCTCTTCGCCGCTGACGCAGCGAAAGGCCGCGCCGAATTCGTCCGCGAGCGCCTTGGCGGCGTCCGCAAGTTCATCGGGCCCCATGTCGTTCGGCGGCGTGTTGATGAGATCGCGCGCCAGCGCCGCGGCTTCGGCCATGCGCGTCAATTCGCTTGCATTGATGCCTTCCGGCGGCACCAGGCTGACCTCATAAGGCTCGGCTTTTTTGTACCGGCCGAACCGGTAACTGCCGAGCGCGAAGGCGAGCGCGGCGAGGCGTGCATCGTGCGGCGCGTTCGCGAAGCGATAGGTCCCCTTCGGCAGCTTGGCGGGCAACTGGCCCGCCCGGAACGGATCGGCTTTGGTTGCATCGTCCTCCAGCCCGAACAGGACAAAGCCGAGCTTGCCGTCCTCACCCGGCAGCGTGAGACATTCGCCGGGTTTGGCCTTGAAGGCGTTGGTTACCGCGAATTCACGCGCAAGCGCGGGCAGGCTTGCGGCAACCGATTCCCAGGTCGATTTCGTGGCGAACAGGATGGGCGTGGCGAGAGAGGCAGGCGCGGTCGAAAAGAAGGCTGGCATCAGGCAACTCGGAATTGAATCGGCAGGCGCGAAGCGCGGCTTGAGAAGCGGTGTATCATGCCGTCGGTGAAATTAACCACTCATTAGGGTTAACAATTTACTGCTCAGGTATCGGCGGCGTTTGTCGCCCATCTTGCCTCGAGCGAACGCCCATGCGGCCATCCTCCCATGTTGTCCGGTTTCTCGGCTCGGCCGGCTTTCTGGCCATCGCCGCGATCGGCCTTGCCGGCTGCCAGACGATAGGCGCGCCGGACGTCACGGGATCGTTGGGCAGCAAGACGAGCGCTGCCGCTCCGGAGACTGATGCCCGCCGGGCGGTCGAGGTCTATGGCGAGAAATATCGCGCCAACCCGAAGGATCTCGACATCGCACTTCGCTACGGGCAGGCGCTGCGCGCCAACGGCCAGCGCGAGCAGGCTGTGGCGGTGCTGGAGCAGGCAAATCTCACGCATCCCGGCAACCGGGAAGTGCTCGGCGCTTATGGCCGGGCGCTGGCCGAAAACGGCAACTTTAAACCTGCCTTCGATGTGCTTTCTCGCGCGCATTCGCCGACCAATCCGGATTGGCGCATCCTCTCCATTCAGGGGGCGGTGCTCGACCAGATGGGCAAGCCCGAGGAAGCGCGGCGCTATTATGCCAGCGCGCTGAAGATCAGGCCGGACGATCCTTCGGTGCTATCCAATCTCGGGCTGTCCTACGTGCTCACCAAGGAGTTGCCGCAGGCAGAGGCGACGTTGCGTCGCGCCCAACAACTCGCGCCGAACGATTCTCGTATCCGTCAGAACCTGGGTCTCGCGCTCGGGCTGCAGGGCCGCTTCGCGGAAGCCGAGGCCATCGTGCGGGCGGATCTGCCCCCGGATGAAGCCGCGGCAAACGTCGCCTATCTCAAGGATATGCTGAACAGCGGGCAGGGCGGCAAGACGGCCGCGCAGCCGCGCAACGCGATGTCCTCGCGCTCCTGAAATCTTTCTCTTTTTGAAGAGTAAAGGTGGAACTGCCGCGCGTATGGCAGCAGGTCATGGTTTAGTGCATGTAGGCCGCGACCTTGATGCCGGTCGGTCCGAGAATGACCACGAACAGGATCGGCAGGAAGAACACGATCATCGGCACGGTGAGCTTCGGCGGCAGACTTGCTGCCTTCTTCTCGGCTTCGTTCATGCGCATGTCGCGGTTCTCCTGCGCCATGACGCGCAGCGTCTGGCCGAGCGGCGTTCCGTAGCGCTCCGATTGCATCAGCGCCATGCAAACCGATTTCACGCCTTCAAGGCCGGTTCGCTTCTGCAGATTCTCGTAGGCCATTTTGCGATCCTGCAAATAGGATAGTTCCGCGGTCGTCAGCGTGAATTCCTCAGCGAGCGCCACGGATTGCGATCCGATCTCGTAGCTGACCTTGCGGAAGGCCGCTTCGATCGACATGCCGGATTCGACGCAGATCAGGAGGAGATCCAAGGCATCCGGAAAGGCGCGTTTGATAGAAAGCTGCCGCTTGCTGATAGCGTTCTTCAGAAACAGCATTGGAGCCTGCATGCCCGTCCAGGCGGCGCCGATGCAGATGCCGATCTTGACCAACGTGGTCATTTGAAGATTCAAGATCACGAAAATGTACAGCGCCGTCGCGATCAGGAGGACGAGCGGCGTGACGAGGCGGAAAAACAGGAAGGTGATGTAGGGTGCGTGGCCGCGATAGCCAGCCATCACCAGCTTGTCCTTGGCCTCCTCCTGCGCAAGCCATTTGCCGAGGTTGAAATCGTGGACGATCTTTCCGACGAACTGCTTCGGGCTTTGCCGTAGAGTGACTTTCTCGTTGCGGCTCATGCGATCGCGCTCACGCTGACGAATTCGCTCGCGTTCGTTAGCGACCGCCTTCATTCGCCGCGTCAGCCCATCGCTGACGAACATTGGAGAGATCAGCGCATAGGCGGTGGCGCTCGCGGCGACGGCGGCAAACAGCATCGTCAGGAAGCGGACATCGTGGAGCTTGTCGATCAACAAATCGAGCATGGCATGTCCATCAGAAATCGAAGTTGATCATTTTCTTCATGACGAGGATGCCAGCGGTCATCCAGACGGCGCAACATGCGAGCATGAAGCGGCCGGTCGGATGGGTCCACAGCAACGAGATGTAATCCGGTGACATGACGTAGACGATAACCATCACCACCGGCGGCAGCGAGCCGATGATGCCAGCGGAGGCTTTTGCTTCCATCGACATCGCCTGAATCTTGGCTTTCATTCTCTTGCGGTCGCGCAACACCTTGGAGAGGTTGCCGAGCGCCTCCGACAGGTTGCCGCCGGATTTGGTCTGAATGCCGATTACGATACCGAAGAAATTGGCTTCCGGCAGCGGCATGCGCTCGTAAAGGCGCATGCAGGCTTCGCCGAGTGGAATGCCGATGCTCTGGGTCTCGATGATGGCACGGAATTCCGAGCGCAGCGGCTCCGGTGAATCGTTGACGACCACCTTGATCGAGTCGAACAGCGGAAGGCCGGCCTTGACGCCGCGTACGATGACGTCGACGGCGTCGGGAAGTGCATCGAGGAATTTGTTCTCGCGGCGGCGCTTCAGATAGCCCAGTACCCAGCGCGGCAGTCCGAGACCAGCGGAAAGGCTGAACGCTATCGTTGCGATCAAGTTTGCCCCGGTCATATAGCAGACGAGGAATGTCAGGAGGCCAAGCCCTGCCGACCCGATGATAAACTGCTGTTTGGTCCAGCTCACGCCGGCCTGGGTAAGTCGGATATTCAGGGGAATCTTTTTGGCCTGCTTGGCGCGGCTATCCACCTCTTTCAGCGTGTCCTCGACCTGCTCGCGGCGCGAGCGTTGATTGCGCTCGACGCGCCGCGTCGTGACTTCGGGACGCGCGAAGGAGGCGCGGCGTTGCTCGGCTTTACGCTCACCGGACAGGAGAGGATACAGGAACACCCAGGCAAGGCCGCCCAGCGTCACTGCGCTCATGAATGCAATCGCAAGGGTCTGAATCTTCATGAGATCACCCCTTACCGCTCGGGATCGGGCGCTTCCGCCGCGTCAAGTGCCGCGGCCAGCCGCTTCTCCTCGCCATAGTAACGTGCACGATCCCAGAATCGCGGACGCCCGATGCCGGTCGAGCGATGCCGGCCGAGAATGTTGCCGTTGATGTCCTCGCCGACGATGTCGTAGACGAAAATATCCTGAGTGATGATGGTGTCGCCTTCCATGCCCATCACCTCAGTGATGTGTGTGATGCGACGCGAGCCGTCGCGCAGGCGCGCGGCCTGAACGACGACATCGATGGAGGCGCACATCATCTCGCGGATGGTGCGAGACGGCAGTGCGTAACCGCCCATCGTGATCATGGATTCGCAGCGGGAAAGGGCTTCGCGCGGATTGTTGGCGTGTAGTGTCCCCATTGAGCCGTCATGGCCAGTGTTCATCGCTTGCAGCAGGTCGAACGCCTCGGGTCCGCGGACTTCGCCGACGATGATGCGTTCAGGACGCATGCGCAGACAGTTCTTGACGAGATCGCGCATCGTAACCTGACCCTCGCCTTCGATATTCGGCGGGCGGGTTTCGAGGCGTACGACGTGCGGCTGCTGGAGCTGAAGTTCGGCCGCGTCTTCACAGGTGATGACGCGTTCGTCCTCGTCGATATAGTTGGTCAGGCAGTTCAGCAGCGTGGTTTTACCCGAGCCCGTACCACCGGATATCAACACGTTGGCGCGGCAGCGGCCGATGATCTGGAGGATCTGCGCGCCCTCCGGCGAGATTGCGCCGAACTGGACGAGCTGGTCGAGAGTCAGCTTGTCCTTCTTGAATTTGCGGATGGTGAGCGCGGGACCGTCGATGGCAAGCGGCGGCACGATCGCGTTGACGCGGGAGCCGTCGGCGAGGCGCGCGTCGCAGATCGGGGAGGATTCGTCGACGCGGCGGCCAACCTGGCTCACGATGCGTTGGCAGATATTGAGAAGCTGCTGGTTGTCGCGAAAGCGGATGCCGGTCTTCTGGATCTTGCCGGAGACTTCGATGAACACAGTGCCGGCGCCATTCACCATGATGTCGGCGATATCGTCGCGGGCGAGCAGCGGCTCCAGCGGGCCGTAGCCCAGCACGTCGTTGCAGATATCGTCGAGCAGTTCTTCCTGCTCGGCGATCGACATCACGATGTTTTTGATCGCGATGATCTCGTTGACGATGTCGCGGATTTCCTCGCGCGCCGACTCGATATCGAGCTTGGAAAGTTGGGCCAGATCGATGGCTTCGATCAGCGCGCCGAAGATCGTCGCCTTGACCTGATAATAGGAATCGGAACGGCGGGATTCTTGGACGGGCGGCGGTGCCGGACGTGCGGGCGCCAGCGGCGGTGTTGCGGCTTTCGGCACGTCGATGACCGGCGCGCGCGGCGCCGGCGCCTGGGGCTCCGCCGGTTTGACGGCGACGCTTCCTGGCCGGAAGTCCGTGTCTACTCCGCTACGCTTGCCGAACACGCTCTACCTCAAACCGGATTACTTCCGGCGCAACTTCCCGAGAAGGGGGGCCAAAAATGAATTGCCTGATTTCTTCGATTCGCCGCGGCCGGTGAGGCGCTGCGCGATTTGCAGGAACATCTCCGCGGTACGATGGTTGGCCGAGATTTCCGCGATCATCTGGCCGTTATTGGCAGCGGACCCGAAAATCTGCGGTTCGAACGGAATCGAGACGATCGGATCGCTCTCAATCGCTTTGGCGAATTCTCCAGCCTTGATCTCTGGCCGCTTCGGAATTCCGACCTGATTGAGACAATAGATCGGCGCGCGGTCGTTCGGACGGGCGGCCTTCAGCGTGTCGAACATATTCTTGGCGTTGCGCAGATTGGCGAGATCCGGCGCGGCCACGATCAGGATGTCGTCGGCGCCGACGAGGGCACGCTTGGTCCAGCCCGACCATTGATGCGGCACGTCGAGTACGATGCAGGGCATGGTGGTGCGCAGCGTATCGAAGATCGCGTCGAACGCATCGGTGCCGAAATCGTAGACCCGGTCGAGCGCGGCAGGTGCCGCGAGCAAATTGAGGTGATCCGTGCATTTCGACAGCAAGCGGTCCAGAAAGGCCGTGTCGACACGGTCCGGCGAGAACACGGCATCGGCAATGCCCTGCGGGGGGTCCTGATTGTAGTCGAGCCCAGCGGTGCCGAAGGCAAGATCGAGATCTGCAACCACCGAATCCAGCGCAAGATCGCGGGCAATCGCCCAGGCGACGTTGTGCGCGATGGTTGAGGCGCCGACGCCGCCCTTGGCCCCAACGACGGCGATGATGCGGCCGACAGCCTTGGCTTCCGGCGTCGTGAACAGGTTGCAGACCGAGCGGACGATATCGAGTGGACCGATCGGCGCGATCACGTAATCGCTGACACCCCGGCGCACCAACTCGCGATAGAGCGTGACGTCGTTGACGCGGCCGATCACGATGACGCGCGTGCCGGCGTCGCAAACGGACGCCAACTGGTCGAGGCCCGGAAGGATATCGGTGTGGCCCTCGGTTTCGAGAAGAATGACGTTGGGCGTCGGCGCGGTGCGATAGGCCTCGATGGCGGCGGCCATGCCGCCCATCTGGATTTTCAGGTGAGCTTTGGCGAGCCGTCGATCTTCGCAGGCTGCCTGCACGGCGGCTGCGGTCTCGACGGTTTCGCAGAACGCCTGCACAGACACGCGTGGCGCGGGAGCGATATGCTCGTCCATCGCCGCCTGATGTGTCTCGTCGTTCTGCTCACCCTGACGCGCGTAACTGATCATTTGCCTACCGTACTGAGTTTGGCTTTTTCAACCTCGGGGTAATCGGTCGCCGTCGTCTGTCCGTTGCGATATTTGGTGAAAGCCTCGGTACGGCGGGCCGAGTTCGGCGGAGTTTCCGCGCGCGGCTGTACGAGATCGGCCGGATTGGCAACCATCGCAGCCATATTGCGCTGATAGGCGCAGCCGAAGTTCTCGTATGACCGATTTTCGTAGTACGACTTATTCTTGACCGAAGGGCCGAGATCCTCCGGCCACAGGCCGCATGGGCCTGCATCGGCGATGATGCGCGCATAGCGCACACGAACTGGCGCGAACTGCCGTGGATCGGTCGGGTGATAGGGCACGACCTTTATCCCTCGCGGTGGAATGCCGGTAGCCGCCAGAATGTTCTGGATGTCGCGAGCGGTCACGCCTGCCGCCTGGGCGTTCGGCGTTCCCGCCGGAACGTCGATCGTGATGGCACCAGTGCCTTCGCTGAGCCATGCCTGAGAAAGCCCGGCGATGTCGGCGCGCTGCGCCGTCGTCAGTCCGCCGCGGGCATGGCCGACGAAAATCTCCGTGGTCTTGCTCGCCTCCTGAATGGCGATCGGATGGCGTAAGCGGTAATCGTCAGGCAACGAGCCGGTCACGATCTCGGCGTCCCGGCTGTGCATACATCCGCCAAGCGTGACGGCGCTGACCAGCGTCAGCGCGGCCAGTGCTGTGGTGCGGGAGAGGTTGGATACGCGTCTGTTCATCGTCGAAATCCTGTCCAACCTTAATCGGTGATGAAGCCGTACTTGCCGCGATAGCTGCTGACCGCGCCTTCGCGGCGCGGCACGCCGTAAATGCGGGTGAGATTTCCGAGCAGAACCGTCTGCGGGTCCGAGGCCGAGGCGAAGCCGTCGTCAGGCCGCGAGAGATCCTTCTGCGCCACGGCGCGCACCACGTAAGGGGTCACCAGCACCATTAGTTCGGTCTGGTTGTTGATGAAGTCGCGGCTGCGGAACAGCGAGCCGAGCACTGGCACTTGCCCGAGCCCGGGCAGGCCATTGATGGCCTGCTTGGTCTGCTCCTGAATGAGGCCGGCCATTGCCATCGAGCCGCCCGAGGGAATTTCCAGCGTGGTTTCGGCGCGGCGGGTCTTCACGGACGGAATGGTCAGACCGCTGACTGAAATCGAGTTGTCGTTCGACACTTCCGAGACCTCGGTCATGACACGCAGGCTGATGCGGCCCTCGGTCAGCACGACCGGCGTGAAGTTCAACGAAATGCCGAATTTCTTGAAGGCGATTGAAGGCTGGCAGGGGCCGGTCGAGCCGCCGGCAGCGGTTTGGCAGGTGATGCCGGTGGGAATTGGGAATTCGCCGCCTGCAACGAAAGTGGCGTTCTCGCCGGAAATAGCGGTCAAATTGGGTTCCGCGAGGGTGCGGACCACGCCCGCGCTCTCCATGGCGCGCAGCGTGGCTTTCACCGAGGGAGCCGAACCGAACGCGGTGGAGATTGCATTGTCCGCGTTAAGAGGTCGGCCGAGCGCGGTGAAATTATTGGTATTGTTGAAGTTCACGACGGCAGTGCCGTAGTTGAAGCTACCGCTGAGATCGACACCAAGTTGCTTGATGATGTTGCGCTGAACCTCCGCGACGGTGACTTTCAGCATCACCTGATCGCGGCCACGCACCGTGATGTTATTAACAACGAGGGTATTGCCTTTGTCCGGGCCGCCGATCAGCCGCGCGGCCAGCTCGTAAGCTTGCTGCGCCTCGGCCTGGTTGGCGGCGCTGCCGGTCAGCACCACGCCGTCGCCCAAACCTTCGACCTGGATGTCGGATTGCGGCAAGGCCTGACGGATCGCACTGCGGATGCCGTTGAGGTCGCGGGTGACGGCGACGTCGTAGGCGGCCATCTGCTGGCCGTCGGCATCGAAGAAGATGATGTTGGTCTGGCCGACGGCGGCGCCGATGATGTAGGCGCGCCGGGACGAGCGCACGACCGCGTTGGCGATTTTTGGGTCCGCCACCAGGACGTCCTTGACGTCGCGCGGCAGGTCGACGACCAGTGACTTGCTGATGCCGAGCCTCAGCGATCTTGCGTTCAACGAATCCGCGGATGAGGTACTGGCGGAGGCGACCTGGTAGTCCGTTGCCAGAACAGGCGAAAGGGATGAGTTAAGAATGAGAGCGGAGACGGCCACGAACGACAGAGCGCGGGCAATCAAGGGGGCGGTCTTCATACGCTTCACTTTCCACATCACGCGGCGACGGCTCTGTCGCTGTGAGGGGATTTGACCAGTTATTCGTCAAAGCATGGTTAATGAGGCGTATCTAAATCGGGTTAA
>Ga0182747_1003335_pt1 | contig 10816 bp, 12 predicted proteins | sample eDN3rd30CBELigBY_FD_128526 | JGI IMG/M metagenome (GOLD analysis project Ga0182747, IMG submission 128526) | Enriched backyard soil microbial communities from Emeryville, California, USA - eDNA 3rd pass 30_C BE-Lig BY (version 2) (version 2) | ecosystem: Environmental > Terrestrial > Soil >...
CACCTCTCCCCGCGCGCCTCCTCGCGCGACCTTTCGCCGACTCTCCACCTGCGGACTCTGGGGTGGTGCCGGCGCACAGGCCGGAAGTGGAGAGTCGGCGAGCGGGGCGAGGGCGCAGGCGGCGAGCGGAGCGCGGGCGGGGAGCGCGGAGCGCGGGCGCGGGCGGCGCGCGGCGGGCGGCGCGCGGCGGGGGTGGCGGCGGGCGTAGGCTGGTCGCGGACCAGGCCGGATGTGGCCTGGGTGTCGTCGCCCGCGCATGGGCGGCGCGGCCACCGGGCGCGACGTGCACCCTCCCCGGCCCGCAGCGGCGGACGCCCCGCGCGTCCCCCACGGGCCCGCCTCCCCCAGCGTCCACCGTCGGACCGTGCGTCCGCCGTGGCGCCCGGCCCGCTCGACGACGTCGCCGCGGCCCCGCCCGCCCGCGCCGTCGCCGCACCCGTCAGGAGCCCGCCCCTTGCGCAGCACCCGCCGCACCAGCAGCCCCCTCGACCGCCCCGCCGGCCACCGCCCCGCCGCGGGCACCCGCGCCCGCACCTCCCGCGTGCTGCTCGCGGCGCCCGCCGCCCTGGCCCTGGCCGCCCTCGCGGCGTGCGCCGGCGGCTCCGCGGGCGATCCGGCCGCCGACGGCACCGCCTCCGCCGCCTCCACGGCGTCGGCGGGTGCGTTCACGCCGGTCACCCTCGACAACTGCGGCACCGAGGTCACCGTCGACAGCCCGCCGGAGCGCGTCGTCGCGATCAAGTCCACGTCGATCGAGATGCTGCTCGCGCTCGGGCTCGAGGACCGCCTGGTCGGCACGGCGTTCGCCGACGGCCCCGTGCCGGACGAGTACGCCGCCGCCTACGACGCGGTCCCCGTGCTGTCCGACAAGGTCCCGGGCCAGGAGGCGCTGCTCGAGGTGCAGCCCGACTTCGTCTACGCCGGCTGGGAGTCGAACTTCTCGGACGACGGCGCCGGCGAGCGCTCCGCGCTGCAGGGCCTGGGCATCGGCACCTACGTCTCCCCCGCCGCGTGCAAGGAGGACGGGTACATGCCGGACCCGCTGACCTTCGACGGCCTGTTCGACGAGATCCGCGAGGTCGCGTCGGTGTTCGGCGTCGAGGACCGCGCGGAGGAGCTGATCGCCGACCAGCAGGCCGAGCTCGACGCCGTGCAGCCGCCGGCCGAGGAGACCACCGCGCTCTGGTACTCCTCGGGCACGGACACCCCGTACGTCGGCGCGGGCATCGGCGCGCCGCAGATGATGATGGACGCCGCCGGGCTGACCAACATCTTCGCGGACGTGCACGACACCTGGACGTCGGCGGGCTGGGAGCAGGTCGTCGCCGCGGACCCGGACGTCATCGTGCTGGTCGACGCGACCTGGAACACCGCCGACAGCAAGATCGCGATGCTCGAGGGCAACCCGGCCACCAGCCAGCTGACCGCCGTCAAGGAGCACCGGTACCTGACGGTGCCGTTCCCCGCGGCCGAGGCGGGCGTGCGGAACGCGGACGCCGTGGTCAGCCTGTCCGAGCAGCTCGCGGACCTGGAGGGCTGACGGCGCCCATGACCACCACCGCGCCCCCGAGCGGACGGTCCGGCCGGACACGCCGTCGGCGTGCCGGGTCGGACCGTCCGCCCGGCGCCGCCACCCCCGCGAACCGGCCCCCCTGGCGCCCGCCGCTGCTGCCGACGCTGCTCGTGGGCCTCGCGCTGCTCGTGGCGACGGTCCTCGTCTGCGTGACGATCGGGCCCGCGGACATCGCGGTCGCCGACGTGGCGCGGAGCATCGCCGGGCACCTCGGGCTCGGCCCGGCGGCGGGCGCGGACGGCGGGGTGCCGGTGCTGATCGACGCGATCGTCTGGGAGCTGCGCCTGCCGCGGGTGCTCACCGGCGCGGCGGTCGGCGCGGGCCTGGCGCTGGCGGGGGCGGTGATGCAGAGCCTGACCCGCAACCCGCTCGCCGACCCGTACCTGCTGGGGCTGTCGTCGGGCGCGTCGCTCGGTGCCGTGGCCGTGCTCGTGGTGGGGGTGGGCCTGCTGCTGCCGGTCGCCGCGTTCGCCGGGGCCCTGGCGGCGCTGGTCGCGACGTTGAGCCTGGCGCGGGTCGGTGGCGTCCTCACGCCCGGGCGGGCGGTGCTGGCCGGGCTCGCGGTGTCGCAGCTCGCGGCAGCGGGGACGTCGTTCGTCATCTTCTGGTCGGCCACCGGTGACTCGTACCGGGAGATCCTCAACTGGCTGCTCGGGTCGCTGGCCGGGTCGACCTGGCAGAGCGTGGCGATCGCCGCCGGCGCGCTGGTCGTGGTCGGCACCGTGCTGGTCGCCTCCGCGGTGCGCCTCGACGCGTTCGCGTTCGGCGACACCGCCGCGGCGGCGCTCGGCATCCCCGTCGACCGGACCCGCTGGGTGCTGATGACCCTCGTCGCCCTGCTGACCGGCGCGATGGTCGCGGTGAGCGGCTCGATCGGGTTCGTCGGGCTCGTGCTGCCCCACGCGGTGTCCGCGCTCACCGGACCCGCGCACCGCCGGCTGCTGCCGGTCGCCGCCGTGGTCGGGGCGATCTTCCTGGTCTGGGCCGACACCGGCGCCCGCACGCTGTTCGACCCGCGGGAGCTGCCGGTCGGCATCGTCACGGCGCTGATCGGCGTCCCGGTGTTCGCCGTGCTGCTGCGGCGCGGGCGGGGGTCGGCGTGGACCTGAGCATCGCGGGGGTCGGCACCCGGCTGGGCGGCCGGTGGGTCGTCGACGGCGTGGACGCGACCCCGCCCGCCGGCGCGCTGACCGGCCTGCTCGGCCCCAACGGGGCCGGCAAGACCACCCTGCTGCGGCTGATCGCCGGGCTGCTCGACCCCGAGGCGGGCGCCGTGCTGCTCGACGACGTGCCCGTGCACACCGTGCCCCGCCGGGAGCGCGCCCGCCGGGTCGCCCTGCTGGAGCAGGAGTCGTCCTCGACCGTCCCGCTCACCGTCCGCGAGGTCGTCGCGCTCGGCCGCATCCCGTACCGCACGCTGTGGGGCACCGACGCCGACGAGGCCGCCGTCGACCGCGCCCTGGCCGCCGCCGACGCCGCGCACCTGGCCGACCGGGCCTGGTCGGCGCTGTCCGGGGGCGAGCGGCAGCGGGTGCACATCGCCCGGGCCCTCGCCCAGGAGCCCGACCTGCTGCTGCTCGACGAGCCCACGAACCACCTCGACGTCAGCGCCCAGCTGTCGCTGCTGGCGTTCGTCCGGGACCTCGGCCGCACGACCGTCGCCGCGCTGCACGACCTCAACCTCGCCGCCGCCTACTGCGCGCACGTGCTCGTGCTGGCGGACGGGCGGCTGGTCGCGGCCGGCGACCCGCGCGAGGTGCTCACCGCCGACCTCGTGCGCGCGGTGTACGGCGTCGAGTGCGTCGTCCTGACCCACCCGCGGACGGGGCGGCCGGTGATCGCGTTCGGCGACCCGGTGCCGGCACCCGCCGACGGGTCCGCGGCCGACGCCGGCCCCCGCACCCGGCCCTCGCCGGTCCCCGAAGGAGCACGATGAGGATCACCGTCCTGTCCGGCGGCGTCGGCGGCGCCCGGTTCACCCGGGGCCTGCTCGCCCTGCTGCGCGACCGGCTGCCCGACGGCAGGGGCGGCACGACCGCCGAGGTCACCGTGGTCGCCAACACCGGCGACGACATGTGGCTGCACGGCGTCCGCGTCTGCCCCGACCTCGACACCCTGATGTACACCCTCGGCGGCGCCGTGCACGAGGAGCAGGGCTGGGGACGGCGCGAGGAGTCCAGCCGGGTCAGCACGGACCTCGCCGCGTACGGCGTCGGCTGGGACTGGTTCACGCTCGGCGACCTCGACCTCGCGACGCACCTCGCCCGCACCCAGTGGCTGCGCGAGGGGCGGACGCTGTCCGAGGCGACCGACCTGCTGAGCCGCCGGTGGGGGCTCGCCGAGCAGGGCGTCCGGCTGCTGCCGATGGCCGACGAGCCGGTCGAGACGCACGTCGTCGTGGCCGACCCGGAGGGCCCCGGCGCGGAGCGGACGATCCACTTCGAGGAGTGGTGGGTCCGGCACCGCGCCGCCCTCCCGGCGCTGCGGTTCGTCCAGGTCGGGCTCGACTCCGCGCAGGCGGCGCCCGGCGTGCTGGACGCGATCGCGTCGGCCGACGTCGTGGTCGTCCCGCCGTCGAACCCCGTCGTGTCCGTGTCGACGATCCTCGCCGTGCCGGGCGTCCGCGCGGCGCTGGCGACGACGGCGGCCCCGGTGGTCGGCGTCTCGCCGATCGTCGGTGGCGCGCCCGTGCGCGGCATGGCCGCGCAGTGCCTGGCGACGATCGGGGTCGAGGCGACGGCCGAGGCGGTCGCCCGGTTCTACGGCCGCCGGGGCGACGCGGCGCGGACCGGCGACGACGCGGGCGTGCTGGACGCGTGGCTGGTCGACACCGTCGACGCCGAGGCGGCGGAGAAGCTCGCGGCGGACGGCTGGCGGGCGGCGGCCGCGCCGACGCTGATGACGGACGTACCGGCGACGGCGCGGATCGCGGCGGCGGCGCTGGCGCTCGTCGGGCGCTGACGCCGCTCGCGGGCGGCGGCGCGCCTCAGCCCAGCGGCCCCAGCCGCCGCAGCAACGCCCCCGTCCGCCCGCCGACCCCGCGCGCGGCGAGCGCGGCCAGGTCCGCCGGCACGTCCACGTCGTGCCGCAGCGTCGAGTCGACGGGCAGCGCGATCTCGGCGTGCCCGAGCGCCCGGTGCGCCGCCGCCGACCCGCCGCCGAACGCCGGCCGCAGCGCCGTCCCCGCCCGGGCGGTGAGCAGCGTCGTCCCGGTGCCGTCGGCGTCGGGCAGGACCGCCAGCGGGTGCGCCTCGGCGGCCGCGAGCGCCGCGTCGAGCTCGTCGGGGTCGAGCCCCGGCAGGTCCCCGAGCAGCACGCCGACGTGCGCGGTGGGCGCCTCGCCGCGTGCGGCGGCCACCCCGGCGGACACGGCGCGGTCGAGCGACGCCCACCCGCCCGCGGCGTCGTCGGGCCCGGCCGGCGGCTCGGGCAGCACCCGCACCCGCGGCAGCGCCGCCGCGGCGGCCGTGACCTCGACGTCGGCGGTCACCACGACCACCCGGGCGACCCGCGGGCTCGCCAGCACCGCCTCGACGGTGTCGAGGGCCATCGCCCGCACCAGGGCGGCGCGCGCCCGCGGCTCCAGCACGTCCGCCAGCCGGGTCTTGCCGCGCCGCGCGTCCTTCACCGGGACGACCAGGACCCACCGACCGAGCAGCACGGACGCACCCTACGCGCGGCGGCCGGGGCGCGTCGCCGACGTCCGCGGGGTCAGCCGCGCGTCCGGTCCAGGGCCGCGTCGATCTCGGCCCGCCGCCCCGTGACCAGCGCGTCGAACGCCTCGGGCGGCAGCGGTCGGTCCGCGGTGAACCGGATGCCGCCCTTCGTCGCGTCGAAGCCGTCGAGCGTCGCCAGCACCGCCGCGACGACGTCCGAGCTGAACGGGTACGCGGTGCAGCCGCGCGGGCCGACCGCCACGGTCACGAGGGGCCGGCCCCGGTAGCGGTACGCCGCCATGCCGTAGCTCGTGCCCTCCTCGACGTCGGGCACCAGCGCCCGCGCCCGGTCCAGCAGCCCGGCGACCACCGACCGCTCCGGGTCGACCAGCGACGCGACGTACTCCGTGACCTCGGCCATGGGTGCTCCCCCTCTTCCGCGCGGGCCCTCCTCCCCCGATCCTGGCAGGGCGGCGTCCACCCGGTCAGCCCCTCGCGATCACCCGGATGCGCCCTCCACCCGGGCCGTCCGCCGCCGATGGGTGGGGGGACAGGATGTCGTGGGGCCGGGCAGGAAGCGGGGTGATCAGCGTGCGTCAGCGCGTCATGTCCGTGCTCACCCTGGTGGGCTGCCTCACCGGCATCGTCGCCGTCCCGCTCGGCTGGGGCGCGCACGAGCCCGCGCGGTTCTGCGCCACCGCGGCCGACTGCCCGGACCTGCGGTGGCCCGCGGCGGCCGACCTGACCGGCGACCCCGCGCCCTGAGCACGCGGCGCGTCAGCAGTCGACGTGCCCCGGGGCGCACCACTGGTGCCCGACGTCGACGACCAGCCGTGACCCCGCACCGGGCCCGGCCAGGACGAACGCCCGGAACGGCAGCCGCGCGCGCACGCCCAGGCCGACGGTCGAGACGCCCTCGAAGCTGCCCGCCCAGGCCACCTGCCGGAACGTCTGGTAGCCCGCGGTGCTGACCAGGTCGCTGCCCACGCCCACGAAGAACGCGTCGGTCGGCAGGACGTTCACCCGCGCGACGACCTCGAGCCGCGCGCCGCCCCGGACCGGGACCACGGCCCCGGAGCCGTCCGCGGTGACCTGGGAGACGTACTGCACCGACCACGCCGTCAGCGGCCGGTCGACGTCCAGCACGAGCCGGTCGTAGCAGGCGTGCCGCCCCGCGCGGACGTCCGTGAGCTGCCCCGCGGACATCCCCGGGACGCCCTTCGCGAGCGACCCCCAGACCTGCCCGCAGTACGGGTGCGCCGCGGCCGCGGGGGCCAGGAGCACGCTCCCCCCGAGCAGCAGGGACAGGACGGACAGCAGGACCATCAGCCGGCGACGCATGGCGGTACCCCCTCGTACCCCGTCCACGGTCCGCCCGCCGGAGGACCCCGTCAACGGCCGCGTGGCACCCGCGGCGGGTGAGATCCGCGCCGCGTGGCGCTCGGGCACAATGGCGCGATGACCCTCTGGCTGACCGGCGACGCCGACGCGGACCGCCTGCTCGACTCCGACCCGTTCGCGCTCCTGGTCGGGATGCTCCTGGACCAGCAGGTCACGATGGAGTCGGCGTTCGCCGGCCCGGCCAAGATCGCCGCCCGCATGGGCGGGTTCGACGTCCGCCGGATCGCCGAGGCCGACCCGGAGGAGTTCGCGGCGCTGTGCGCCACCCCGCCGGCGGTGCACCGGTTCCCCGGCTCGATGGCCGGTCGCATCCAGGCCGTCGCCCGCGCGGTGGCCGACGACTACGACGGCGACGTCACGCGGATCTGGGCGGACGGCGAGCCCGACGGCGCCACCGTGCTGAAGCGGCTGAAGGCGCTGCCCGGGTTCGGTGACCAGAAGGCGCGCATCTTCCTGGCGCTGCTGGCGAAGCAGCGCGGGGTGACCCCGGCCGGCTGGCAGGAGGCCGCGGGGGCCTACGCCGACGACGTGCCGCGGTCGATCGCCGACGTGCGGGACCCGGAGTCGCTCAAGCGGGTCCGGGAGACCAAGCAGGCCGCGAAGGCCGCCGCCCGGGCCGCGAAGGCCTGACGCCAGGCCGCCCGGCGCGGCGACGCCGGCCAGGCCGCCGAGCGAGCAACCCCCGCGCCGAGCGAGTAACCGACGCGTCGAGCGAGTAGGCGGCGACTACTCGCTCGACGCGTCGGCTACCCCCTGGCGCGCGGGCGCGCGGGCGCGCAGGCGCTGACGGGCACGGGCGCAGGTCGGGCGGGCGCGGGTCAGGCGTCCCGGGACGGCGATCCGAGCCACTCGTCGAACGTCAACCGGCCCTCGCGGGCACCCGGGCCGCCGCGCAGGGCGCCCGACGCGAGCCCCGCGCCGTACCGGCCGGGCAGCCGCACCTCGAGCACCCGTCGTCCGGTCCGGTCGTGCGCGGACAGCCGGCGGATCATCCCGGCCAGGGTGTCGTCCGCCGGCCCGACCAGGTCCGGTGCCCGCCCGACCGGCCCGCCCTCCACCACGTCGACCAGGTGCTCGGCCACCTCGATCGCCGCCACGGGGCGGGTCAGGGTCCGCGGCGCGAGCGTGACCGGCCCGAGCGACGCGCGCGCGACGATCTGCCCGGCGAACTCGTGGAACTGCGCGGCCCGGACGATCGAGTGCGGCGTCCGGGCGGCGGCGACCAGCCGCTCCTGGGCGAGCTTGCCCGCGTAGTACGAGGCGTCGATCCCGTCGATGCCGACGATCGACAGGGCGACGTGGTGCGGCACACCGGCCCGCTCCTCGGCGGCGAGCAGCCGCCGGGTCGTCGCCGAGAAGAACGCGACCGCGCCCTTCGCCGACAGCGTCGTCGTGCTCAGCACGTCGACCACCGCGTCGGCCCCCGCGAGCGCGGCGTCCACCGCGTCCTCGGGGCCGCGGGCGAGGTCGACGCCCTCGGCGCGGCTCAGGACCGCCACCTCGTGCCCCCGCCCGGCGGCGACGCGCACCACGTGCCGCCCCACCACGCCCGTACCGCCGCAGACGGCGATCCTCATCGCGTCCCTCCCCCTCGCCCCGCGCGCTCCGCGGCGGGGCGTCCGCCGGAACGGGCAGCTAGCCCGCGAGCCCCTTCGGCACCGACAGCCCGACGAGCCGCAGCAGCCGGACGACCGTCTCCTCGACGAACGTGTCCTCGGGCTCCTCGCCCTCGATCGCCATGAGCCGCCGGACCTCCTTCGGCTGCACGTCGAGCGCGCCGACGGCCTCCGCCCAGGTGGCGAACGCCTCGGCCTCCCCCTCGATGTCGACCGGCTCGCTCTCCGCCGGGTCGTCGTACAGGTCGCGCGGCTGGAACCCGAGGTAGAACCGCCCCAGGCCCTCGGGAGCAGGCCGGTAGTCGATCACCGCGATGTCGCTGTCCTGGACCTCGATCGCCAGGCTCGGGGTCGCGGCGAGGTCGCCGCCCCACGCGCCGCCGCCGTACTGGAACTTCTCGGACGTACCCAACCCGGGCCTCCCTCTCGTCGCGCCCCCGCCGTCGGTGCCGGACCCGCGGGCCCGGCCTGGCGATGCTAGCCGCGCCCGTCCGGGTGGCGGCGGACGCGGCGCGCGGGTGATCGCGTGCGTCCCGGTCGTCACCGGGGCAGCCGGGCTGGCACGATCGCCGCATGATCGTGGTGACCAGCAACGAGATCCCCGGCTACCGCATCCAGGCGGTGCTCGGCGAGGTCATGGGCCTGACGGTGCGCTCGACGAACATCGGGGCGAACTTCACGGCGGGCTTCCGCTCGATCGGCGGCGGCGAGATCCCCGAGTACACGAAGATCATGTACGAGTCCCGGCACGAGGTGATGCGCCGGATGACCGAGGAGGCCGCCCAGCGCGGGGCCAACGCGATCGTCGCGATGCGGTTCGACACCGACTCGATCGGGCAGTTCTCCGAGGTGTGCGCCTACGGCACCGCGGTCATCGCGGAGCCGATCCCGGGCGGCGAGCCGGGGGCGACGGGGCAGTCGGCGCAGATCGCGGCGCAGCAGCCGGGGCGCTGACGCCGCGCGCCGACGCGCGCGCCGCCCCGCGGCGGATCACGCGCCCGCGGCCACGCGCGCCACGTGGCTCCGCGCGTGCGCGAGCGCGGGTTGCAGGTCGTCGAACAGGTGGTGCGGGTCGCGGAGCGCGGACACCAGCCCGGCGCGGCGCACCAGGGCCAGGTGCCGCTCCTGGACGCCCTTGACCAGCACGGTCACGCCCCGCCGCTCGAGCCTCGTGACCACCTCGGCGAGGACCTGGACGCCCGTCGCGTCGAGGAGCTGGAGCTGGGACATCCGCAGGACCACGACGTCGACGTCCTCGATCCGGCCGACCCGCTCGAGCACCCGGTCCGCGGCCCCGAAGAACAGCGCGCCGTCGAGCCGCAGCAGCGCGATGTGCTCGTCGCCCGCCTGCCGCGGCCCCGGCAGCTCCTCGCGGCGCACCCCGGCGGAGCGCGCCACCGCGCGCAGCGTGAGGACCGCCGCGACGACGACGCCGATCCCGACCGCGTAGATCAGGTCGACCGCGACCGTGACGACGGCGGTCAGGGCGAACAGCAGCGCGTCCGGGCGGCTGGACCGGACCACCGCCGTGAGCGTCGAGACGTGCACCATGCGCACCGCGGTGACCATCAGGACCCCGGCGAGCGCCGCGAGCGGGATCCGCTCGACGACACCGGCGGCGGCGCTCACCACGACGAGGAGCAGGGCCGCGTGCACGACCGCCGCGGCCCGGGTCCGCGCGCCCGAGCGGACGTTGACCGCGGTCCGGGCGATCGCGCCGGTGGCCGGCATGCCGCCGAAGAACCCGGCGACGACCGACGCGAGGCCCTGCCCGACGAGCTCGCGGTCGGGGTCGTACGGCCCGGTGTCGGAGTGCGCCGCCGCCACGCGGGCCGACAGCAGCGACTCGACGGCGGCGAGCGCCGCCACCGCGACCGCCGGCCCCACCAGGTGCTGCACGGTGCCGAGGTCGAGGTCCGGCAGGGCCGGTGCCGGCAGGCCGGCGGGCAGCCGCCCGATGGTGGCGAGCGGCGGGTCGAGGAGCACGGCCGCGAGCGTGACGACGACGATGGCGACGATCGACCCCGGGACCGCCCGGTGCACGCGGGGAGCGACCGCCATCACCAGGGCCACGACCGCGACGCACCCGAGCGACCAGGCGGCGGCCACCGGCGACGACTCGCCCGCCGCCTGCACGGCCGCGACGGCGGCGTTGGCGTCGTGCCCGGCGGCGTCGACACCCAGCGCGGCGGGCACCTGCTGCAGGAAGATGATGACGGCGATGCCGAGCGTGAACCCCTCGACCACCGGCCAGGGGATCATCCCGACGAGGCGGCCGAGGCGCAGCACGCCGGCGAGCACCACCAGGGTCCCGGCGACGACGCAGACGACCCCGAGCGCGGCGGCGCCGTGCGCGGCCACGATCGGCGCCAGCACCACGACCATCGCGCCGGTCGGGCCGGAGACCTGGACGGGCGAGCCGCCGAACACCGCCGCGACCAGGCCGGCGACGACCGCCGTGACCAGCCCGGCCTCGGCCCCCGCGCCCGAGCTCACCCCGAACGCCAGAGCGAGCGGGAGCGCGACGATGCCGACGGTGACGCCCGCGAGCAGGTCGGCGCGCCAGGTGC
>Ga0182747_1003336_pt1 | contig 10812 bp, 9 predicted proteins | sample eDN3rd30CBELigBY_FD_128526 | JGI IMG/M metagenome (GOLD analysis project Ga0182747, IMG submission 128526) | Enriched backyard soil microbial communities from Emeryville, California, USA - eDNA 3rd pass 30_C BE-Lig BY (version 2) (version 2) | ecosystem: Environmental > Terrestrial > Soil >...
GAGCTCGCGCCCGCCACCCAGCGCGCCCTGGCGGCCATGCTGGAGCCGGACGCGGCCAGCGCCAACCCCGTCATCACCTTCACCCCGCTGACGCCGGAGCGCATCCGCGCCATCCTGGACGCGGTGCTGGACGATCCCGGCGTGGACGGCGTGCTGGTGCTGCTGGCGCCCGATGCGCTGGCCGACATGCCGGCCGTGGCGCGCGAGCTGGCGCAGATCGCGCCCAAGGCGAAAAAGCCGGTGGTGACCTGTTTCATGGGCGACGCCGGCATGCGGCCCCTGCGGCGCATGCTGGACGACGCGGGCACGTCGGCGTTCCGCACGCCCGAATCGGCGGCCGACGCTTTCGGCGTGCTGGCGACCCACTACTACAACCAGCAGTTGCTGCTGCAGACGCAACCGCCGGAACCCGCCACCCACGTGCCGGACCTGACGGCGGCCCGCGAGGTGGTGGCGCGGGTGCGCGCCGATTGCCGGCGCGAACTCACCAGCTCCGAAATCCGGACCCTGCTGGCCCTGTTCTACGTGCCGCTGCGCGACATGCCCATGGACGTGGCGGCCGCCGAACCCGAATCCCGCCCCATGGCGATCCGGGTGCGGCGCGATCCGCAGTTCGGCCCGGTCATCCGCTTCGGCGCGGGCGGGCCGGACGCGGTGCTGTCGCTGGCCGATCGGGGCGTGGACCTGCCGCCGCTCAACGGCTTCCTGGCCCGCCAGCTGATCGAGCGCAGCCGGCTGTGGCGCCGGGTGCTGGCGCCGCGCATCGGCCACATGGCGGCCGAGGCGCTGCAGCAGGCGCTGGTGCTGGTGTCCGAGCTGGTCTCGGAACTGCCCGACATCGAAACCCTGGATATCGATCCGCTCTACGCCGGCGAGACGCACCTGCGCGCCGGCGGCCTGCGGATGATGCTGACCGAAAAGCCGGGCTGCGAATCGCCCCAGGCCGCCGGCTATCCGCACATGGCGATCCATCCCTATCCGGCCCGGCTGGTGCAGGTGCGGCGCTTCGCGGACGGCATTCCCTGGGTGCTGCGGCCCATTCGCCCCGAGGACGCCGAGCCGCTGCAGGAGTTCATCCGCGGCCTGTCCGAGCGTTCGCGCTACATGCGCTTCGTGTCCATGATGCGCGAACTGACGCCGCGCATGGTGTCGCGCTACACCCAGGTCGACTACCACCGCGAACTCGCGCTGGTGGCGGCCACGCAAGTGCCGAACCCGGCCAACCGCGGCCATCCGCGCGAGGTGCTGGTGGGGTTCGCGCACTACCTGCGCAATCCGGACGGCCGGGGGGCGGAGTACGCGCTGGTGATCGGGGACGACTGGCAGCGGCGCGGCCTGGGCCGCCAGCTGATGACGGCCCTGATCGACGCGGCGCGCGAGCAGGGCCTGGAATACATCGACGGCCTGGTCCTCTCGACCAACCGGCCCATGCTGGCGCTGATGACCAGCCTGGGCTTCACCAACGACGCGGATCCGGAGGATCCGACGATGCGGCGGGTCTGGCTCAACCTGACCTGAGGCGCCGTCGGCGCCGGCCCGTTCAGGCGGCTTTTTCGGCCGGCTGCGCGGGCCGCAGCCGCGCCGTCGCCTCGTCCACGGACAGCACGTCGCCGAAGAACAGGATCCAGCCGTGCAGGGCGTTCTCGTGCTCGGCCGGCGTAACCGCCGCCAGCGCGTCGTCGACCATGATGCTGCGGAAATCCCGCATCATCGCGTCGCGCGCGGTGGATTCGCAGCAGACGTTGGTGACCGTGCCGGCGATCAGCAGCGTGTCCACGCCGCGCCCGCGCAGCAGCGGCTCCAGCTCCGACGATCCAGGCGCCATGGCGCTGTAGAAGCGCTTGACCACCCGCAGGTCGGAATCGTGAGTCCGCAGGTCCGGATGCAGCGCGAAGCCGGGCGAATCGCGGCGCAGCGTCTCCAGGCGTTTCGCGCTGCGTTCGGGCGTCAGCATCACGTTGTGGTGGTGCGACCAGAACGAGTCGGCGTTGTCGGAGGCGGTCTGCACCCAGACCACCGTGCCGCCGGCGGCACGGACCGCGTCGCACAGGCGGTTGATGGGGCCGATCAGGCCGCGCGCCGGCGCGCATTCGCCCTGGTAGCCCGGCAGGGTGAAGTACTGCTGCATATCGATCACCACCACGGCGAGGCGCGCGGCGGGCAGTTCGTCATAGGGGTGCAGGCGGCCCTGGCGGGCAACCACCCGGTCCCGTACCCATTGGGGGAATTCCATGGCGGTTCCTTATCCATAGCGCCGCGCGACGGCGGCTTCGATGCGATACACGGCCAGGTACATCACGCTGGAGATCACGGCCAGCACGGCGATGGCGGTCATGACGATGTTCAGCTTGAACACCTGGCTGCCGTTCATGATGAGAAAGCCCAGGCCGGAGTCGGCCGACTGGAACTCGCCCACGATGACGCCCACCAGCGCCAGGCCGATGTTCATCTTCACGGCGGCGATGAGCGTGGGCACGCTGCCCGGCAGCACCACCTTGGTCAGCACCTGCCAGCGGCTGGCGCCGAAGGTGTGGGCGAGCTTCACCTTGTTGAGGTCGATGCCGCGAAAGCCCGCGTAGACCACCATGATGGTCACGAACACCGCGATGGCCACGGCCATGCCGTACACCGCGTAGTCCGACCCCAGCCACAGGTAGAAGATCGGCACGAAGGCGATCTTGGGCATGGCGTTGGCCACCACCAGGAAGGGGTCGATCACCTTGTACAGGAAGTCCGACCACCACAGCGCGGCCGCCACCACGATGCCGATCGCCATGCTGAGGGTGAAGCCCACCAGCGTCGCGGAAAGCGTGGTCATGATGTGCTTGCCCAGGCTGCCGTGGTTCCACAGTTCGATGAACGTGGGCCAGAGCGCGCTGGGATAGCTGGTCAGCAGCGGGTTGAGCACGTGCATGCGCGGCAGGATTTCCCAGGCGCACAGGAAGACTGCGAGCAGCAGGACCTGCGCCACCCGCACCTGCCGGCGGCGAGCGCGGTCGCGGCGCAGGTAGGCCAGGTACTTCTCGCTGGGCGCGCGCACGGGGCGCAGGGGGACGGTGTTGGCGATGGGCGCGTTCATGGGTCAACCCTCCACGTGGACGTCCAGTTCGTCCCAGAGCTGTTTGAAGTAGGTATTGAATTCCGGCCGCGAGCGCGCCTGGAAAGGCGTCGGCCGGACCTGGCCGTCCCCGTAGTGGATGCGGTACTGGCTCTTCAGGCGGCCCGGGCGGCGCGACAGCACGATCACGCGGTCCGTCATGGCGATGGCTTCGCCGATGTCGTGCGTGACCAGCACCACCGTCTTGCCCTCGCGGCGCAGGATGTCCACCACCTCGTCGGAGATCGCCAGCCGCGTCTGCGAATCCAGCGCGGAGAAGGGCTCGTCCAGGAGGATCACGTCCGGCTCCGTGACCAGGGTGCGGGCCAGCGCCGCGCGCTGGCGCATGCCGCCCGACAGCTGGCGCGGCGTATGCGACAGGAAGGCGCCCAGCCCGCATTTCTCCAGCAGGTGCACGGCGCGCGCTTCGCTGCGCGCATCGCGCCGGCCCTGGATCTCCGCGCCCAGCATGACGTTGTCCAGGATGCTGCGCCACTCGAACAGGTAGTCCTGCTGGAGCATGTAGCCGATGCGCGGATTGGGCTTGGTCACGGCCTGGCCGTCTATCGTCACCGACCCCGAGGTGGGCGGGATCAGGCCCGCGATCAGGGAGAGCAGCGTGCTCTTGCCACAGCCGCTTTGCCCGATCAGGCTGACGAATTCGCCCGCGGCCAGCGAGAACGACACGTTCGACAGCGCCTCGGTCTCGCCTTCCTGGGTGAAGTACGACAGACAGACGTCGCGCAGCTCGATCTTGGCCGTGGCTGCGTCCGGCTTCAGGTTATGGACGACCGCGCCCATCATTGCGCCTTCTTGGCGAAGTCCGCCACCACGACGTCTTCATACTTCACGCGCGCGCTGTCCTTCATGACGGCGCTGGCGATCAGCATGTCCTGCAGCTGCTTCATCGCCTCCGCCGTCACCAGCGGCGAGCTCTTCCAGATCTGGTATTTCTTGTAGCGCTCGATGGCCTCGGTCACGGCGGCCTGGTCCATGCCCGGGAAGTAGGTCATGATCTGGGGCGTCAGCGCGGCCGCGGGCGTGTCCTGCACGTATTTCTCGGCGCGGGCCACCACGTTGGTCCAGGCCTGGATGACCTTGGGATTGTCGCGGATGTATTTGTCGGTGGCCGTGAAGACGGTGTAGTCCACCTGGCCCACTTCGTGGCCGACCGAAGCCACGATATAACCCTTGCCGTTGCGCACCAGTTCGCCGGCCTCGGGTTCCAGGAAGATGCCGTACTCGCCCTGTCCCGCCATCCAGGCGCCGGCGCGCGCCGGGATGCCGATATTGTTCAGCAGCTTCACGTCCTTTTGCGGATCCACGCCATGCTTGCGCAGCGCCGTCTCCAGGAACACGAGCGGGTTGGAACCCGGCCGGAAGCCGATGATCTCCTTGCCCTTGAGCATGGACCAGTCGAACTTCTCCACCGGCTTGCGCGCCAGCAGGAAGAAGCCGTCGGTGGCGGTCAGCCCCGCGAAGATCTTGGGCTTGACCGGGGACTCGCTGTTCTGCACGTAGATGGAGGCCTCGGGGCCGATCAGCACGATGTCGGCGCTGCCCGAAAGCAGGGCGGTCATGCCTTTGTCGGTGCCCTGGGAGGTCTTCATCGACACGTCCAGTCCCGCGTCCTTGAAGTAGCCCTGCGACAGCGCCACGTACTTGGGCACGTAGAGGATGGAACGCACCACCTCTTCGTAGCGGACCTTCACGGGGGGATTCAGGGCTTCGGCCTGGGCGGCCAGGGGGGCGAGCAGCGCGAGCAGCGCCGCGCCCGCCAGTCGGGGCGATGGCAAGGATTTCACGGGACTTTCTCCTGCGTCTTGGATGCCACGCCGATACCCGGCGCAACACACGGCCAATGGGAATGGGTCGACTGCAACAACAGGGAAGCCCGAGAACCTGCTTAGCCCGGGCCGGTAAGGCTTGGATCGAATACTATATTCAATACAAACAGGCGACAAGCCTTTTTCTGATCGGCGTTTTTCTCTATGGACGAGCGCAAGCGCCGCCTTGAAAATTCAAGGCTGGAATACTAGTTGGTATACAAAATGAGTTTTGCCGCCCGAGGCCGGGCGGCCGTCGGGCCGCCGTTGGCTCAGGCGAGCACGCCGCGCAGGAAGGTGGAGATGTCGGCCACTTCCTCGGCGCAAACCGAGTGCGGCATCGGGTAGGTGTGCCAGCGCACGTCGTAGCCCAGCCGCTGCAATTCGGCCAGCGAGGCCTGGGCCCGCGCCAGGGGCACCACGGGATCGTACTGGCCGTGGGCCAGGAAGATCGGCGTGTCCTGGTTGGCGCCGTGGCGTTCGGCCTCGGCCGTATCCACCAGGGGCAGGTAGCCGGACAGGCCCATCATGCCCGCCAGTTTCTCGGGCAGGCGGATGCCGGTGTGCAGGGTCATGGCGCAGCCCTGCGAGAAACCGGCAAGCACGATCTTCGAGGTCGGGATGCCGCGGGCGTTCTCGCGCGCGATCAGTTTGCGGATCGCGGCTTCCGAGGCGCGGATGCCCTGGCCGTCCTCGACGCGCACCAGGTCCATGACCAGGATGTCGTACCAGGAACGCATCGCCATGCCGTTGTTGATCGTCACGCGCTGCACCGGCGCGTTCGGGAACACGAAGCGCACGGCGGCGCCGTCGGGCAGGTCCAGCTCCGGGACGATGGGCGCGAAGTCGTTGCCGTCGGCGCCCAGGCCATGCAGCCAGATGACGGCATGGGTGGGGTTGGGGGCGGTTTCGATCTCGATGCAGTCGAGGAGGGCGGTCGTAGCGGTCATGGACGGCGGGCGATGGGAATCAGGGGGTAAGGGACTTCAGGGCCTGGAACAGCGCGCGGTAGTGCTTTTTCTGCGGTTCCTGGCCCTGCAGCAGCGAGGCGTTGCCCAGCCGTTCCTTGCGGGCGGCGCGGATCAGGGCGCGCAGCTGCTGGGCATCCGCCTGGGGGTTGTTGGCGAGCAGCCGGGTCAGGACGTCGTCGTCGTCCAGCAGGCGGTCGCGCAGGGTTTCCAGCCGGTGCATGGCGGCGGTTTCCTCGCGCGAGCCATTTTCCCAGACGTCCAGCTGGGCGCGGATTTCGTCGGCGGGCGCGTCCCGCATCAGCTTGCCCACGAAGTGAACCTGGCGCCGGCGGCCTTCGCGCCCGGTGGTGCGCTGCGCCATGCGGATCGCCTCATAGAGACGCTCCGCCAGGGGCAGTTGCTTGAGGCGTTCGGGCGACAGTTCGATCAGCTGCTTGCCCAGGTCCAGCAAGGCATGCATTTCGCGCTTGACCTGGGACTTGCTGGGGCGGTCGTAGCCGTTCTCGTCGTAACCGTCGTCGACGGATTCTTCTTCAGGATGGGAATTCATGGAAAACTGCGCAATGACAGACTTGGCTATGATAACCGTCTCTGCAAATTGGACTGCAATGGTTAAATCCTCCTCATCCTTGCCGCTGGCGGCGAATCACGCGCGTTTTTCCGAACTCGTCGAACAAACCCTTGCCTATGCGCGCCAGATCGGCGCCTCGGACGCCGCGGCGGAGGTCTCCGAAAGCCTGGGCCTGTCGGTCTCCGTGCGCAAGAACGACATCGAAACCGTAGAGCAGACGCGCGACCGTTCGCTGGACCTGACGGTCTACGCGGGCCAGAGCCGCGGCTCCGCCTCGACCTCCGATTTTTCCGAAGCGGCGCTGCGCCAGACGGTGGAAGCCGCCTGGCATATCGCCCGCCACACCGCCGCCGATCCGGCCGCCGGCCTGCCCGACGCCGACCAGCTGGCAACCGAATTCCCCGACCTGGACCTGCATCACGCCTGGACCGTGTCCACCGAAGAGGCGGCCGAGCTGGCGTTGCGCGCCGAGCGCGCCGCCCGCGAGGTCGACCCGCGCATTACCAACACCGATGGCGCGACCGTGGGCACCTACGAGGGCCAGTTTGTCATGGGCAACACCCGCGGCTTTCTCGGCGGCTATCCGTATTCGCGCCACAGCCTGTCGGTGGCGCCCATCGCCGGCCGCGGCAACGGCATGCAGCGCGACTACTGGTACAGCTCGGAGCGCGATCCGGCCAAGCTGGCCTCGCCCGAGGCCATCGGCCGCTACGCCGCCGAGCGCACGCTGTCGCGCCTGTCGGCCCGTCGCATCCGCACCGGCAAGTTCCCGGTGCTGTTCGAGGCCCCGCTGGCGCTGGGCCTGGTGGGCGCGCTGACCCAGGCCGCCAATGGCGGCGCCCTGTACCGCAAGGCCAGCTTCCTGCTGGACGCGCTGGGCAAGCCGATCTTCCCCAAGCACATCAACCTGACCGAAGACCCGCACGTCCGCGGCGCCATGGGCAGCTCGCCCTTCGACGACGAAGGCGTGCGCACGCGCCGCCGCGACGTGGTCTCCGCCGGCGTGCTGGAAGGGTATTTCCTGTCCTCCTACACCGCCCGCAAACTGGGCATGACGACCACCGGCAACGCCGGCGGCTCGCACAACCTGGTGTTCAGTTCCACCCTGACCCGCCGCGGCGACGACTTCGAAGCCATGCTCAAGAAGATGGGCACGGGCTTCCTGGTGACCGAGCTCATCGGCCAGGGCGTCAACTACGTGACGGGCGACTACTCGCGCGGCGCGTTCGGCTACTGGGTGGAGAACGGCAAGATCCAGCACGCGGTCCAGGAAGTCACCATCGCCGGCAACCTGGCCGATATGTTCAAGCAGATCGTCGCCATCGGCGCGGACACCATTTCGCGCGGCACCAAGACCACCGGCTCCATCCTGATCGAGGAAATGGCCATCGCCGGGATCTGATCCCGATGGCGGCGGCGCCCGGCCGCCGCCGCGCCTCCTTTGCGGTCCGGTCTTTGCAATCCCTTACCGGATCGGGGCTTCCTCTCCGGCCCCCTCTCGGCGTGTAATATCCGGCGGGTATCGCTTGATGTCCCAGGTGTCGCTGTAAAGGAGCAAAGAGATGCAACGACGTTCATTCTTGAAGCGCGCCGGGCTGGGCGCCGTCGCAACCGGAGCCGCCGTCAGCGCGCCCGCGTTCGCCCAGGACATGCCGTCCGTGAGCTGGCGCCTGGCGTCCGGCTTCCCCAGCCTCCTCGACCTGCGCATCGGCACCGGCGAGAGCTTCTGCAAGTTCGTCTCCGAAGCCACCGGCGGAAAATTCAACATCCGCCATTTCCCCGAAGGCGAGATCGTGCCCGCCGCGGACCTGATGGAAGCGGTGTCCACCAAGAAGGTGGAATGCGGCCACGCCTCTTCCCGCAGCTACTACGCCAAGAATCCCATCTTCTGCTTCGACGCTGCCGTGCCCTTCGGGCTGAACGCCAGGCAGATGAATGCCTGGATGAGCGAAGGCGGCGGCCTGCGCCTGACGCGCGAGCTCTTCAAGCCCGAGAAGATCATCAACTTCCCGCTGGGCAATACCGGCGCCCAGATGGGCGGCTGGTACGGCAAGGAAATCAAGCGCCCCGGCGACCTGAAGGACCTGAAGATGCGCGTGGGCGGCCTGGCCGGCGACGTGCTGGCGCGCCTGGGCGTGGTGGCCCAGCAGGCGGACCTGGCCAAGCTGGCCGAGGCCTTCGAGAAAGACGGCCTGCAGGCGGTGGCGGGGGCGGGCGCCTACGACGACGAGAAGCTCGGGCTGAATAAAGTAGCTAAGTATTACTACGCACCCGGATGGTGGGCCGGCGGCGAACAGCTGTCGCTCTACGTGAACGACGAGGCCTGGAACGCGCTGCCCAAGAACTACCAGGCCGTGGTCGAGGCCGCGGCCCAGGCCGCCCATGCCGCGGCGACTGCCCGCTACGACGCGCGCAACCCGGCGGCGCTGGCCCAACTGGCGGCCAATGGCGCCCAAGTGCGCGCATTTCCCCGTTCCGTCATGGACGTGGCATTCGAGGCCACGCAGCAGGTGTACCAGGACTTGGGCGCCAAAGACCCCAAGTTCAAGGCGATGCACGATAGTTACATGGGTTTTCGCGACAGCGAGATGCCCTGGTTCCGCCTGACCGAAAGCGCTTACGGCCAGTACCTGGGCGTCGCGCTATCGGGCAGAATATAGGGCGTCGGCCGATGCTGAATGGCATTCGGTCGGCGTTAGGGTTTTTGCTAGTAACCCCGCATTTTTTACAAAAAAATGGGCGGTTTGTAGGCTTTTGTTGAATGGCGTTCGAGTATCCGCCTGATACAAAGGAGTAATATCCCGGGTCTTGACGCGCAAACATGGCGCCTTTAGGCGGCATCCGACGTCAATCCGGCAGGATTACATCAGCCCGGATTACCAATATTCCGAGACAGACTTTAAGGTGGTACAAACCATGCAATCCAAGACCAAGAAGCTGCTGGCCGCGCTGATCGCCGCCGGTGTTGTCCCGGCTGCCCACGCAGCTGACATCAAGCTGGGCGTGGCGGAAGCCCTGTCCGGCGGCGCCGCCCAGTACGGCGTGTCGATCCGCAACGGTTTCCAGCTGGCCGCAGACGAAATCAACGCCGCCGGCGGGATCAACGGCAACAAGATCGTGCTCGTGATCGAAGACGAGCAAGGCAAGAAAGAAGAAGCGATCAACGTCTTCAAGAAGCTGATCTTCAAGGACAACGTCCTGATGGTCTTCGGCCCCACGCTGTCGAACTCGGCCCAGGCCGCCGACCCGATCGCGCAGGCCGCCAAGACGGTCGCCTTCGGCACCTCCAACACCGCCGACGGCATCACCTCCATCGGCAACTACGTGTTCCGCAACTCGGTCACGGAAGCCGACGTGCTGCCGGCCACCATCTCCACCGTGAAGGCCAAGACCGGCCTGAAGAACGTGGCCGTCCTCTACGGCAACGACGACGTCTTCACCAAGAGCGGCTACGACAACTTCAAGAAGGCCCTGGAAGACCAGAAGATCCCGGTCACCACGACCGAAACGTTCGCCAAGGGCGACGTGGACTTCAAGGCCCAGCTGACCAAGATCAAGGGCACCAACCCCGACGCCATCGTGCTGTCCGCGCTGCTGGCCGAAGGCGCCCCGATCATGGTGCAGGCCCGCCAACTGGGCCTGAACGTGCCCGTCATCGGCGGCAACGGCATGAACTCCGTCAAGATTTTCGACCTGGCCCCCGGCGGCGCGTCGAACAATCTGTGGATCGGCAGCCCGTGGTCCATCGAGAACAAGGCGCCCGAGAACGTCAAGTTCATCGACGCCTACAAGGCCAAGTTCAACGGCGCGCCCGACCAGTTCGCCGCGCAGTCGTACGACGCCATGTACATCGCTGCCCAGGCCCTGAAGAACGTCAAGCTCTCCGGCGAACTGGCCAAGGATCGCGCCGCCCTGCGCGACGCGCTGCCCGCCGTCACCTGGACCGGCGCCACCGGCGCCTTCAAGTTCCGCCAGGCCACCGATCGCGCCGGCAAGCCCGCCGGCTACGACGCCGACCAGGCGCCGATCGTCAGCGTGACCAAGGACGGCAAGTACGTCATCGAGAAGTAAGCGCTACGCATCCCCGCGCGGGGGGATGCGCCTTGCGGACGGCGCGGCCGTCCGCAAGGCGCTTTTTATCGCAGGGCCGCCACCATAGAAAAAACGCCTCCTCGCAAGGAGGCTCAAGGCCATGCAGTGGGCGCTGCATGGGGCCCTCACAGCTTTGGAAAGTCCCATCATGTTCGAACAACAATTCGTCAATGCCTTGTCGCTGGGCTGTGTGTATGCACTGTTCGCGCTGGGCTTCACGCTGATCTTCGGCGTGCTCGGGGTGATCAACCTGGC
>Ga0182747_1003339_pt1 | contig 10808 bp, 8 predicted proteins | sample eDN3rd30CBELigBY_FD_128526 | JGI IMG/M metagenome (GOLD analysis project Ga0182747, IMG submission 128526) | Enriched backyard soil microbial communities from Emeryville, California, USA - eDNA 3rd pass 30_C BE-Lig BY (version 2) (version 2) | ecosystem: Environmental > Terrestrial > Soil >...
CCAGCCACTCGCGTGAGCCCAAGGATCGCGCGGATCACCGTTGTCTTCCCGGATCCACTGGGCCCCACCAGTCCGAATACGCTCCCTTTCGGCACCACCAGCGACAGATCGGGCACGATTTCGTGACCGCCACGAACGACTCGCATGTGATCGAGAACGATCGCCACATTGCTCATGCGACCTACCCCCATACCTTGAACACTCACTATTGACGCGCTGCCACCCCATCATAACGTCTCTGTCACGTGTCTCATTTGACTATTATCATTATAGTCAATATTCATTCTTCATTTATGTCGTATATACATGATTCTTCTTTCATACAGCCTTATCATCATCCGGTTTCGTCATCGATTTCATTACGCTACACTGGAGTCATGGCGATTTTGTTCTGCTTCGCGCCATGTTGCGACTCCATGACGACCGCGGGAGTATTTCCAGTGGCCCCTGCCCGTGACGATCCCTGCCGCGAGAGAAGGCCAACTTTCGCCGGGGCCAGAAGGTGACTGCCTTCTGCCTCATGTTGTGGATGATCTACAAAAGGAGTGCATCCCGATGTCCGAGAAACGTCAAACACGTTCGTCCCTGTCCCGCCGTTCGCTGGTACAGCGAGGAACGGCACTGGGTGCCGGTGCCGCCATCAGCCGGTTCGCTTTTGCGGGAGCGCAAACCCCGGCGACGTCTGAAGCGTCACCGGTCGCGGCAATGGATTCTGATTTCCTCGCCGCCCAGGACGCATTGATCGCCGAGCTTCAAGGTTCAGACGGCGGTACGATCAAGATGCTGAGCGCGGTAACGGGTGGCAAGAATCCGGAAGAAGACGCGCTTTTCGCCGACGAGGTGGCCCGTTTGACGAACATCAAGCTCGACCTCGTGCACCCAACGGCGGAGTACGATCAGCGACTTCTGGCCGATCTTGCCGCTGGCGTCGAGTACGACCTGATCTATATCGGCCTGGACACGATGTTCGACCTGGCCGATCAAGGTGTCCTCACGTCGCTGACGGACCAGATCGAAGGCTCCGCCCTGCTCAGTAACCCGACCGTGGTTGCGCCCGAGGAATGGGATTCGATCCGCTACAACGACGAGATCTATGGCGTCTTCAACAAGAAGGAGGGCGGCCGTATGCCGATCGTCCGCCAGGACTGGATGGAGAAGCTGGGTCTCGAAGATCCAAAGACACTTGACGACTTCTACAATGTGATGGTTGCCTTCCGGGACGAGGATCCGGCTGGCAACGGGAAAGGCAATACCTACGGACTTTCCACGTCCAAGTCCTATGATATCCAGCCATTCCTGAGCGCGCAGGGCATCAAGCCCGGCTACGTTGATGTCGACGGCGCACGCACCATTCCGTGGGCAACTGAGGACGCCATCCCGGTCTACGAATGGCTCGCGAAGTTGTATTCGGAAGGGCTCTACGACCCGAACTTCGCCACCAATGCCACCTCGGATATGCGGAACCTGTTCCTCACAAACGGAGTGGGTATGGTTACTTATTGGGATACCTGGGTTGGGCTGTTCAATAACCTGGTGCTGGCCGAGAATCCCGACACCGAATTCGTGGCCAGGGGAATCCCGGGCGCGGTCGGGCCTGATGGCAACATCATCCTTGAGCGTGGGCTGCCAGGTCTGTGGTCGATTCCGGTCAATGCCAAGAATCCCGATTCCGCCTTCGCCTGGACCGAATGGTGGAATACCATTCCTGGTATCACGCTCGGTACGCTCGGCATTCTCGACCATGACTACACGGTGACTGACGGGAAATATGAGCTCACCCCGACCGGCGAAGAGCACGGAATGGACCATGGGGATCCCACACCCTACAACACGAACTGGACAAATCCGATCGGCACATTGCCGGGCCTTGAAGAAGCCCAGCAGGTGTCCGAGCAATACGCCTATCTTCCGACGCACGGTCTGGCCTGGGGCACCGATGTCCAACCGATTCTCGATGAGTTCATCGTCCAGGCAATCCAGGGCGACATCTCGCCCGAGGACGCCGTCACCGGCATGCAGGAACAGCTGCGCGGCAAGAGCCTGATCGATTAGTACGGCGGTGCGTGGTGCTGGGAAATAGCGCGCCACGTCACCATCCCGGTAAGTTCACATCCGGGTTCCGCGAAGCGCGCGGTGCCCTCCGGCCCTGGTTTTCGGGTCTGCAGGGCGCCACGCGGATTCAATACAAGGTCATCCAGAGAATGCGCAGCACGTTGCGACAGATGAGTATGCACCGGGCGCTCTATTTGATGATCATCCCGGTCATCGCGTATTTCGCGGTTTTCGTCTATTACCCACTGTATGAAGGCATCATCGCCAGCTTCCAAAAGTTCAACCTACTCGGGAATCGACCGTGGATCGGCTGGGAGAACTACAGCACGGCGTGGAACGACCCTGCATTCTGGCAGGTGGTGCGGAACACCTTGCTTATCGGCGGCGGCATCCTCATTTTGGGGTTCCTGCCACCAATTGTTATTGCGCTGTCGCTCAACGAGCTCCGATTAAGCATCTTCAAAAAATTCACCCAGACCGCCGTCTACCTGCCCCACCTCTTTTCCTGGGTGGTCATCGGCGGCATCTGGATCTATCTCCTGTCGCCGCGAGGCGGACTGGTGAATGAAATCCTGGCGCTCTTCGGTGCTGATCCCGTGCGATTCCTCACCAACTCCACCTGGGCTCGTGCCACCATGATTCTGGTCCCGATCTGGAAGGATATGGGGTACGCCGCCATCATCTATCTTGCCTCCATCACCGCCATCAACCCTTCCCTGTACGAAGCCGCCAGGATTGATGGCGCAAGCCGCTTCCAGCAGGCATACCAAATCACCTTGCCGCTTCTGAAACCGACGATGAAAGTTGTCCTGATGCTGAATGTCCTTGGACTGCTCCGCATCTTCGACCAGATCTATGTCATGCGTAACCCGGTGGTCCAGCGCAAGATCGATGTCCTGATGACCTTCGTGTACGACAAAGGTATCCAGCAATATAACGTTGGCTACGCGAGCGCTATCTCCGTCATGGTGCTGCTGGCCACCCTGGCACTCACGGCAGTTGTCTGGCGGGTAACCGGCTTCGGCAGGGAGGGCTGAGATGGTGAAACCTTCGGGCACGACGACCGGCAAAAGTGACGGAGCCACCCTGACAAAAGCAGAGACCGGCGCTGGCGAGCATTCCTTTCAATGGCTCAATGTCGTGTTCATGGGGCTGCTTGCCGCGGTGATGATTATCCCGTTCCTCAACGTGCTGGCTGTTGCCTTTTCCTCACGGCTGACATCGCTCGAAACCGGTATTAAATTGTGGCCGTCGGAGTGGAGTGTCGATGGATTCACAACCGTCTGGATCAATATCGGGCTTCAACAAGCCTTCATCAACAGCGTGATCGTGACGACTATCGGGACCACCCTCCATGTCTTGCTGTCGGCGTTTGCGGCCTACGTACTGATCCAGCGCAATCTTCCCGGCAAACGCCTGTTGATCGCCTTCATCATCGCAACCATGGCGATCCCCGGCGAACTCATCATGATTCCCCTGTTCATCGTTAACAAGAATCTGGGGCTGCTCAATACGTTGGCCGCGCTGGTCTTCTCCGGGTTGGTGTCAGGCTTTAGCATCCTGCTGCTGCGAAATTATTTCCAGTCTGTGCCCTACGATCTTTGGGAATCCGCCAAGATAGACGGAGCCGGCGATTTCCATGTTTTCCGCACGATCTACCTGCCCCTCTCGCAAGCTGGTCTCGCCACAATCGCGCTCTTCGAGTTGGTTGGCCGTTGGAACCAGTTCCTGCCGGTCATCCTCTACATCAGCGACAGCAGCAAATACACGCTGCAAGTTGCGTTGCAAGCGCTAGTCTCGCCTGAGATGGCGACCTCTGGCACATCAATGATCACCCCGAATGTCCAGATGGCCGGTATTGTCATCGCGGTCCTGCCGCTGATCATCCTCTACCCGTTCATGCAGAAATATTTCGTTCAGGGCATCACACTTGGTTCGGTGAAGGAGTAATCTGTTGCAGCCCCACATCCAGCTGAAGACCCGGTTCGAGCCTGATGAGGAGCGGACATTCCGGCATGTGCCGTTCGAGATTCCGGATCACGTCCACCAGATCCATATCGAGGTGACTTACAACGACCGGATCGATTCCAGCCCGATGCTTCAGGGTGGAAACACGCTCGACATCGGCATGTTCGACCAAAACGGCATCGAAAGCGGCGGCCCGGGCTTGCGCGGGTGGAGCGGGAGCGTCCGCACGGATATCACCATCGACGACACCTGGGCCACCCCACCCTACCGATCTGGAGATATCGGAGCCGGGACCTGGCACCTGCTGTTTGGCGCCTACAAGATTGGTCCCAATGGCATGGATGTCCAGATCGCGATCGACCTCAACACCGACATCAGGCCCCCTATTGTCCCTCCATGGCCCGATCTCGATGCGCTCCACCGGACAGCGGTTCCGGCTGCGGCGGAACCGGGCTGGTATCGTGGCGATCTCCATATGCACACCGTCTACTCCGATGGCGATAGCTATCCGCACGAGGTAACGGCAATCGCCTACACCACCGGACTTGATTTTTACGGTATCACCGATCACAACCGGGCCCGCTCACCCAAAGACCTGGTTCCCCACGGCGGTGGTTGGCCGGTGCTGGTACCCGGTGTCGAGGTCACCACCTACGCCGGACATTTCAATGTCTGGGGCACGGATACCTGGTACGATTTCCGGCACCCCACGGCAGAGGGGCTCCAGGCTGCGGTGGACGCTGCCCGGGCAGACAGCGGACTGGTATCCCTGAATCACCCCCGGCCGTTTGGCCCTGCCTGGGAATTCCCAGAAGTCACCGGCTTCGACTGCATGGAGCCCTGGAACGGCTGGTGGGGACTCCTCAACAACCTTGCCACGGGCTATTGGGCCGATGCTTTGGCCGGGAGCGACGCATCCTCCTGGCCAGTCGGCGTCTGCGGCAGCGACACCCACCGCAACAAGGCACCGGGACAATCATGGAACCCGGTCAGCAACGCCACCATGGGGTATCCCACGCTCTGGATCCAGACGGATGACACGCTCACGGCAGAGAGCATTCTCGACGCCATTCGATCCGCACGCTGCTTCACCAGCGAATCGCCATCTGGACCTCAACTTTTCGTCCGATGCGAAGGCGACGAAATGGCCGTCCGGGTCGTCGGAGCTGAAGGTGATGCGCTGCTGGAGATTGGGCCGCACGGTTGTCTCGGAGCCGGTGCTGTCAAGGGTCCTGATGTCACCAAACGCTGGTCCGTCAGGGACCTGAAAAACGAAGGCATCCCCTTCGTCCGCTTCGAGGTGCACGCCGCCTCAGGAGGTATCCGCGCGCTCAGCAACCCGGTCTGGTTGTAGGGCGACCCCGTCGTTCCTGAGCGGAGGTCGTCCATCCACCCCAGGAATTCTGATTCGACCCGAATTCTAATACCAAATCCGGATGAAGAGATGGGGTCCATCGAACATCCCACTTCGTAATCCCGGTGCCCCGCAGCTGCGGCCGGTGCCCGGGAAATTGACCGGAGGTCAATCGTTGGCCATCCCTGACGCATCATCCGGATTCCGTATAAGGGAGCGAGGCCAGGCTCAAAGTCGTTGGAGAACACCATTTACCAGTCGTCCTCATCTTCATCCGGAATTCGAAGGTCAACGATCCAGGTTGGCCCCCACGGATCATCTCCCGGTATTTGGGGGCCGCCCCAACGTCCCTGCTCTTCCGCATCGCGCTCAGCGAGCGTTACCATGAATTGAAGGAATTGGGCCGTTGTCGTATCGGGATCGTGAAAGCGGAATCGCCCCAATTCATTGAGGAGTGAGGCGCCGGGATCGAAAGCGCTCCCGGAGAAGGCCAGGCGCATGAGTGCGGCAATCGCAGGATCGTCATCCGGCAAGATCCGTACGAAATCGGCAAGCTCACGCAAACCGGCGGCTGAGCGATTACTGCGCTGGGCAGCTTCCGGGCCAAGACCCAGCATGTCCTGACCGGCGCGTTCCTTCCGCCAACGTGCAATGCTCTCAATGCGGTCTGCAATCGCTTCTCTCGCCTGTTTCGACACCTTGGCAATCCCTCCATGGTTCCCTCTCGGCGTCCTCGCCGGACCTTCTGCAGTATGCCATTATGACCGCAGCAAAATACCGACACGCAGGGTAGCCACCACGATGTTGAACCAGGTCAAATCAGCCGATCGTCTCCTCGCCATGGCCTACCTTGCCGCAGGTATGGGTATTGTCGGGACGTCGGTTACCGCCAACAAGTACCTTGTCGGTCATATCCCGATCATGCTGGCCCTGGAGCTCCGGTTTCTCCTTGCGGTCGTCCTGCTCGTGCTGCTGACGGTCCTGATCGAGGATCGTCTTCCCCGGATTCCGCTCCGGCTGCACGCGATACTCGCCGCGCAGGCCCTCCTCGGAGTTGTTGCGTTCAACATCCTGATTCTGCTCGGGCTCGATATGACGACCGCCACTGTCAGCGGCATCATCACCGCCGCCACACCAGCGGTGATCGCCATCATGTCATTTACCCTCGGGGATCGCCTGAGTCGCATCGCGTGGCTCGGCGTGCTGATGGCGATTGGTGGCGTGATTCTGGTGAACCTGCTGGCCGCACCTTCCGAGGATATCGCCCGGCGTCCCGTCCTGGGAGGTATTCTGGTCTTCCTGGCCGTCGTTGGTGAGGCTGCATACACGATTCTGGGGCGCTACGTGACCCGGGAAGTCAGCCCGTTTGCCACGGCAACCTACATATGCCTGTATGGTGCGGCAATGTTCCTGCCATTCGCGCTCTGGGATTTACGCAGTTTCCATGCGGGTACCGTCCCCACCAGCACGTGGGTCGCCATTCTCTACCTTGGGATCGTGGTCACCATCGCGCTGGTCCTGTGGTTCAAGGGCCTCACGACCGTGCCCGCCAGTATTGCCGGGGCATTCACCGGAATGCTCCCCATCACCGCCGTCATAAGTGCGGGTATCCTGCTCAACGAACCTGTTGGTCCGGCACATATCCTTGGCATCGTTTGCGTCATCACCGGTATCGTCCTCGTCGCCGGAGGACGCGCCGCTCCCCTCACGGATTTGGACGCGGAATCTTGATTGCCAGCGTGATGAAACCACATAGTAGCACTAGAGATGTGAAAACGGACCCGTTTCCAGCAAGGGACGACACTGTCGCCTCTTGCCGGGAACGGGTCCGTTATGCTGTACGTATGTGTTGAGGTGAGGATCGAACCGGGGCGGTCCTGGTTTTTAGACGCCTTGCCGGAGTTCTTCCAACTCGTCGTCATCGACGACGTTGCCATCCTCGTCAACATCAGGAACCTGGCGGATGGCATCCGGGTCGAATTCTTCGCCAACGGGGCGCCGCGCGACATCCTCTGCCCGCTCGATCAAGGTACGCTTACGTTCAGCCAGCGCCTCGGCCTGGTCTTGCTCGCGATCAGTCATGGGAACTGCCCTCCTGCGCCTGGAACATCCTGCCGGCATGCAGGTGTCATTGCCCAGGCACGCATGGGAAGAACATCTCTTCCGACGTGGAACACTCCGAGCGTTGCTACAAGACAACGCTCAGGATAATGATAACCACCAACGCAATAACAATCATGATAAGGCCTGCCCCAAGCCGTGCTACACGCTGACGCTGTTCATCCGACATGGTTTCACGCCACCCGGCGTCAGACCGCACCTGCAACGGAGATTCTTCATCCCGATATTGGTCGTAGGTGATCATCTCGTGTCGGCGATCCCGCTCCAGTTCAAAATTCACAATTCGCCGGGCAAGGTCACCTACAGGCATCTCTGCCCAATCGAAGGAATAGGTGGACCAACGCTTTTCCAGCTCCATCACCGAAGCCAGCGCCTGATGCTCGGATTTGTCGGCACCGGAAAGCGCCAGTTCATAGGCGCGCTGGTCCCTGGCCAATTGATCCGCCAGATCCTGTTCGACGCTTGCCGCTGAGCGCCCGTGGTATTCCGGATGCCAGGTAAACGTGCGCTCATCCGTGACTGCCGCAGGTGACTGGTGATCCGTCATCGAACTCTTTCCCGGTGTACTTCGTCAGTTGAGCGTACGCATTCACGAAGGCGCAACATGCTCGTGAAGATCATGACCCAAGGGTAATACGGAATCCGGACGCGCTATCCCGCATCAGGATCTGTACATCAGGAAACATCCTGGCCAATAGCAGGAGGCCTTACCCGCCACTACGAGGGTGTTCGGGTAAGGCCGTCGGTCGAAAAGCGTCAACGGCCCATTCCCTACCAGCATTTGACGTGTGACAGACCACTAGAGCGAAAGCGTACCTTCGTACACCAGGTCACGGCATCGCGCCTCAACCTCGGCTGGATCTACTTCCGCCCGGGCCAGGCCGGTTGCCATCGCTGTCCGGGCAACGGCGGCGGCCACGCGTGGCGCCACCCGCAGGTCAAGACTGTCCGGGATCAGGAATTCCGGTGACAGCTTGTTATCCGGTACGAGATCGGCAATCGCCCGTGCCGCCGCGATCTTCATATCGTCAGAAATCATTCGCGCCTTGACATCCAACGCGCCCCGGAAGACGCCCGGAAATGCCAGCGAGTTGTTAATCTGGTTCGGATAGTCAGATCGCCCGGTCGCGACGGCAAACGCGCCGGCCTCAACCGCAAGATCAGGCGCAATCTCCGGCGTTGGGTTCGCCAGGGCGAAGATAAATGGATTCTTCGCCATCGCACGCACCATATCCTGCGTCAGGGTGCCCGGTGCCGACAACCCGATGAAGACATCGGCGCCGACAATCACATCCTCAAGCGTCCCTTGCTTCTGGTTCTTGTTGGTGATTTCCGCGATCGCAACCTTGTGCGGGGCCATATTCTCCTGACGTTCGAGGGCGATTGCCCCGGATCGATCGCACAGGATCACATCGCCGATCCCCAACGCGACCAGCAACTTCGCCACCGCGATCCCGGCGGCCCCGGCACCATTGATCACCACGGTCAGATCAGACAGCTTCTCCTTCGAAAGCTTGGCGGCGTTGAGCAATCCCGCTACCACCACAATCGCTGTCCCATGCTGATCGTCGTGGAACACTGGCATATCGAGTTCGGCGCGAAGCTTGTCCTCAATCTCGAAACAGCGCGGCGCGGCGATATCTTCCAGGTTGATCCCACCCAACGACGGCGCGATGGCCACGACGTTACGCACAATCTCGTCAGGATCGCGAGAAGCCAGGCAGATTGGGAACGCTTCAACGCCCGCCAACGACTGGAAGAGCACCGCCTTGCCCTCCATCACCGGCAATGCCGCTTGCGGTCCGATATCTCCCAGTCCCAGAACGGCCGAACCATCGGTGACGATACCAACCAGGTTGCCCTTACCGGTCAACTCATACACCTGCGATTCGTCATCACGGATGACATGCGAAGGGATCAGCGCTCGCGGCGGGACATACAGCATATTCAGGATGTGGTGATCCCGGATCGGCACCTTGCTCCGAATCTCGAGCACGCCATGATGCCGCTCCCGGAGGTCGATCGCCTCTTCCTCGAAGCTATGGCCCTCATTGGCGGTTCTGACACTCGGCCGCGGCAACTCGAGCCGGCCTTCATAGACATACCGCAGAGTCTTCTCGGCAACCTCTTCCGGCGTGATCTCGCGCGTCGCTTCACCCGACTCGATAGCACCCTTCACCACCGCCGATGCGATGGCCGGGGCAACACGGAAATCAAACAGTTTCGGCACGATGTACTCGGCGTGGAGTTCGTCCGGCTGGACCATGTCAGCCAGCGCGCGCGCGGAATCAAGCAACATACGCAACCGGATATTGCGCGAACCCGAGGCCAGCAAACCACGGAATACACCCGGGAAGACCAACGAGACATCCATCGTGTTGGCGTAGTCGGATCGCCCGGTGGCGATCACCCGGGCACCACCGGAGCGGGCCGCGTCGGGCAGGATTTCCGGATTTGGCACGGCCAACGGCATCACGATCGGGTTCGGCGCCATCGACCGCACCATGTCGTCAGTGACGATATCGCCGGTCGAAAGCCCGATGAACACATCCGCATTCTTGAGCATCGACGCCAGGGAGCCCCGTCGCTGGTCCCGATTGGTCTCCTTGGCCAGGTAGGATTTCGCCCAGTTCATGCGTCCCGGGCGATAGTTGTAGATCGCTCCGGCCCGGTCACACACGACCAGATTCCTGACCCCGGCCCGCGTCAACAGACGCGCCACGCCGACCCCGGCGATACCCGCCCCGCTCATCACGACACGGACATCTTCCAGGTTCTTGCCAACAACCTTAAGCGCGTTGTAGAGAGCACCAAGGACCAGAATGGCAGTGCCATGGTGCTGATTGGAGAACACCGGGATACTGGTCGCCCGTTCGAGATTCTCGGCGATCGTAAACGCGCGGGGAGAAGAAATATCATCAAGGCAGATGGCGCCAAAGGTTGGCGAGATCGCAATACCCGTCTCCACGATCTCACCGACATCGGTGGTGGAAAGCACCATTGGGAAGGCGTCGATACCAGCGAATGTCTTGAAAATAACGCTCTTGGCTTCAGCCATCGGCAGTTCGGCCAGCGCCGATCCGCCCTCACTCCCGAACAGGTCTGAGCCATCGGAAAGGATGGCAACGGTATTCCCCCGGCACGTCAGGTCATACGACCGGGTCGCATCCTTGTTGATTGCCATACACGCGGCGGCCACACCCGGTGTGTACACGAGCGACAGGATGGAGCGGTCCCGGATCGGGACCTTGCTGTTGATGCCGATCAACCCACGATACCGGCGCCGGTAATCGAGCCCTTCATCGTCGGCATC
>Ga0182747_1003341_pt1 | contig 10799 bp, 7 predicted proteins | sample eDN3rd30CBELigBY_FD_128526 | JGI IMG/M metagenome (GOLD analysis project Ga0182747, IMG submission 128526) | Enriched backyard soil microbial communities from Emeryville, California, USA - eDNA 3rd pass 30_C BE-Lig BY (version 2) (version 2) | ecosystem: Environmental > Terrestrial > Soil >...
CACTGACGTGGAGGACTACAGTGGAATGATCCTTACCCTGATGAAGGGAAAGGCTCAGGATGTGCAGTACCCACCGACGTTTCATGTGGGATTTTCACTTGCCAGTCGAGAGGAAGTCGACGCAATCCACACCAGGATGCATGCTGACGGCATTCTGGCGGACCCGCCTGGAGATACGGGGCACTCCTATGGTTTCTATGTAGTAGCGCCCGGCGGTTTTCAGGTTGAAGTCGGATCTGCCTAGATCCGGTGTACAGTCACCGTCTGCTCGCCAGGCTCGGTCACGAGTGTGATGGTGCCGATTGCCAAGAGTCGTATTACCGGGCCATCGATTCCAAATGAACATAGCTCGGTGCATCAGACAATTCGTGTTTTCTCATGAGGTTCCTCGAATTCAATCTCATGCATGAAAAGGGGCCGATCGCATGCGATCGGCCCCAATGTTGCTTGCAGATTTGAGGGTTGGGACTAGAGTTCCTGGTGATACGCGAAAAGACGATCGCCGTCCATTCGGCGCAGCTTCTGCAGCGCCTCATTTTCGATCTGGCGGACGCGTTCGCGGCTGATCTGGAGTTGCTCACCGACTTCGGCGAGCGTGTGCTGATGACCCTGACCCAGGCCGAAGCGGAGCTGGAGAACCAGCCGCTCGCGGGCAGACAGGGTGTCGAGGGCGGCGGAGACATCGCGCTTGAGCATCGATTCGCTGGCGGCTTCGTAGGGAGTTTCGGATACATCGTCGGCGATCAGGTCGCCAAGACTGGTGTCATCCTCGTTCCCGATGGGGGTCTCGAGCGAAATTGTGCGCTGCGCGGCCTGGACAATCTGGTGAATCTTTTCAGGTGGTACTTCCATGGCTTCCGCCACTTCTTCGGGCGTTGCCTGGCGACCCATCTGCTGGGCCAATTGGTTCAGTGTCTTGCGGTAGCGGGAGATGGAATCTCCCATATGGACCGGGAGGCGGATGGTCCGACTCTGGTCGGCGATGGCACGGGTGATGGCCTGGCGAATCCACCAGGTTGCGTAGGTGCTGAAGCGGAAGCCCTTGCGCCAGTCGTATTTCTGGACCGCGCGCATAAGGCCGATGTTCCCTTCCTGGATGAGATCCAGCAGGGTCAGACCACGATTCACGTAGCGCTTGGCGATTGAGACGACCAGACGCAGGTTTGCCCGCACGAATTGCTGGACCGCCTGCAGGTCGCCGTCTTCAACCCGCTTCGCGAGGTCGATCTCCTGTTCGTGAGTCAGGAGTGGGGTCTCGGCGATCTCCCGTAGGTAAAGACGCACAGGGTCGTTGATAAAATTCGGGTCAAGGCGCTGCAGGACATCAAGATCCCGCTCCAGATCCGGCTCGACTTCGCGATCCGGTTCCATTTGCGTGGTAATCTCTTCTGGGACGTCCGGCTTGTCTTCGCCATTGATGTTGTCTCTTGCGAGTTGATCAAGCTTTGATACGTCATAAGTTGACATCGTATAAGTGCTCATTTCTCGTCAGTGCCCGCCGGTCAGGCACACGGACGCACGCAAAGCGGCCATTGGCCTACGTGCGTGTCTGGGTTATTCCATGAGATTCGCAGGATATATTCCGCTCGACACCGGCCGTGACGGAAACCAGGCTCCGAAAGGAAACCCTGGCTTGGAAATAGGTAAAACCCGAAGCATGTATTTCAGTGTGGTGCAGAGTCGACATTCGAATGCACCTTGTTCTGATATACGGGGATACATGCGGGTCACGGTGCCAGGGAACGGGAACACGTTCTATCCCGACTTCTTACTATACCGTAGTATCGCCCAAAAGTGAAGCAGGTATTTCAACAATATTTGGAAAGCCTTAACCCCGCGTCAGAATGAGGCGAGGCTGGACGTGCTGTCGGTGGGATACCAGCTGGATACTGGACGATGTGGCGCTGACCGGTGGTTCCGAACTGAAGGATGAGCCTGCCTGGAGGCGGGATCATCAAACGGACGTCGCGTTCAGGAGCATGCCCCCGGACACGACGTCACGCCACATTCCAGCAAGTTACATTAATCTCCGCAGCCACAACCCTGGGCAGTCGCGGCCTCATCCTCACCGGTGTCGAACGAGTGACCGCAGGAGCAGGAAGCCACCGCATTCGGGTTCCGGACCGTGAACCCGCCACCCATGAGGGAATTGACGAAGTCGATCTCGGCGCCTTCAAGGTACATGGCGCTGAAGTTGTCGATGAGTACCTTGACGCCATTGGTTTCGAGAATCTCGTCGCCCTCGTCAGCAGTCTCGTCAATGGTCATGCCGTACTGGAGACCCGAGCAACCGCCCGGAGCAACAAACACCCGCAGGGCATGATCGGGGGTACCCTGATCGGAGAGGAAATCCTTGAGCTGTGTCACAGCTTCCGTGGTCATGGTAATCATGGGAAATGGTGCCTCCGGTGAAAATCTCGTGCAGGACGATGCTGTTCAGGTCAGCGATAAAGTACGCTTCTATTCCGTAAGCATATCGCGTACGCAAAATCTGTCAAGTCTCCGCCATGTGTCATCTCGGGAATCCCGGCACAAGACTTGACCGTGGCTTCCATACTACATGAAGGAACGGCAAGTCGTGAGTGTTGCTTCGAGAGCCGGTGTCCTTCTAGGTATGCATGCAGGAGTCTGCGTTTGCCGAGACAGTCATCTCAACATGTCCCAAACCGCCGTGAGACGCGAAGAAATCCAGACACATCACTGGATGACGCGGCACAGAACACCATCCTCCCCGATAATGCGATTCGGGCGATCGTCATCCGCGCACATGGACTGTGGTACGAAGTCAAACTGCAGGAGGGAACTCGCCACGGCGATGTCCTGATTGCTACCATGCGTGGGCAATTGAAAAAGCGTCGCCAACGCACGGACATCGTCGCCGTCGGCGATCGCGTTCATGTCATTGAACTGCCCGATGACGAAGCTGCCATCGTCGCTGTCGAACCCCGCAGCCGGGCGTTGGTCCGGACCGCCAGAAACACACGTGATACGGAACAGGTGATTGTGGCGAATCCCGATCAGGTCATGTTCGTGTTCGCCATCGCCGACCCCGAGCCCCATGTTCGTATGCTGGATCGCTTCATCATCCTCGCCGAGCAACAGGATTTGCCCGTTCGTATTGTGGTGAACAAGGCGGATCTGGTCGATGACAATGCTCCGTACAATGTTGACTCTGTATTCGGTATCTACCGTGGGTTGTACCCTGTCCATATTGTCAGCGCCGAGACAGGGCAGGGGATCCCCGAATTGCGGGACGCTCTCCTGGGTCAGACAACCGTCGTCGCCGGCCCCTCGGGTGTAGGCAAGTCATCATTGCTCAACGCCATCAACCCGGAGAACCAACGGGAAGTGAGCGCCGTCTCTACCGCCACCGGCAAAGGGAGGCACACGACAATTGGTGCCCGGCTTCATGAGATCGATGAAAACACGTTTGTCGCGGATACGCCCGGCATGCGGGCGCTGGCCATGCATGCGATACCGGCACAGGAACTGGATCATGCATTCATCGAGTTTCGCCCCTTCCTGGGCCTGTGCTTTTATCAGGATTGCACTCACGTTCACGAACCTGACTGCGCCATCAAACACGCGGTCGAATCTGGCCAAATCGGTCGCGAGCGATATGACAGCTATGTTGCCCTGCGCACGGATGCGGCAGGACGTCCATAAGTTGCGGACGTTTTCGCGACCAGGCAGGCTCACATGATGGATCATGGTCGTGGTACCGGACTGTCACGGGAGATGGTGTCAGAGAACGTGTAGGGGAGACCGCAGGCAGGTTGACCCGGTAAGACAATTTCGTAGCGGCATGATGTGAGGCAGGAATAGACGATGGGCGTGCAGGCACATGACACCGGACCAAATGGTGTCACCGTTGATGATCTGATTGAGAAACTCTTTCCCTACGTCGAGCAGCTCTTGCAGAGGCTTGATGGGGACGAGTTCACGACGAACGATTTCATTGATCTCATGCAACAGGTGCCGGAAACCAAAGCCGCCTATGAAGCTGGCATCCGCGCCTGGGGCGAAAACCGGCGCCAGTCCAAAATGGTTCTGCATGGCCAAATCATTCCCGGCGCCCTCCGCCGCTCCAGTCTGGTGGAATGGAATGGTTTTGCCCACGGTGAAGCAGACGAATTCTCTGTTCCCGCCTGGTGGCGAATGTCGCCACGTTCGTAGTCATGCTGACGCGTCGCGACCTGTAAGCAGGGTCGTCATCGGCCACTCGAACCGTGCCTGCCGCCCCCGCCTGTCAGGGTGACCCGGTTAGCCCGGATGGATTCGAAGTATCCTGACACCCCGTACATACACCATGTACAATACGTGCCTGGAAGTCAACCGTGGTTGGCGATGGAAGGTGCTGTTGACATGAAATCGATCGCAGAGCCCGATCCGGGTGAACCAGGGACATCGTCACGTTCCGCCTCCAGGGCGGCGAGGAAGGCTGCTCCAGCGCGTACCCTTGCCCGGTACAGCCCCGAAGTTCTCCGGGAGTTGCCCGAGGAACGCTATCTCCGCGTTGATGTCAATGGATGCCTGGCCGGCTCCCTTCTTGCCATCCCTGACGCCCCGCGTGAACTCGCTGCCGGCTGGGCGTATATGCATGGCTTCTTCGATCACCCTGATGAATTGAATCATGTTTCAGTGTCCGGGGACCGTGCATCGATCATGGTTGAAAGTGGGGAGGATCTGGATCGCCGCCGGCTTGAAGCGGTGGGCTGGCTGGAATCCCCCCCGCTGGCATCGCGGGAGCCCAGCAACAGTGAGCCATTCTGTATCGAGTCAGCACAGCTCATGGATCTCATTGCTGCAACCTGGCAAACGTTTAAGCGGGACGGTGGGGCAGAAGGCTACCTTCATGCCGCAGCGGCATCAGCCGGTGAAGTTCAGTGTGTCGCGCGGGATCGCACCATGGACATGGCGGTTGCCAAGATCCTTGGTTGGGCGGTGCTCGCGGATGAACTGCCGCGGATGCCAGTTATGCTTGTCCGGGGAATTGTCGGCCGAAAGGTGGTTGAAGCCGCGGCCAGCGTCGGCGTCTCGCTCATTGTCACCAGCGCCATCCCGACGGCAGATGCATTCCGTGCCGCCATGGGACTCTCCCTATCCATCGTTGGGATCGCGATGAGCAAGTCCATGGGACTTCTTGTTGATAGTGGACACATCGTGGAAAATAGGTTGGCCTGAGGAAGAAAAAGGCAGATTGCCATGCCTTCGGCTGGCCACCCCCGCAGCTTTGCCGCGAACCGGCGTATTTCCGTGTCATCTACCCCCACATTGTTCTAAAGTTCACAGTGTAAAAGTTTATTCGCCGTCAACACACGCGTTGATATGACGTTACATCCTTTAGAGTCATTCGCTGTGAGAGACACTTCGTAGCCTGGGAAAGATACAACGCATGAGTCAACCGGATCCTAAAAAGCCGCAATTCCCATTGATGCGGCCTGATCAAGATCGGAATCGTCAACAGAAGCAGCGACCAAATGGCGAAGGGCCGAATGGCCCGGAACCCTCGCGACGGACACCGAGAATCCCCACCTGGATTGTTGCTGTCGTGATTCTTGCCCTGGTGGGTTGGTATGTCTGGGAATTCTTCGGACCCCAGGATGATCCATCGGTCACGGACGTCCCCTACAGTGTGGTTACCGAGCAAATCGCTGCCGACAATGTCAGCAAGGCGACGCTCTCCGAAACCGAAATCAAACTCGAGCTCAAGAAAGCCATCAACTTCGACACCGAGAACGAGCGTGTCGATGCAAATGCGCCGTCAGATAATGCCGCGATCGAAAATACCGATGAAATTGAAGCAACCTTGCCGCAAGGTGTGGAAAACACTGAGCTGCTTGGGAGCCTGGAAGCTACCGATGCCATCATTGCCGGGAAGACCACAGGTGGTTCCGTCTGGACCAGTGTGCTCTTCAGCTTCCTGCCGTTCCTCCTGTTCCTCGGTCTCATCATCTTCATGAGCCGCCAGATGGGTCGCGGCCAGCAGAATGTCTTTGGCTTTGGCCGGAGCAAGGCGCGCCAGAACGATCCGGAGCGACCACAGGTCACCTTTGCCGATGTTGCCGGTGAGGACGAAGCCAAGCAGGAGCTGATGGAGGTTGTCGACTTCCTTCGGAACCCTGCCAAGTACCACGCCCTTGGCGCTCGCTTGCCCCGGGGTGTGCTGCTGATCGGCCCTCCCGGTACCGGTAAGACCCTCACGGCCCGCGCCGTTGCCGGTGAAGCCGGTGTCCCGTTCTTCAGCGTCTCCGCCTCGGAATTCGTCGAAATGTTCGTGGGTGTCGGCGCCAGCCGCGTTCGCGACCTCTTTGAGAAAGCCAAGGCCGCTTCCCCTGCCATCATTTTCGTCGATGAGCTGGACGCTGTCGGACGTCAGCGCTTCGCTGGCCTGGGTGGATCCAATGACGAACGCGAACAGACCCTGAACCAGTTGCTCGTGGAAATGGATGGTTTCGAAACCAATCAGGAAGTCATTGTCATGGCCGCCACGAACCGGCCTGATGTGCTGGATCCGGCGTTGCTGCGACCTGGTCGTTTCGATCGTCAGGTAACCGTTGGACTCCCCGACCGCAAGGGCCGGGAAGCCATCCTGAAAATTCACACACGTGGTTTGCCGCTGAGTCCCAAGGTTGAGCTCGATCGCATCGCGCGTGGCACCACAGGCTTTGCCGGTGCCGACCTCTCTAACCTTGTGAATGAGGCCGCGCTCAATGCCGCGCGGCACAATCAGAAGGAAATCATGCCCGGTGACTTCGAGGAAGCTCTCGACAAGATTCTGTTGGGTGTGGCGCGAAGCGGACTCGCCGATCCGAAGGAACGTGAAGTGGTGGCATACCACGAAGCAGGGCATGCGCTCGCTGCGCACTTCACCCCTGGGTCAGACCCGCTGCGTAAGGTCAGCATCGTGCCACGCGGTGGCGCTGGTGGTGTGACGATCCAGATGCCGGAAGAGGATCGCGGACTGTACAGCCGCACGTATCTCCTCGGTCGGCTCGTCGGCATGCTTGGTGGCCGCGCCGCAGAGATCGTCGTCTTTGAGGAGATCACGACGGGGGCGGAAAACGACCTCAAACAGGCCACAGGTCTTGCCAAGAAGATGGTTGGCCTCTGGGGTATGAGCCCGGAACTTGGTCCGATCTATCTCGGAACCGGTGAAGAACACGTCTTCCTGGGCCGGGAAATCACGCAGGACAAGTCGTTCTCGGATTCCACGGCCCAGCGCGTGGACGCGGCGGTACAGGAACTCGTCGAAAACGCCCTGAAGCAGGCTGTTGCCCTGAACCGTCAACACCGGGACCGGCTGGAAGCCCTTGTCGCCGCGTTGCTGGAAAAGGAAACGCTGGATGGTCGGGATGTCGTCAAGATCTTTGGACCAGGTGAATCCACCGAAGATCACGAAGCGGGTATGGAGCGCCGGAACCCTGGTCCTGTCCGTAGCGGCGTCGAATAGTTCAGCTTGAGGCTTGCAGCGTGAGAGCGGCGGATTCCCACGGGAATCCGCCGCTCTCTTTGTCTCCCACAATTCATTGCTTTCGTAGAACTGGCCCTTGTGGCCAGTTTTGGCGAGAGTGTCACTGCGCAAGAGCAGGGGAATTGCCAGGTAATCTCGCCACTGCCTGCAACTGTGAGGGTCATACCGAATCCCGATGATCCGTTGCGGATGGTGTAGGGGCTCACAACCCAACCAAAAGTCCGTCATCCCGAGCCGGGGCGACGAGCGCAGCAAGACGCCTCCTCTCCCCGTCATCCCGAGCCGGAGCGACGAGCGAAGCGAGACGCATCCGTGTCGAGGGATCCTTGCGTCATCACGACGCTGGACTATGCGTTTTGCGGTATCCGAGTGATTGGTACGGCGCCGATGGGCAACAATGGGGTCGCTCTCGCTTTTCACTGGCTAAGGCCAGCTCACCCGACGGGGGCCGCTTGCCCTGAGCGAGCGTAGCGAGTCGAATGGGGCGATCATCGGAGATAACTCCGTATCGAACTCTGGAATGAACTCCTGAGTATGCAGCATGCGAACCGCTCCAACAGAATCTTAACCTGGCGGGCAGGACGAATGGATACCGATTGCCCGATAATAGACGCATGTCACAGTCATCTACGACGTGCCACGGGTTGGGATCGCCACCGGCAACCGTCGTTGTTCGATGTACTGACCGCGAAGAGCATGGCGACGCGGTCAAACGGTGCGTTGGTATCCCGGTAAAAGCGGGGAAGGGGTTGGTTCGATGAGTGCGGATATACAGTCAAGGGAAAACGCAGACGTTGTCGAAACCAACACGGTATTGCCAGCTTTGCCACCGGATCTCTATATCAATCGCGAACTCAGCTGGCTCGAATTTAACCGGCGCGTCCTGCAGGAAATGCGGGAGGCCATGACTCCCCTGCTCGAACGGGTCAAGTTCGCCTCCATTTTCTCATCGAATCTCGACGAGTTCTTCATGATCAGGGTCGCCGGGGTGAAACGTAAGGTCGTTGCCGGTATCGTCGATAAGGGGGCCGATGGCCGGACTCCGGTTCAGGCACACCGTGCGATCCACGAATTGACCCAGGAACTCCTGAATCGCCAGTCCGGGAGTGTGACGCAGAAACTGATCCCGGCATTGAAGGGGTCGGGCGTTGAGATCGTTGACTACGAACAACTTCGGGACAAGGAGCGACAGGCGCTTCGTCAGGTCTTCGAGCGCGAAGTCTTCCCGGTCCTCACCCCGCAGGCGGTTGATCGCGGCCGTCGGTTTCCCCACGTATCGAACGATAGCCTGAACCTGATTGTGGCGCTGAAATCAAGGGGAGAGGCCCTGTTTGCCCGGGTCAAGGTTCCGGCGGTCATGCCACGTTTCGTTCCTGTTCCGGCTTCGGCACCGGAAGGGGAGACGGGTCAGGTGCTTGCCGGTGGTATGGATACAGGCGAGCGGAAAACCTTGCGTTTTACCTATCTGGAGCAATTCATCGCCGCTCATTTGGACCGCCTCTTCCCGGGAAGTCAGGTGGTCGCGTCATACCCGTTTCACCTGCTGCGTGATTCTGATGTCGAGCCCGATGAGGATGACGAGGATGCAGAAGACCTGCTGGAGATCATGCGGGAAACCTTGTCCCAGCGCCCCTTTGGCACGGTGGTCCGGTTGGATATCGATACATCGATGCCGATGGAGGTCCGGCAGTGGCTTCTCAATCAGGTTCATGCCGGGGAACATGACCTCTACGTCATTGACGGCCCGCTCGGTCTCGAGGATCTCATGGAATTGACGAGGATCAACCGGCCGGATTTGAAAGACCCGCCGTTTGTTCCTGCCAACAACTTCCCCTGGAAGTTGGAGGATGGCTCCTTCGAGCCGGCTGATGTCTTTGATGTCATCCGGGAAAACGACGTCCTCATCCATCTCCCGTACCAGTCATTCAATGGCGTTGTCGATTTTGTCCGTGCGGCATCGCAGGATGCGGATGTCGTCGCCATCAAGCAAACCCTCTACCGGGTGGGTAAGGATTCTCCCCTGATTCCCGCCCTGATTGAGGCCCGCGATGACGATACCCAGGTAGCCGTGTTGGTGGAGCTCAAGGCCCGGTTCGATGAGGAGAACAACATCTCCTGGGCCCAGACCCTGGAAAAACATGGCGTTCACGTCGCTTATGGGCTCACCGGATTGAAGACGCATTGCAAGTTGACGATGGTGGTGCGCCGGGAGTCGGATGGTCTTCGTCGTTATTGCCATGTTGCCACCGGAAATTACAACGCCAATACAGCACGGATTTATGAGGATTTCGGGATGCTCACATCGAGAGAAGAGATTGGGAACGATGTCGCCGATCTCTTCAACGTCCTCACCGGATACGCCAGTCAATCGGGGTACGAATCCCTGTGGGTGGCCCCTCAATTTATGCGGTCCAACCTGATCGAGGCCATCCGGGAGGAGATCGCATCTCATCGGGCGTACGGTAATGGCCACATCATCCTGAAAATGAATTCATTGGTGGATCGGGAAACCATCCGTGCACTGTATGAGGCGTCCCAGGCTGGTGTGAACATCGATCTCATCGTTCGCGGTATCTGTTGTCTGAGACCTGGTGTTCCCGGCTGGAGTGAAACCATCAATGTTGTGAGTATCGTAGGGCGTTTCCTGGAACATAGCCGCATCTTCTATTTCGAGAATAATGGTGATCCTCGCATGTATTTTGGCAGCGCGGATGCCATGGAGCGGAATTTTGATCGTCGGGTCGAGGTTGTCACCCCGGTCAAATCGCCCGAACTCATCGAACACATCAGGGATGTCGTACTTCGCGCGTATCTCCGGGATACGGTGAACACCCGGAGGTTGCTCGAGGACGGTTCATGGGTCGCTGTCGAACTGAAGGAAGGCGATGCGCCGTTCGATGTGCAGCAGTGGTTGCTGGAGCAGTACAAGACGCTTTCGATTGTCGGGGCCAACTCCTGACGAACGCGCCTGGTAGTCCGTCATCTTCGAGGTCGCAACTCACCCTCCCAACCAGAATCCTCTAGCGCTCCGTCAACGCTCAAACTCCAGGTAGGGGAGACCCTCGCAGCTGCGGGCGGTGGTCTCCCGGTTACCGGGGCGCGATACTGGGCGATCCCGGCAAATGAGCCGTGACAGACTACGAGGGTTGGGAGCGGGTCAGGTGGCTGGAGAGGTGAGAAGTAAGCCGCTCGGCTTCAGCCTGACCTGTGCGAGTCCCGCGAGTCGCATGGATCGATCATCAGGCGCTCATGTCATACGGAATCAGGATGAACACCTTGAGAGACATCGGGAAGGTGCATCCGTAGTCTCGGTGCCCTGTGCCCG
>Ga0182747_1003347_pt1 | contig 10785 bp, 11 predicted proteins | sample eDN3rd30CBELigBY_FD_128526 | JGI IMG/M metagenome (GOLD analysis project Ga0182747, IMG submission 128526) | Enriched backyard soil microbial communities from Emeryville, California, USA - eDNA 3rd pass 30_C BE-Lig BY (version 2) (version 2) | ecosystem: Environmental > Terrestrial > Soil >...
GCGTGATCTGACCCTCATATCCGAGCCGTTTGAGTTCCTGCACGACCTTGGATCCGGACAGACCCGCTCCGACGACGACAACATGTTCTGGGAGCACTGTGGTCACGTTCTGACCCTATCTACCGACGATCGGGGCGACCATCTGCCACGATGAACGGGTGAATCGGAGCACTCCCCTGCCGTCCGCACTGCTCGGGATGGCCAAGATCGCCGCCCACGTCGCCGGTCAGGTGACCCCGTCGTTCGGACCGTTGCGCTGGCGTCCGACCCCCGGGTTCTACGAGCGCGCGGCCGATCCCGGCCGGGGCGTGCCCGGTGAGGTCGTGTCGAGTGAACCCATCGCGGCCTACCTGTTGCCCGGTCTGAGACTGAAGGTCCGGACGTGGCGGATCCTGTACCGGTCGACCCGGCTCGACGGATCTCCCACGCTGGTGTCCGGCACGCTGTTGGTCCCCCGGCGTCCCCGTGGCGTCATCGCTTACGCTCCCGGCACGCACGGATTGGCGAACTACTCGGCACCGTCGCGGCTGATCACGCGAGGTCTGGAGTGGGAGGCGGCCATCGTGACCCGCGCACTGTCGGCCGGACACGTCGTCGTGATGACCGACTACGAGGGTCTGGGCACACCGGGCGACCATCCGTACGTCATCGGCCGCACCCTGGGCCGCAACGTGCTGGACGCATTGCGTGCCGCACGGTCGTTCCCCGAAGCCGGACTCGATGCTGATCTGCCGTGCGGGGTGCTCGGCTACTCCGAAGGCGGTCACGCATCGGCGTGGGCCGGTGAGTTGCGCGCCACGTATGCGCCGGATCTGGACATCGCCGGTATCGCGTCGGGGTCGGTTCCGTCTGATCTGGAGAGCGCCGGAGAGCACATCGAGGGGACCCTGTTCTCGTTCTTCGCCGGCTACGGAGCGCTGGGCCTGAATGCTGCGTACCCCGAACTCGGCCTCGAGTCCTATCTGACGCCTGACGGCGAGAAGCACATGTACCGCCTGCGCCGGTCGTCGATCGTGACCGCCGCGATCCTCGGGCCACACTTCGCCGGCGTCGACGACCTGATGACCGAGAACGTCCTCAAGCGCGATGACTGGCTGGCCCGCATGCGCGAGAACAGCCTCGGGTCGACCGCCCCCGACGTTCCCATGTATCTGTACACATCGAGCCGCGATCCGCTCGTTCCACCCGCCCAGACCCGCGGTCTGGCCGTCAAGTGGCGGGCCCGCGGTGCCGATGTGGCGCTGACCGAGGTTCCGGCCGTCGACCACATCACGGGCCTGGTCCTCGGCGCCGAGGGAGCGGTCCGCTGGTTGGACCGGCAACTGCAGTCGGCCGAGCCCGCGAGCACGGCACGCGTCAGTGCTTGATGGTGCGCGCAGTGCGCTTCAGTGCTTGATGGTGCGGCGACTCCCACCGCCGTCACGGATCATGGCGTCGCTGAGCGTCAAGCGACCGAGAACGGGGCGGCCGCGCCCGCGACGCAGCCGGAAGTCCCAGATGTACAGGCGATAGATGATCCTGGTCGACCAGGGGTTGATGAACCGGTCCACCTGGCGTAGGAGCCACAGGATCCGCACGAACCGCTTCTGGTCCTTGGCCGTCCACGACCAGCCCATCAGATCGCGGAAGTGCTGCGGCAGATTGGCCCGCGTGAACCAGTGGTACGGACGGCCCAGGACCGCGCTGACGAATCGGCCGACGACTCCCCACGACTCGGCCAGGAAACTCAGGTCCGCCAGTGACTCGAAGTCCCGGTGCACGTCGGCCGAGATGGACAGTTTCGGCAGCATCGCGTCCCAGTACGTCCGGTACTCGGCCCACGACGCCGGCCAGTCACCGGGCGGAACCTGGACGCCGGTCGCCAGCGGCTCACCCGCGCGCACCAGCGTGTCGAGTTCGGGCTCGGTGAGCGGACCGAACTCGAACGTGTACTGGTCCAGGTAGTACCGGAAAAGACACACCGCAACCCACAACTGCAGGTCACGGGCGTTGCCGCTGTAGCGGACCGGGCTGTCCGAGGTGGACACGACGGCGCGGTGCACCTCGGCCACCGCCTGACGCATCGCCGCACGGTCCTCCTCGGTGCCCATCACGGCGAGCGCCAGATACTGCAGCGTCGTCCGGCCACGCTTGATCGGCCGGCGTCGCGGACTGCCGGACACGACGCGGCTCTCGCTGACGCCCTCACCGACGGGCGGGAGCGACAGTTGCATCACGATGTTCGCCACCGCGCTGGACTGGCCCAGCAGTGTGAACGTGTCGGCCAGCCGTTGCGGCCGCCGCCGGAATCCGATCACGCCGGAAGGGTATCGGAGCATTCCGGTGCACAGCTGTGTGAGCGGAGTCCCACAGGCCTGCCTCACCTCCGTAAGGGCAGGCTGGTCTTGCTTGAAATCACTGAAATAACAGGCAATTATCGAAGCAGCACACGAACTTCCGTCCATTACGTCGAGGGAGCATCACCATGGCCACGAGCGCCGACACCACTCTTCCGTCCGATCTGTCCACCACGCCGGAGATCGCCGCCGGTGTCGCCCAGTTCCTGTCCCCGGTCGTGCGTGACCTCGAGGCACTCGTCGTCAACGGCAAGCAGGCCCACTGGCACGTGCGCGGCGGTAGTTTCGTCGGCGTCCACGAGCTGCTCGACGAGGTCGTCGCCCACGCCCAGGAGTTCGCCGACACCGCCGCCGAGCGCATCGTCGCCCTCGGCCTGCCGGTCGACGCCCGCATCGAGACCGTTGCGGCTCAGTCGTCTCTGCCCGCACTCGCCGATGGCTTCCAGACCTGGCAGCAGACCGCCGCCGCGGTGGTGGGCCAGATCGATGCCGCTCTCGTCACGGTTCGCGCGTCGGTCGACGGCCTCGACGACATCGACCTGAGCAGCCAGGACATCGCGATCGAGATCGAGCGAGGACTGACCAAGGACCGCTGGCTGCTCCAGGCGCACATCGCATCATGAGACGCCACCTCGCACGGTGAGGATAGGTAAGCCTATACTCATCGTGTGAGGTCCCATCGTCGCAGCGCCCCGGTCGAGCACGCCCTGCTCGCGGGCGGTCCCGAGGACCTGCCCGCCATCGGCATGGTGCTCTCGGTGCTGCCGTCCGACGCGTACGGCCAGGTCTTCATCGAGGCCTGCCCCGACGCCGTCCTGCCACGGATGCACAAGCCGGCGCGCGTCAGCGTGCACCGCGTCGACCATGGCGCCCTCGCCGAAGCGATCGACGCCTGGCTGGCCGAGTGGATGCCGCACGATCCGGCGGCCGATCAGGGCGACCGGGCCGTCAGCATCTGGGTCGGCGCCCACTCCAGTGCTCTGGTCAACGACCAGTGCAGTGGCCTGGGCGATCTCGTCGACCGTCTCTGAGCATCAGTCGATCAACGTGGACGGGACGATCTCGACCTCGAACGGCTGGGTCGCCACCCACGCCTCATCGCCGACCACGTCGGCGACCTCGACGTAGTCCCCGCCGCGCAGTTCCCAGACGATCAGACGGAACTCGACAGGATCGACCACCCAGTACGACGGGATACCTGCGGCCCGGTAGTGCTCAAACTTGACGTTCAGATCGGTCAATGCCGAACTCGGTGACAATACTTCGGCTGCGAGGAGTGGAGGGACTGGGAGCCGCTTGTCGTCGAAGTCGGCTTTAGACGCCACGAGGACGTCCGGCTCCACCCAGGTGCGCGGACCGAGGACCACATCCAACGGCGCGACCATGACCCAGAGGTGCTTGGGCGCGGCTGCGTTGAGCAGATTCCACAGATTCAAAACGGCGCGCTGGTGGCGCGGAGCCGGGGCGGGGCTCACGACCAGGACTCCATCGAGCAGCTCATAACGATTTCCGTCATCGGGCATCGCCTCGATGTCGTCCACCGTCAGGCCGCGTCCGTGCGGCAACGTCGTCATGACACTCATGGTGCCTCATCTCCCCCGGGATCGGCATGTGACCAGGCTCTGCCTGATCGACCTAGCCGGCAAGGTGGTTGTCCACAGCCCTCAGCGCAGGACCCAGGTGCCGGCAGCCTCGCGCTGATGCCAGTAGTCGGCGAAGCGCCCGCCAGTTTCCAGCAGCTGGCTGACGGTGCCCTGCTCGACCACACGGCCGTCCTCGAGGAACAGCACCTCATCGGCCCGAGCGATGGATCACTACCCGATGATCTGATAGCCGATCAGCGTTCCGCCGGCCACGACGACAGTGGTGCTGAGGGCGACGATCACAGCGACGACCCCGCGCAGCCGTGCGGTCAGCATGCCGATCAACAGGAGCGCACCGACCACGCCGATGATCGTCCAGTACACCGGGCTGGTCGTGTCATCGACGACCGTCAGCCCGTACACCGCCTCACCGATGCCGATGCCGGCCAACAGCCCGGTTCCGAGGGCGCCACGGTGATCACGTTCGCGCAGCCAGGCCGTCGCCGTGCCGACGAACGGACCCGCGAGCAGACCGATCACACCCCACTGGGTCGGGTTGTACGTCAGCCCGCGCAATTCGGAGGCGATCGTGTAGCCCACGACGAGCAGGACGAAACTGACGGCGCCGGCGACAGCCGCGACAGGGAACCGGAAGCCCGACCAGAGGATCAGGACGACGGTCAGGATCGTCCATCCGCTCGAGGAGTTCGACAACGAGTTGAGACTGTCCGGCAGCCACCCCTGCGCGAAACTGGTCATGCCGCCGAGCACCAGGCTCGCGACCACGACGATCACTCGGCGCGAAGCCACTGAACCTCGCCAGATCCAGGACGAGCGCCGCGACCGGTTCATTCCCCACGTCATCGATTCACGATTCGTCAGTCCCGCAGGAGACGTAGGGTCCTGTCGCTGAGGAGCAGAAGCCCGTCATCGACCGACGCCCACGAGTACAGATACGGGGACCGGTAGAAGGCGATCTGCTCGCCGGTTCGCGCATCGAGGATCCGTGTGGTCGATCCGGAGACCTCCGCTCCCAGGGCGAACGGCTTCCACCACGGCTTCTGGGTGCTCAGGATCGACACCTTGTCGCCGGACACCGCGACGCCGGGATAGCGGGTTTTCTTGCGTGAGTCGATCAGTCCGGCCGTGGGTCCGGGGCCGTCGTACTCCCAGATCTTCTTGCCCGTCTCAGCAGACCAACCCGTGAACGCGCTGCGCTCCTGTTCCACGATGACCTGGTCGCTCATGGCGACCGCTGTCAGCGACTCGGGGTCGAACGCGTGCGGCCGTGCCGTGCGGACCGGGGTGGTCCGTCCGTCATGCAGGTCGACCGATAGGGCACCGGTGTCACCACCGACACGGACGAACATCCGGTCGCCCATCGTGAGGCCGAGAGACGGTGCGTCGGGCGCCCCGGGGCACGGGGTGGCCGAATTCCAGACCTCGCCGTCGGCCCGCCAGGCGCGGAACCGGCACTCGTCGTCCTCAACAGTTGCCGAGACGACCATGGTGTCGGCGACGACCGTGTGTGCCACGTCGCCCGACGGTTCGGTGACCTTGCCGTTCTCGTCCAGGACCCGCACCCGGTCGTCGACGACCACGGCCGGCACGGACGGGGTGCGGACCTGATGGCCGATCCGCTCGGACGGCGACGCCGTCGCCCAGGTGGCACCCCACGCCGACTCGCCGGTCGCCGTGGGTCGTTCCCAGATCACGTCGCCGTTCGGGCCGATCTTCTGCAGTTGGCACGCTTGGTCGACACAACCGCCGATGACCGCGCCGTCGTCGGCCATCGAGATCACCCGGAACGTGCTCTGGTCGTCGGCCGCGGAAGCCCAGACCTGCTGGCCGGCGTCGTCGTAGACCTTGAGTCCCGGATGGGTCGGATCGCCGCTCTGGACGGCGAACCAGCCGTTGACGGCCAACGATGCGCTCACGACCGAGATGTCCGATTCCCCGGCCAGCCGTGATCCGTCCTCGAGATCCAGCGCGACCCAGCCGTCGTCACCCAGGGTTTCGACCACGAGAACGGTGTCGCCGCCCACGTGCACGCCGCCGGACAGACCGCCCAGGTCGTACTCCCAGATACCGTCCGGCGACTGTTTCGCCAGTTGCCAGCGGGCATATCCCACGAGCAATCCGAACACGACGAGCGCGGCGAGCAGAACCACGCCGACGACCCTCACCCCTTTGGCCATGGCGATGAATCTATCGTGACCTGCTCTCGAGGTGCATGTGCCGGGCTGCGTCGGCGAGCACGTCACGCAGCCCCGCGACGATCTCATCGAGCACTCCGGCGTCGCTGATGAGCGGCGGTGCGATCTGCAGGACGGCGTCGCCGCGGTCGTCACAGCGGGCGATCAGCCCCGCCTCGCGCAGTCGGCGCGGCAGGAACGAACGCAGCAGGTCGTCGCGCTCGGACTGATCGAAACGGGTCGCGTCGGTGTCCTTGACCAGTTCGATCGCCCAGAAGAAGCCGGCACCGCGGACGTCGCCCACGATCGGCAGGTCCAGCAGGGTGTCCAGTCGCCGGCGCAGTGCGTCGGTCTGGTCGCGCACGTTCTGCAGCACGCCGTCACGCTCGATGATCTCGATGCTCCTGAGCGCGATGGCGGCGCTGACCGGATGCCCGCCGAACGTGATGCCGTGCCGGAACACCTTCGAGCCGGCGATGAGCGGTTCGACCACGTGACCGCGTGCCAGCATCGCACCCATCGGCGCATACGCCGAGGTCAGACCCTTGGCGACGCTGATCAGATCCGGCGCGACGCCCTCCCTGGAAACCGCGAACCACTCACCGATACGGCCGAAGCCGGTGATGACCTCATCGGCCATCAGCAGGGCGCCGCACTCGTCGGCAAGCCGCCGCAGCCCCGCCCAGTAGCCGGGTGGTGGCACCAGGCAGCCACCGGCGTTCTGGATGGGTTCGGCGATGATCAGCGCGACCTGATCCGGTCCGGCGGTCCGGATCGCTTCGGCGACCTCGGCCAGGAGCCGTTGACAGAACGCGTCGGGGTCGTCGGCGTCGGGGTCGCGGAACGCGTTGGTGTTCGAGACGTGGGTGACGTCGATGGGCGGGGCGCCGAAGCCGGATTTGTAGCCCGGAACGCCGGTGAACGCCAGAGCCCCCAGCGTCACGCCGTGATATGCCGTGCGGCGCGCGATGGCTTTGGTGCGTTGCTGCTGGCCGAGTGCGTCGAAGTGCTCGCGCGCCAACTTCCACGCGGCCTCGACCGACTCCGAGCCGCCGTTGGTGAAGAACACGCGGTAGTCGTCGGCCGGCGCACGGGCCGCGATCTGTTCGGCCAGTTCGATGGCCGGCGGGTGCGCGGTGCCCCAGTTGGTGTTGAAGGCGAGTCGCTTGAGTTGGGCGGCAGCGACTTCAGCCATCTCATCGCCGTAGGAGTACCCCAACTGCGAGCAGAACAGACTGGACAGAGCGTCGATGTACTTGCGGCCCTCGGTGTCGAAGACGTACGGCCCTTCGCCCCGTTCGAGCACCAGCAGATCGTCCACCCGTTGCTGGGAGAAGTGCAGCATCAGCGAGTCCGTCATGGGCTCTCCTCTCGAACCTCCAGCCTGTCACGAACGCTCGGCGACCCGCCTCACCGCCGCGGCGACCTGTTCGTGGACGTCGGGGTGGAAGACGCTGGGGATCACGTAGTTGGGTCCGAGTTCGTCGGGCAGCACGGTGGCGGCGATGGCTTCGGCGGCGGCGACCAGGACGTCCATGTCGATTCCGCGGCTCTGTGCGTCCAGCAGTCCTCGGAAGATGCCGGGGAACGCGAGGACGTTGTTGATCTGGTTCGGGTAGTCCGAGCGTCCGGTCGCGACGACCCTCGCGTGTCGGCGGGCCAGGCCGGGATCGATCTCGGGTTCGGGATTGGCCAGGGCGAACACGATGGAATCGTCGGCCATCGCGGCGACGTCGTCGGCGTCGATCAGGTCCGGCGCGGAGACCCCGATGAACACATCAGCGCCGGGTAGGGCATCACGCAGCGTCCCGGTCAGACAGGCGCGGTTCGTCCGGGCGGCGGTCCAGGTCAGGGACGGGTCGAGGTTCGGACGGTCGGCGTGCACGATGCCCTCGACGTCGCACACGATGACGTCGTCGGCGCCGGCGTGCACCAGCGTCTTGAGCACCGCGGTTCCCGCGGCACCGGCACCCACCAGCACGATCCGCGCCCCGCTCAACTGCTTACCGACGACCTTCAACGCATTCTGCAAGGCGGCCAGAACGACCACCGCGGTTCCGTGCTGGTCGTCGTGGAAGACCGGGATGTCGAGTCGTTCACGCAACCGCTCCTCGATCTCGAAACACCGTGGTGCCGAGATGTCCTCCAGATTGATCCCCGCGAACCCCGGACTGATCGCCGCGACGGTCTCGATGATCTGCTCGGTGTCCTGGGTGTCCAGACAGATCGGCCAGGCATCGATGCCGGCGAACGACTTGAACAACGCCGCCTTGCCCTCCATGACCGGCAACGCCGCATGCGGCCCGATATTGCCCAACCCCAACACCGCCGACCCGTCGGACACGACCGCGACACTGTTGCGCTTGATGGTCAGACGCCGAGCATCCTGCTTGTCCTTCGCGATCGCCTGGGAGATCCGCGCCACGCCAGGTGTGTAGATCATCGACAGGTCATCACGATTACGCAGCGGATGTTTGGTCGCCGTCTCGATCACACCGCCCAAGTGCATCAAGAACGTCCGATCCGACACCTTCTTGACCGTGACGTCCTCGATCACCTCCAAGGCCGCAACGATCGCATCGGCATGATCGGTGTCCGAGGACGCGACCGTCAGATCGATCCGCAGATGCTCCACACCCGACGGCGCAACGTCCAACGCCGTCACCAGACCACCGGCGGCCTCGACCGTCGATGTCAACTGGCCCACGGCCGAACCACCCGCCGGAACCTCAAGACGGACAGTGATCGAATACGAAATACTCGGCGCCCTCGTCATCGGCGCCTCCGGGAATCGTCGTCACACACATGTGTATCCAACGCTGTTCGGACCCGCGCCGCCACTTACCCGCGGGTATCTGTCGTTCAGTCGATCATGTCGCGGACGCTAGCGATACTGCGGCGCGGAACCCGCCTGATAGAAGTTGCTGGACTCCTTGCGCCACAGCAGCACCAGGATCACGATCGCCAGGACCACGTTGATGGCGGTGAAGATCGCCGACAGCGTCGTCGTGCTGCTCCCTCCGGCCACCGTGAAGAGCGCCGATGCGATGTTGAGTCCGCCGAGCACCGTGGCGACGATCCGCGCCCAGTTGCGGCCCTCGCCGTTCTTCCAGGCCATCCACAACCACAGCAGCACGCCGACCGCGCCGAACACCACGAGGAACCCGATGGCCACGCCGATCGCTGCATCGATCGTCGACTGGCTCACGGTCGGGTCGCTGTCCTGCAGCTGGTCCCGCACTTCGTCCTTGAGCGTGTCGAGAGTCGCGAAACCGATCACCACCGAGATGAGGCTGACCACCGCGCCCAGGCGCATGAGATTCACGGCGAGCTTGATCGATGCCGGCTGCGGAATCTGGGCAGCGGGCGGCGGGAAGGACTCCCCTGTCGGCGTGCCGGGGTGGACCGGATAGCCGCCCGGTCCGAGGTCAGGTCCCGGAGGCTGCGGCTGGTTCGGATCCTCCGGCGGTGGTGGTATCGAGCTCATCCGGCTCTCCTGATCGTCGTGATCGGATGGTCACCCGGAACGTACCTCTGGCCGACAGACCAGACAAGCGGACTCACCTGTCGCTGATGTCGCGACTCATCACAACGGAGCCTCCGACAGGATTCGAACCCGCGACATCCATATTACAAGTATGGCGCTCTACCAACTGAGCTACAGAGGCGTGCGGGCGAACCCGCAGGGACCATCGTAACGATCACTTCAGTCGCGCGACGGCGGCCTCGACGATGGGCGCCAGCACCTTGTCCTGAGCGATGGCCTCGAACTGATCGTCGTGACCGTTGAAACTGAACTTCTCACCGTCCACGACGTAGTCGCTGCTCTTGGCCTTGGTGTACTGCGCGGTCTGGCGCATGTCGATGTTGATCGAGAAGATGACCGACCCGATGTCGCAGTAGTAGGTGCGATCCATGAACTGGCAGGCGCCACCACCGACATCCGTCGGTTCGCCGCTCATGCTCGCCTTGGTGTTGCGGTCGACGAACCCCTCGCTGCCGGCGACCTTGACCGACGACCTGAGAAGGACGACGACATGATCGTCGCTCAGCCCGAGACCCGGCTGCGGAAAACCGACCGACGTCACGCACTCGGCGTCCGGAATCGTGACCGGCGATGCCGGCGCGTTGCCACCGAGCGACAGGAACTCGATCTGTTGGTCACTGCCGGACTGCCGAACACCTTCGGCCTGCGGGAAGATCGACTCGACCGTCGCCTTGTCCACCAGATCGCAGGCCGACGGCCACTGGTCGTACTCGAACGCGCCGGTGTCCTTGTCGATCGGGATGTCGAGGCTGATCGGTGAGCCCGGATCGACCGCAGTTGTCGAGATCTCGATCGGATCGACGGGCTCGTCGGACCCGCCGCCCCCGCACGCCGCGAGGGCCACAAAACACGCTGCCAGGATGGGCCAGATTCCCCGATTCATGGCAGCAATCGTAACGAGGCCGGGCGACTGAGCCTGCGCCGCCCGAGTCGAAGCGCCGCCGCAAACCGGGACAAGAACTTGGACGATCGACTAGGTCAACTGTCCAAATACTGATCAGCAGGTCTTCGGGAAAAGGGACCTCGGTCATACTGGGCGGGTGCCTCCGTATCAGCGACTGCTCTCCGCCACCGCCGATCTCAGTGCGCCGCTGGCCGTGATCGACGCCGCGGCACTGTGGGCC
>Ga0182747_1003349_pt1 | contig 10781 bp, 12 predicted proteins | sample eDN3rd30CBELigBY_FD_128526 | JGI IMG/M metagenome (GOLD analysis project Ga0182747, IMG submission 128526) | Enriched backyard soil microbial communities from Emeryville, California, USA - eDNA 3rd pass 30_C BE-Lig BY (version 2) (version 2) | ecosystem: Environmental > Terrestrial > Soil >...
CCCGCTTCATCCATCACATGGGCCACATCACGATGATGGCCGCCGCCCAGAGCTTCCTCTCCGGCGCCATCTCCAAGACGATCAACATGCCGAATGAGGCCACCGTCCAGGATGTCGAGGACGCCTACTACGCATCATGGAAGCACGGCGTCAAGGCCATGGCCCTCTATCGCGATGGCTCCAAGATGAGCCAGCCGCTCTCCAACAAGAGCGACACCGTGATCGACGAGGAGGCGGTGAAGGAAGTGGTCGAGGATGCCGTGTCTGCCGCCGTTGCGGAAAAGGACGCCGAGATCGCTGCCCTCAGGGCGCAGATCGCCAAGCTGGAATCCGAAAAGGCGGCTGCGGCCGCAACTCCAGCCCCGGCCCAGGCACCGCTGGTCGCCGCAGCTCCCACGCAGGGGCAACAGCAGTTGCCAGGTATGCCGTTCGTGCCGACCCGTCGCCGCCTGCCGTCCAAGCGACACGGGTTCACGCAGGAAGCCCGCGTGGCTGGCCACAAGCTCTACCTCCGCACCGGGGAGTATGAGGATGGCACGCTGGGTGAGGTCTTCATCGACATGCACAAGGAAGGTGCCGCCTTCCGCTCGATGATCAACAGCTTCGCCATCGCCGTCTCCAAGGGCCTCCAGTATGGGGTGCCGCTGCAGGAGTTCGTGGATACCTTCACCTTCGTCCGCTTCGAGCCGCAGGGCATGGTGACGGGTCACCCGAACATCAAACTGGCCACCAGCGTCATCGACTTCGTCTTCCGCGTCCTCGGAATGGAGTACCTCGGCCGCACCGACCTCGTGCAGATCGCCGATGCCCCGACCCCGATCGACCAGACTGGCGAGCACAAGGATCTGCTGCCCTCGGAGGAAGACATCGTCCACGGAGTTGGTCCCAGCCCGGCCCAGCGCATCGCCAGCCCGGACGCGCCCGCCGTGCCGACCATCTACACCAATGGCAACGGGAACGGGCACAACCATAACCACACGAACGGGAATGGCAACGGCCATAACCACAACCATGTCGATGAGCCCCTGAACGGCCTCAAGGTCGAAGCCTCCGCTGCCCCGACCGCAACCGCCACTATCCAGGTCGAATCGCCCGCCACCACGGGCCAGATGCCCAGCGCCGTCGACCAGCAACTCGGCTCCATGATGGGCGACGCCCCGTTCTGCGACGTCTGCGGCCACATCACCGTCCGCAACGGTGCCTGCTACAAATGCCTCAACTGCGGCAATAGCCTCGGCTGCAGCTAGATATCTGGTAGGGGAGACCCTCGAAGCTGCGGGCGGTGGTCTCCCTCTTCGGCCAAACCGAATTTGAGTAGAACGTCTGGGGGACGACCGATAGGTCGTTCTCCTTTTCTTGCCAAAGTGAAGGACCGAACCAGCTTGCAAACTACATCGCGTAAAGAGCTTCTTATTGCAGCTACGCTACAGTTTTCTTCGCCCATCCGGCGTTTGAGAGATCACTCGTTGGAGCAGATATTTGTCAGAATACTCGGAGATACAGAAGAAGATTCTGGTTTGTCGATTCCTGATCTCCAATCTCGATATGCAACTGTAACAAAGAATGGATATATCTCCGTAGCCGACTCGATGGCTGTGATTAGACGCCTTACGTCTCAGCGTACGGTGGAGCGTGTCGGTATTAATCCGGAATGCTTCTGTTTGTCCGACTCCGCGCGAAATAGTTTAGAAGCTGCCGAGCACAGAGCCAGCATTTCGATTTCGGAAATTACCAGGGAGCTATTTCCAGTGTCAACTGGGAATAGCTCCATTTACGAGGATCCTCTAATTGAGGTGATCGCCAAGGTTTGTGCCAATGTGAGCGAGGAATCAGCATCTTATCTACTGAGACATGCCGGTCAGCACAGCGTCGATAGTGAGACGTTAGATCAATGGATAGATGAAGCTGCGGGTGTAGATCTGCGAATCAACAGTGGGATACTGCGCCAAGGAATAATGACCTTTCTCAGAAACCCAGATCCGCGATTTCAGGGTTTACTCTGGCAAGTGACAGAAGCATTCTTTATCACTCGTATTTTAGGTATCGATCCGGGTGGTGCCGCCCTCTCACGAAGGTTATTTGATAGATGGGAATTTGTTTTAGACGCCAATGTACTCATTGCGCTGCTTCTGCCTTCTCACGAACTTCACGAGACAACTTCAGCCGTTGTGCAGGCGCTTAGGGCTCTCAAACGACCTATGTTTGTACTGAGGTCAACGCTTGATGAAATCGAACGGTTTTTTGAGCGAGAACTGGATATCTTGACCCGCTATGTGAACAGTAGAAATGAGCGCTGGTTGTCTAAGACTAGATCTCCCTTTCTGCGCGAATATGCTCGACTTGATTTTCCGGATATATACCAATTCGAATCTCTATATAGGAGAGGGGGAGAGTCACTCATACAGCCTTATGGCTTTGAAGTCGTAAAGAATTTTGAGCGGCTCGACCAACAGATCCAATCTGACTTTGCTGAGCAGCTCAGCGCTCGATACTCCCGACCACATCGGATTAAATCCGTAGACGTTGCTTTGCATGATGCATTGCTCCTGCTGTACACGATGGATAGGCGAAGCCATACATCTCTACAGACTTGGGCACTCACACTTGATACATCACTGCCACGAGCGATGCCATTAGGAGCCGGTGAAGGCTCATTGGCGATATTGCCTAGAGATTTGCTTCAGTGGGTTGCTCCTGCAGTGAATCAGGCCAACGTAAGGGCTGACATCCCGGCAGCGTTCGCTGCACTCGTAAGGGAACGGTTTCTCCCTCGTCGGGTGCTGTTCGATTCTGGAGATCTGAGCTTGGTGCTGACGACGCTCATGGAGAGCAGGGATGTGCCGGATGAGGACATAGAGCGACTCATGTTCAAGATCGAGGCTGAAGCCGTCAGGGTTAATCCTGCAAACGCTGAAGGCCGGGAAGTGATTACTAGCCTGCTTCAGTCCGTAATTTCCGATCCTCAATCTCGAACACAAAGCCGAGTAGTGGAAATTGAAGAAAGTGCTGCACGTGAGATAGAGCTCAATCGACAGGTCTCAGAAATTGCGTTGCAAGAAAGAAACCAAAGAATCAGTGAGCTAATGGATCAAGTGCTTCAGATCAAGGGTGAAAAAGAAACCAATGAAGAGCAACACCAAGGTGAAATTGCTCGAAGGGATGAGCGTGACGCGGTGCGTTTGTTCTGGATTGGCATCGTGCTGGTATGTGGTTTGCTGCCATTGGTGTTGACGGCGTTTACTTACAAGTTCTCTGATATCCGCGTGCATTGGTCGGTGACACTTCTAGTAGCAGGACTCGTATCATCTGGGATCGCCATAGTGCTGCGAGACTCGCTTATTGTATGGCTCGTTGGAGAGGAGAAAATGTACGCGCTACCTTCTAGACTCAAGAAATTCGTTAGCGCGGAGTGAGAACTATTGGTTGTTCTGATGGGTACGTACCGTCAGGGGGAGATTTGAATGCATGCAGACAATCAATGCGATGAGAGGGATTAATTGAATGACCAATACAGACCCTAAGGGGATTGGTGCTTGGCAGTCCAATTTCAATCAATTCAACAAATTGGTGAAGGGGCAGACTGGAAGTGCTTCTGAATCAATCAAGCAAATCCGTCAGCCGCTGTCAATTAATCACGCGACAGTCGTCGAAGACTCAACAGGTATGGAGAAGTTTTGGTAGATCGCGACCTTTTGACAAGCTCTCTTAAGTCGTAGTGATCAGGTCGTGCAGCTCCTATCATGCGTGAACGGCATATCTAAAGGAGCGTTCGCATGAGCGCGTAGCAACTGGTCACAATAGAAGAGTTCCGGAAGCTATCAGAGGTCCCCGACAAGCGGCTCGAACTGGTCGATGGAGAGGTAATCGAAATACCGGGAGCGGGTGCATTGTCCTCCGTGATTATCTTTACGCTTGCGAGACTCCTTGAGGATTTTGTCCGCCAACATGACCTGGGGCTTGTCAGACCCGATGGGCTCGCGTACGTCCTCCGGCGTGACCCGGACCAGCTACGCATCCCCGATGTCTCCTTTGTCGAGTGGGACCGGATCCCCGATGGTGACGTTTCGGAAGGCTTCTGGGAAGGCCCACCAACCCTTGCCGTTGAAGTCGTCTCGCCCTTTGCCCCAGCGGAAGTGCCACAGACGAGACTACCCGCCAAGGATCACTGCACGATCCTCAACGGTAGTTTCTGGATGATGCTGAAGGTGCTCTGGCCGCGACGGAGCTCAGTGTCCGTCTACCTCCCCGGAGCTGACACGCGCGAACTCGGCCCTGATTCGCTGCTTGACGGTGGCGACATTCTGCCCGGGTTCAATACGCAGATCTCCCACCTGTTCGATGTCCAGCGGCGGCGATAGTTTCCGTGGGATTCCGCGCAATCCAGATTCCTGAAAAAACCTGCGACCTGCCCCAGTGTTCCTCGTGCCGCTCAATCTCACCATGGGGTTGATTGCACCGCCGGAATACAAACCTGCTGCCATATGCTCCGGTACAATACACACATTGATGTGCTCGAACGAGGCAGGTAATCGTCATGGCTCTTCCGAAGCAGCGAACAACCGAGACGATGAGCGAAGCGGACTCCCGTGCGCGGTACAGCGAGATCCTGGAGCGTGTCCTGCAGGATGAGGACCGTGTCATCATCGAGAAAGATGGGGTACCGGTCGCGGCAATCGTTCCCCTCTCCGTCGTGAGGGATGCGGAAACGACAGAGCGTCGGCGCCAGGATCTTCGGGAAGCGTTCGAAGCAACACGTAAAGCCATGCGAGGTATCCCGCCCGACGAAATTGAGCGGGAGATTGAAAATGCGATTGCCGAGGTCGAAGAATCTCGACGTCAGCGGCGCAATGCCACTGATTCAACTCCTCCACAATGATCAGGGCCGTCCTCGACGTCAACACCTTGGCATCAGCGGCTCTCAACGAACAAGGTCTTCCAGCACTGGTCTCAAACCTGGCCTTCGCAGGTGCATTTGAATTGGTCGTATCGAATCACATCATCGAAAAACTGGCCGAAGTTTTTGGCCGCCCATACTTCGTCCGAAACGTCCCGGAACATGAAAGAGAGCGCATTCTCGCTGCATTGACGAAAGACCTCCTGCTGATCGAGCCGGACGACACCGTTCGCGGCGTTGCCCCGGATCTGGAAGACGATCTCGTCCTTGGTACCTCCGTCGCCGCGAATGCCGATTTTCTCGTCACTGGCGACAAGGGATTGATCGCGATTGGCGAGTATCGAGGCGTGCGGATCATTACAGCCGGATCCTTTCTCGAAGCGCTGGCGGAAGCCGAAGGCAATCGATGAATCCACCCGATCCACCCGATCCAACCGCTGTCGCGATCCTGCACCAGGCCGCACCGCAACCAGTCCGCGATGGCATCGTCAAGGACCCGAAACCCGGTGGCTACCAGGACAGCGGTGCCGATATCGCCTTTGCCCTGCGGCAGGCCGGGGTGACAGTGGTCACGCCGGAAGCGTCGCCTGACCCGGCGGGTGACATCGGCTGGACCTTCCCGGACACGGAGTCTGGCATCACAGAGGCCGTTCAGGCCGGGGCAAACATCCTTTGGGCGAACACCGTTCTTTTCTGTAGCCACCCGATCGAGCGTTGGCTCGGGTGCGTCCGCGTCGTTGGCCAGCTTCCCGCCACGGTGGAGAAATACGACGACAAGGCGGTCATGAATCGGGAGTTGCTCGCGGCCGGGCTGCCCGTCGTCCCGCACATCCTCGTGACGACATCCCCGGACAGGCCCGAGGCCCTCCTGCTCGCCAGTCTGGACGAGTCAGCTCTCGCCCGGCTGGATTTTTCCTTCCCTCTCGTCGTCAAACCAATCCGGGGACGCGGCAGTGCCGGGGTGACGATGGTGGATGATCTGCACACCTTGCGGGCAACGGTCGAGCCGACGATTGCGAGCGCACGTTTCGGCCCGGTATTGATGATCGAGCCCTATCTGGCCGGGGAGGAGGTCACCGTCACGGTGATGCCCCCGGACCCGTCAGGATCATCGCCGGCATATCGTTGCCTGCCACCAGTTCGACGCTTCAATCATCACGATGGTATCGCCCCGTACAATGGCACCGTCGCGGTGGTCCACAACAGCGAGGTGCTTTCCGCAGACGAGCAAGCGGCCTCCGGGGTCCGCAACCTTCTGGATGCCTGCCGCCAGGTGGCGGAGCACATTGAGGCCCGGGCCCCGATCCGCATCGATTGCCGTCAGGATGCAAGCGGGTCCTTCCGCATCTTCGATGTCAACTTGAAACCCAATATGACCGGTCCGGGACGTCCCGGACGGGACGATCAGCTAAGCCTGACAGGGATGGCGGCAGCATCAATCGGCATGGACTATGTCGATCTCGTGATGGCCATGCTGCGCGGCGCGCGGCGCTAACATCCTGTCGAGCCGGGAAATGCGGTCAGAATCTGGCACCCTCTCCTGATACCCTTCGACGCAGACAACGCGCACGAAGCAACGACACATCAGGAGAACGCCACATGGATATCCTCGAACGTCTGCTGGAACACGATCGCTGGGCCACCACCCAGGTCCTCGCGAAAGCCGAACCCCTCACCGATGCCCAGCTTGACCAGGAATTCGACATCGGTCATCGTACCCTGCGCCGGACCATCGACCACATCCTTACCGTCCGGGAGGGATGGATCGCGCTCATGACCCGCGTCCCGCCACCAGATCACCCGGAATCGCTCCCGGTCAGCTACCAGATCGAACGCCACGAACGCCTCGCTCCTGCCTTTGCCGATCTCGCCCGCCGCCTTCGCGATGAGAACCGCTTCGACGACACCTTTCAGGATTTCTACGACGAGCCCACCACCTTTGGCAGCGGGATACTCCAGAACATCCTCCACAACGAAGGGCATCGTAACGAGGCTGTGCACATCCTCACCCGCCTCGGTTTGCCCGGTGATGAACTCGAATTCGATTATGGCCTGTGGGATTTTGTGCGACGCGGTCTGTTCCAGGGATAACCCGGAGCAGGGAACTGCCGTGCAGAATCTTGTGGCGATCGTGCGAACCTGGGCTCCTTCCCTGCGTTGCAGCGTCGATGTTCAGGACACCGTCTCTTCTCGTCCCTGGGCGCTGACATAGGCCATCATCGCCAGCACCACGGTCATAGCCCCAATCCAGAATGCGATGGATTCCGGAATCTCCAGCGAAAGGAATTTCCGTTTCTGCTCACTTTCGTACAGGATCACCAGTGGCAGGCACACGATAAATACCGCGCTCGCGAACTTCGGCCTGTACAGAATAAGGATCGTCGCCCCCAGCAGGAGACCGGCGGCGATCACCCCATACCAGATCGACCACCCACTGCTGCTATCCCCGGTATCCCAATACGCGATATCCATCGCGGCGTTCATCGCGATCTGGAAGGCCAGCGCGCTGGCGGTCACAGCGCCCAACAGGATGGTCAATGTGCGTACCACGTGCATCGTTTCCCCCATCATCTGTGCAGAGTTTCGTTCGTCTGACAACACCTGTCTGCAAGAACCCGGCCTCCTTTAGCCCGGATTGGTCACGCAGAAGTGTGAACGCCCCCATAGTCTCTCGTCATGCTGAGGCCGCAGCCGAAGCATCTCCCGGCGAAGCCGAACGCTCACCACAACGTGCCGTGCCTGGATGTGCAGGCTGCTCTCGCCTCGCTGCGCCCAGGGATCCGGTAGGGTGAGGTCCGAAAAGCGCAAGCGACCCCATTTGCTGCGCTCAGGATGACGTGGCGCACGCGCGGGGATTGCGTGTTCGTGAATAATCCGGGTTTGCTCATCGCTCACAGTCGTCTTCCCGCGTCCCGGAAGTATTTCGTCAGGGGTTGACTCGCTTATTTCATAGCAGCACACAATTTCACCGAACCTTGTACGATGGGCTCATGATTCCCGTCCAAACAGGCAGGTGAACAACATGTCCCTTCCGAAACAGCTCACAACTGAAACGATGAATGTTTCCGAATCTCGCAAGCAGTACAGCGAACTCCTTAATCGCGTGCACCAGGGCGAGGCGCAAATCATCATCGAGAAGAATGGCATTCCATTAGCTGCCATCGTGCCGCTCTCCGTCGTGAGGGATGCTGAAATGACAGAGCGTCGGCGCCAGAATGTCCGGGAAGCATTCGAAGCAACACGTAAAGCCATGCGGGGTATCCCGCCCGACGAAATCGAGCGGGAGATTGAAAAGGCGCTGGCGGAGGCAAAATCCATTCAATTGGCGAAGCGACTGGCTACTGAAGATACCGTCAAGGGATAATATGTGGGCTCACATCTCTATTCCTGTGGCCGGACCGACCGTGCGAACCCGGCTCATGCGCGTGAGGTCGCTGGGAGCACCATATGAGATTCCTCCGGAGTAGTTCGAAAGCGGAGATGATCGCGGAGTTCCTCCGTCAGGAATTCGCGTCATCTGAACGATATGGACTCACGATTACCAAATGCCTCAACCCAAACAGCGCCCGACCCTCTCTGCTCACCGATCCGGATCTCACCAATTCCGATGATAATGCCGCTCGTCGTCGCATCCTCGGCTGCTACCGGGGTTACGGTGAGTCTCGCACCTCGTTTTTCACCGACTTCCCGACGGACGGAGTCGAGTGGCAATGGGTCAGCCTCGATCGTGAGGAAATCTTCACCACCTGGTTCATCAGGTACTGGGCAGCCCAATGGGGCGGTTGCCGGAATCCCCGCGACATCGCGCGGATGATCCATACGGGAAATGTGCCGGCGCGGGTGAAAGCAGACGGGACATTGGACAGGATCAGGGCGGTGTCGGAATCGCTTCGCACGGGGCAATTGATCCCGCCGTTGATCGTCGTCAGTGCTGATCAAGGATCAACCCGGGTCGTCATGGAGGGGAATACCCGTTTGACCGCTTACGCCCTTGCGGAGGACGCTCTCCCTGTTGCGATGACCGTGCTTCTTGGTACCTCGTCCGATATCGCCCGTTGGGATGAGTATTGACCGCCGGATTCCATGGCGCGGTCCTGACCTCCTGACGTTTGCTGCGCCATACATACCCATCAGGACGGGGGTTCGATTCCCCCCATCTCCACCAGCCACGCAAGAATGGTCCCCGCTGTCGGCGCATCCAGTACCGTGTTTCCAGGCAGTGGGATATTCTTTGTCCTGGTCAAGAATGCGATTGCTACCCTGCACCAGGAGATCCCTCATGATCCGCAACACATCCCAGAACTCCACCCCGGAATCCTCACCGATCGTCTGGGGAAGCGTCCTCGCCAGCAACGTTATGCCTGACGGCCAGAACCTGTGGATCATCCGGCTCATCCTGCCACCCGGAACCGAGCTTCCGCACTGGACCCGTCTCGGTCTCACCACCATCTATGTCGAATTCGGCGTGCTCCAGTTCACCGGCGTCACCGGAAATGGCGATCTCACGCGTGGTATCCAGCCCGTCGAGCACACCTCCACCAGAACCGGCGAGTTCACGCGCATGGAGTCGGGCGATTCGGTTACCGTCAATCGTGGTATCCAGCACAGCCTTTTCAATCCGGTCAACCAACCAACGTCGATCATCGTCACCACCATTGCTCCTGGAGATGTCGTTCCATTCAACGGGCTTTGGTCGGCCGAGGGCTATCCCATCCAGATTGAAAAATGAGCGCGCAATAGATATGTTGGTGGACTATTGACGTAAGTAGTTAGCCTTGCTAATGTCTTCTATATGAACACAACCGTATTTGGAGTTGAGCCGATTTATGGAAGGAATGCAACACAATGGATAACGCGACTCAGTCAGGGTCCAGGGTATCTCGCCGAAGATTTCTCGGCACCAGCGGTGCTGGTATCGCGGTCGGGTTAGGAGCCGCACTGAGCCTTAACGGGACTCATGCGGCCCAGACCGAGGTTCCGGAAACATGGGATCTCGAGGCCGATGTGGTCGTCATTGGCGCGGGTGGGGCGGGAACCACGGCAGCAATCGAAGCCGCGCGCGCCGGCGCCTCCGTCATGGTCTTCGAGAAAGCATCGACCGCAGGCGGGAACACGGCGCATAGCGGTGGCGTCGCCTACATCGGCGGTGGTACCCCAATCCAGAAGGCGAATGGGTTCGAGGACACGCCCGACAATATGTACGCGTATCTCGAACTCCAGATGGGGCCGACCGCCGACCTCGAACGTCTGCGTTACTACTGTGACCACTCGGTCGAGCATTTCGAGTGGTTGGTTGAGGCTGGCGTCACCTTTGGTGAGGAGTACTTCGAAGGCAAGGTCGTCCAACCGTCGGCGGAAACGGGCGGCCTCTACTTCTCCGACAATCAGACGAACTCTCCCTTTAGCGAACAGATTGACCCCATGCCACGTGGCCATATGTCTCCGGGCGCGGGCGCAGGATTCTACAAGCCTCTCAAGGAGACGGCGGACGGTCTTCCAATCGAGTGGCAGTTCAACACCCGTGGCGAGCGCCTGATTGTCGATGGCGATCGCATCGTCGGTATCGTTGTCCAGACCGGTATCGCCGATCCCGCAGCCCCCACCGCTGATGGCACTCCGGCCGATGCCACACCCACGGCGGAATCCCGCACACTCAATGTCAAGGCGAACAAAGGCGTCATCCTCACCACCGGTGGTTTCCAGTTCAACAAGGAAATGCTGGAAGATCACGCTCCCTGGTACCTGAACGCCTTCGGTCTCGGTGGCCCTCACCTCGGAGACGATGGCAGCGGCCGTCGGCGGTGAAACTTTCAACCTTGGGTTCGATTCTCCCTGGAACTTCATCTATAGCCCGGGTGAAAATTGCAAGGGTATCCTCGTCGATGGA